>Ga0209635_10003557_pt1 | contig 12163 bp, 11 predicted proteins | sample DeeMarSWOR230_32_FD_187463 | JGI IMG/M metagenome (GOLD analysis project Ga0209635, IMG submission 187463) | Marine sediment microbial communities from White Oak River estuary, North Carolina - WOR-2-30_32 (SPAdes) (version 2) | ecosystem: Environmental > Aquatic > Marine > Intertidal zone >...
GAAAGGAGGAAGAGTAAGTGTAAATAATTCTGGAGGAGGATGGGCTCTTGAATGCGCCATAAGATTAGCAATGATAAATAATAAGAAGGGAGATCAATTTATTGTTTTCCGAAGGGGTTATCATGGATCAAGTTTAGTTATGATGGGAGCTTCTCAACGGCTACCCATGAGATTTTCTGGTTTTGGAACAGAACACTGGCTCAGAACTTTTTATCCTTACTGTTATCGTTGTCCATGGAATTATAAGGAAGGTCTTGGGGGAATAAGAGATAAATCTTGTAATTTAGAATGTTTAGAAATGGTTCGCCAACAAATAGAAATGTATGCTACTGGTAACCCAATTGGTTGCATTATTGAACCTATGCAAGGTCCAGGAGGTCAAATTCCTGCTCCAGTTGACTTTTTAATGGGTTTAAAGGAAATATGTCGAAATAATAATATTTTGTTAATTTATGATGAGGCTCAAACAGGTTTTGGGCGCACTGGAAAAATGTTTGCAACTGAATGGTATGAAGCCACTTACGGTAAAGATGTCTCTCCCGATATTATGACTTTAACTAAAGCAGCCGCAGCGGGGGTTCCCATTGGAATTACAGTAGCAAAACCTAAATTACGGATGTTAACGGAATTTGAGGAACATTCCACGTTTTCTTCACCATCATTAGCAATGGCGGCATGTTTAGTTAATATTGAGATTTTACAAAAACATAAAATACCCGAAAGTGCAGCAAAATTAGGAAAGATAATATCCTCATTTATCAAAGATCTCTCAGAAGATATTCCACAGATAGGTGATGTTAGGGGGCCTGGTTTATTTATTGGTGTGGAGTTTATAAAAGATGTTGAATCCCGTGAACCTCATAATGAGCTATTAAACAAATTGATCCATATTGGATGGAAAAATGGAATCTTTTTTGGTGAACAAATGCAGATCATGTCCACGGCAGGTTATTACATTCAAAATACTTTAAAAATTAAGCCCCCCCTCATCATTAATGATGAAGATGCAGATATAATTTGCATACTTTTTGAAAAATCAGTAAAGGAAGCAATAAAATCTCTTTAATTTTTTTCATTGACTAATTTTTCTATTTTTTTCCAATTTTATATTCATTTTCTGAATACAATTATAAACTACAAAATATTTTTCCCACATGAGAAAATCGTTAGTTTTGAGGTGATATAATGTCAAAAAGAGATTTCGCATGGTATGAAGACCCAGATTTAAAAAATTTATATATAAAATCAGCTAGTAATGCAATGCGCGGTTATCATGCCCCTATCGTTCATCCAAAAATTACTTTTACTGGAACCAATAGCCTAACTGATTTAACGATATTACTCGGAGCGTATTTAACAGAAGATGAAAAAAGAGTCTTAATTGTTGTGGATAAAGACTTAAGGAAACTTGGGGAAAAGGTAGCTAAAAAATTGAAGGAATTGAGAAACATTGATAGCAGAATTTTTGATAATGTCATACCGGAAGTACCCTTAAATACTGTACGAGAGGCTGTAGCGATCTGTGAGGAATATGATCCGAAAGTTATTATTGCTGTAGGTGGAGGTTCAACGATGGACATGGCAAAAGTTATTATGATTTATTATGAAAAGCCTGAAGTCAATGTAAACACAATGATGGCACCCTCCTATTTAGGTCTTCGGAAGAAAATATTTCTCTTGTGCGCAATTCCAACAACTAGCGGAACAGGTGCCGAAGCTTCATTTAATGCTATGGTTACCAATACTGACAGAGATCCCCCGAAAAAAGTTGCTGTTCCATTATATGAAATATGTCCTGATTATGTAGTATTACATTCTGATTTCACTAAGTCAATGCCACCATATTTAACTATGGGAACGGGAATGGATGCCCTTGCGCATGCTATGGGTGCCTATGTATTACAAGGAAGTACTGTTTATACTGATATTCATAACCTAAAAGCTACCGAAATGATTTTAGAATGGTTACCTCGTGCTATAAAAAGAGGAAACGATTTAGAAGCACGGGAGCAGATGCTCATGGCAGCTTTTATAGCAGGTGTAGGATTTATAAATACAAACGCTGCTGGAATTGAACATTCTTTAGGCCATTCTTTTGGCGGAATCTTCCATGTACATCATGGTATCTCCGTAGGTATTTTCTTAGCTGCTTCAATTGCATATCAATCTAAAGTGACAGACCGCTTCTATGATTTAGCTAAAATATTTAGAATAGAAAAAGAGGGAAAACATAGAGATCAAGTACTTAGAAAACTTTTAGAAGCATTACAGGATTTTATGAAAAAAATTAATGCTCCAATTTCCATTAAAGCACTTGAAAAAACTCAAATTTCTAAGGATGATATGGAAGCTAAAAAAGAAGAGTTGATTAATTATGCCTTTAATGATACATGTACCCTATTTTCTACTCGAAAATTAGATCCACCGCAAATCTGGAAAATCTTCGAAACAGCATATGAAAATAAAATAGATGATTTAATGGAATTATATTATATGTAGGGGGGAAAAGTTATGTCAGAATTGTTTGGATATAATGGAAAAATTGCCTTTATTGATTTAGATTCAAAGAAAGTCGAAATAAAGGAACTTGATCCTAAAGTAGCTGAAAATTTTGTTGGTGGTGTTGGTTTATCCGCAAAACTCACTTACGACCTGTTATCTGATGAAGATTATGAATTATTAAAACAAAATCCATATGCCAATATCAATCCTCTAATCTTCGCTATTGGACCACTTACGGGCTCAATAACGCCTTCAAGCGGAAGATATTCAATTACTGGAATATCCCCACTTACCAGAGTGTGGGGAGAATCAACCTCTGGAGGCCAATTTCCAATCGCATTAAAAAGGAGTGGATTTGATGCGATCGTAATAACTGGAGATTCAGAGAAACCTATATATTTGGTAATAGCTAATGGACTCATAGAATTTAAGAGTGCTGAGAATATTTGGAGAAAAAGCACATATGAAACTATCGATGCTATAAAAAATGAGCTTAAGGATGAGAAAATTCGGGTTGCATGTATTGGAAAGGGTGGAGAAAATTTAGTAAAATATGCCTGTGTCATCAATGATGAAGGAAGGGCTGCGGGTAGATGTGGATTTGGAGCACTTATGGGTCATAGGAAACTGAAAGCCATTGCTATAAGGGGTAACAACAAAATTGAATATGCAGATATTGAGCAGATGAAAAAAGCTGTTACTTCCGCTAAAGTAGCAATAGAAGCTTCTTTTTCTGTACAATTTCATTCCCATTATGGGACATCATGTTATACTGATATGGGAATGGTCCTTGGGGATGTTCCTGCTTATTATTTTACCCAATCTGAATTTATCGCAGAAAGACTTACAGGAAGAGCATTAAAAGAAAGGTTTCCCGTTTTGAATTACTATTGTGGAGGATGTACTATTGGGTGCGGAAGAACTACGATTTATGAAAAAGATGGGAATGAATTAGAAATTGATGGACCTGAATATGAAACACTTGCGTCATTTGGTCCATTATGCGGTAATTTTGAATGGGAGCCAATTTTAGAAGCTAACCATCTATGTAATGTCGATGGGATTGACACAATTTCGACAGGTGTTTCAATCGCGTTCTTAATTTATCTTGTTGAAAATAAAATTGCTATTGATAATATCAAAAAACATCTTCAAGATATCAACCTAGATGATATTCAATGGGGAAATGGTGATTTAACCGTAAAACTCGTAGAGAAAATATCCAAGATGGAAGGTATAGGTAAATTACTATCTCAAGGAGTGAAAATCATGGCAGAGGAGCTTGAAGTTGATCCTGAACTAGCAGCACATGTTAAAGGATTAGAAATGCCTATGCACGATCCCAGAGCTTATAATGGTCAAGCCCTTTCTTATATGACATGTTGCTGTGGTGCGAGCCATGAAAAAGGAGAGTTTTATCAAATTGATGGGAATGGTGCAAATATAAAGGGTATAAAAAGAGCAGATAGATTTAATATAAACGGTAGAGAAAAAGATGTTATCAATATGCAAGACTTAGCTAACTTATATGATTCGGCAGTCATTTGTAATAAGCCATACGTAAACATTCCTCATCTTACAAAAATATTTCAAGCAGCTACTGGGTTTAAAAGCTTGGGAAACAAAAAAAAGATGTTAAAAGCAGGAGAGAGAGCAAATAATGTTAAACGATTAATTTCTTGTAAACTGGGGGTAACAAGAGACGATGATCACTTGACAAAAATTAATAAAACCCCTATTCCATATGGAGGTACTGCTGGAAATAAACTTGAATTGGACGAAAACCTTAAAAAGTACTATGAAATAAGGGGTTGGGAATGGGAAACTGGATGGCCAAAAAAGGAAAAATTAGAAGAATTAGGAATTTAATTCCTAATTATTATAAAAAAATTATAAAGTAATCTCATTTTTTTCTAATAATGGAGGATTTTTCAATATATCTTCAACCAACTGAATTTTATGATTTTGACAAAAAAATCGTTAAAAATAAAGCATTAGAAATTACAAAAGGTTTAGAAACAGATAAAGAAAAAGCAATTGCTTTATTTTATTGGGTAAGAAATGAAATTAAATATAATATGGCAACATATTTGCCCAATTCGAAATCAAATTTTAAAGCTAGTGTAACTTTACGCAGAAAAAATGGTTTTTGCGTCTCTAAATCCATTTTATTGTCTTCATTAGCCAGAGCAGTTGGAATTCCGGCCCGAATTCATTTAGTAGACTTAATAAATCATAAAGTTTCCCAAAGAGTCATCGACTTTATGGGACATAATGTTATGTATTATCACGGTTATAGTGAATTTTATTTGAATAATAGATGGATAAAGTTAACCCCTTCCTTTGATGAAGCTACGGCTATTAAAGGAGGCTTTCTCCCCATGGTTGAATTTGATGGGGAAAATGATGCGGTCTTTCCTCCTTATGATGATAATGGGAACCGTTTTGGTGAATATCTAAAAGATAGGGGTGTACATGCGGATTTACCATTAGATGAAATTGATATTGTATTTGAGGAAAAATTTGAAAAATACGCAAGATATAAAAGAGGGCTCTCAATTAACTCAATGAAAGGAGAAGAAGTTTTTAAATATAAAAAATAGATATATAATTTTAAATAGAAACGCGATCTTTTATTCCTAATTTTGACTATTAAGTAAATAATTAAGATGGTATAAAAATTTTTAATTAAATGCTAATTAACTATTAAATATAAAAATATCAATTTAATGAGGAGTTAAAAAAAATGTCGCCCGTTGGAATTATTCTTTATGAGATAGATGAATCTTTTGGACCTATTGTAATTGCAGAATATTATCTATCCCAAGAAAGTAAAATATCATCTGAGATTTTAAAAGAATTTACAGAGAATCATATTGATAAAGAATTTATGAATGCATCAGCACATCAAAATGATTTAAGGTATTTTTCAAGTAAGATTGATGCAAAATCTATCGAAAAAAATAATTTATTTATAGCTTTTATTCTGAAAGAAGAAGAAGATTTAATGTCATTAAAAAGTATTATCAACCAGATTTCTGAAAAAATAGTGCAAAACTTCTCCAAAGATAGGGCGAAAATGGAAGATTTACTTAAAGATGAATTGAATTCTATCTTCTCACTGATGGAAAAATTAAAGGAACCTGCTTTAGTTAAGGATACTATTGATGATAAAACTAAAAAGATGATTGATAATGGCAAACTTCAAGAAGCAAGAGAATTAATTAATCTTGGTGAAGAAATCCCTGAAAAGCTATCTGAAGAAATTAAACTTGCTGAACAACTACTACACGAAAAACTATATAAAAAAGCAATGAAAAGCTTTTTAAAAGCAGCAGAATTAGCAGAACTAATTCAAGAGATTGAAATAAAGTCTTTTTTGGAAAATAAAGCAGAACAAATTGAAAAATTCCCTGATCTTATGAAGGAGAAAGAATTATTGCTTAGAGATATTGAGAAGCTCATTGGGTTATTGCACCAAAATAAACTACATTTATATCATGAACTAATTAAACCAGTAAATAAGTTAATTAATATATCAAATTCATTTGAGGAAGAAGAATTATCTGAATCATTAATTCAAATGTCTAATGAACTTAAAAGAGCTGATCAATTAGCAAAAGAGTTATTTAGCATGGATAAAAAATTTAAAGATTTCTTCGAAAATCTTTAAATAATAAGACAATTAAGTATTAAAAAGTAAAAAATTAGTTATTTTCTTACATTAACTTTACTAGTCTTCTGAAGGGGTTTCCTCCTCAGGAGGCTTATAATCTCCTATATGTGGAAATATAATTTTTGCAATCTCCCATCCTTCTTTAGTAGGATAGGTTAAAGCATTAGCAATTAATTGTTCTCCTAACTCATTATTGATCTCTACTTTACGGATGTTTGGATTGTTCTCTAATATCATTTCAAATTTAGCTCCACTACTTCCTGTTGGCACTATTAAAATTGCAGCGTCAATAGCATTTTCATCAATAGCATCTTTCAATCGTTTTGCAGCATAATAACCTGCAACCCCCGCGCTTCTATCAAAAGTTTTTATTGATGGGATTTCTAAACCCCATTTTTTATCTTTTGTGTCGATTAGAGCTGCTAAAGTTTGGCTTCTTTTACCCAACTTGAATTTAAATTCCATTTGTGTTTTGAATTTTATACTTTTTTCTTCGCCGACCTTGATAATACTTTTTAGTGCAGCTCCAGCTACAGAGGAGGGATTAACATCTATTGCATATTCTTCTTCTGCTAAAATTTCTTCTATAGTTTTCTTAACAATTTCTCTTGGTTTTGAAAAATCGATTACTTCCTCTTCAGTTTCCATGGATGGGGGCCTAGGGGAAGCAACTATTTCTGAACCAGCTTTCATTAATTCTTCTATAGTCATTTCTTCCATCACCACTTTATCGATGAATCTCCTGCAAAGCTTTATAGAATTTCTTGGGTTTCCTTGGGTTTTTTCATAAATCATTTCTATTATTTTTTCATTTATAGGAAACAATGGATAAAGCGGAGGATTCAAATTATTATTGTCCCAAAAAGCCTCCATAGTCCTTGAATAGAAGATCTTTAAATCATTTAAGCTAAATGGTTTTAAATCTTGTTCAGGTTCCATTCTTGAACGTAAAGGTGGATCTGCTATTTCTAAAATCCGAGGCCATATTTCTTTTAAAACAGCAATGGTAATAACTAGTCCCTTTACTTCATTATATAATCTTTTTAAGATTTCCAAAAATTTTTGCTCAGCTGTTTCACCAAGCATGCGATATGGCGATTCAAGCTCGTCAAAATAAAGAATAAGAACTCTATCTAAGTTGTCCGTGATGATTTTAATCATGGCTAAACAGACATCATCTTCCTCAACGACACTGTTGATTCCTAATTCATTTAATTCTTCATCTTCTAGATCTTCACCAAGCAGCCATCTTTCTGCTAAAGCCTTTTTGTTTTTATCTAGTTGGTATAATACTAATGCTTTTACACAATCTGCAAAAACACCAGGAAATTCTCTTATTCCTTTCTGAATAACCTCATCAATTTTAGGTTTTTGAAAGATTCCTCCTTTCTTACCACCCCATTTGTCCTTTACTAATCTTTCTGAGACAACATCAAGAATTTCAGCACCTAATTCTTCAATCATGCAGGTATATACATGTAGCAAAACTCTAATACTTGCTGGAGGGCTAGGAACATAGACGATACTCCAATCTACGGGCTCTAATTGACTAACTTCGATTTCTTCTTCTTCAGTAACTAGTTCTAATTTTTTTCTATTTTCTCGTTCTTTATCTTTAAAGGAATGATACGCGTGTGTTTTACCCGTACCAGCTGATCCTAAAATAGGTATTAATCGTGATGATTTATCTCTATAAGTTTGACGAACAAGCCGATAAACTTCACGATCAATATAACTTCTTGGTCTTGCAATATCGATCCGGTCGGGAATATCCCCACGCGATACGAAATTAGAAAAAGGTAATAACGGCGCCTCTCTCAAAACATCAAGATAAAGTTCCTTCTCATCCTCATCTAAATCAGAATAAATAACAATCCACTCTCAAATATTTTTAATATAAAATTACAAAATTTTTATTTGGAATAACTTTATTAATCTAAACAATTTTTTCTAGAATATAACCTATTAACTTTTTAACTTTATGTATTTATATTTAAATTCAAATTTAAAAATTTAATTGAACATAATATCTATACATATGTAAGTGAGTTGTGAGTTCATGCCACCAAAAGATAGAAATGAAGACGAGGATGAGGAAGATGATTATGAGGATCCAATCGATCTATTCAAATTGTTTGGTGACCCAAAAAAAATTTTTAAAGATTTAGATATTAGTAAAGTTTTTAATTCAGAACAATTTCAACATCTCTTTAAAGAAATTTTTAAACAAATATCCAAAAGTTTACCCAAAGATCTAGAAAAACTCTCTCCAGAAGAATTTACAAGAGAGATTTGGAAGAACCGATCGAAATTTTTTAAAGAACCAATAATGTATGGCTTTAATATAACATCTGGACCAGATGGAAAACCAATTGTTGATTCCTTTGGTAATATAAAGCCCGAATCTTACACGGGCAAAACAAAGGTGAAAAAAAAAAGAGAACCAATGGTAGAAGTTAATCAAGATGAAAATCACCTTATTATAATAGCAGAAATGCCTGGTGTTACTAGAGATGATATAGTATTAGAAGCAAAAACAGATTCTTTAACAATATCAACTAAGCCAGAATCAAAAAGAAAATATTTTAAGGAAGTAAAATTGCCTTCCGCAATCAATTCTGATTACGCTAAAGCACGATATGTTAATGGGATCCTTGAAATTAAATTAAAAAGAATTGATGAAAAAACGACTAATATAGAAATTGGAGATTAAACTGTAATCTTATTCCGCTCTACCAATTTCTACTAAAAGAATATTTTTTAAAATTTTTTTGTCGTCATCTGCAGTCTCATTATGAGGCGTCAAGACTTTATAAATATACAAATCTTCTCTGTATCCGTGTGAAATAACTTTTTCCCACTGCATATTAAATTGTATTTTAACTTTTGTTATTTAAAAAATTTGCGTTTTGTCATTCGACAAAAAAGTAAGTTATAAATTTCATAAAGGCTCTCAAATAAAAAAAATATGTCGATTTAATTAGGTTCTTTTCAGAGAATTTCGTGAAACGTATCTTTCACGATTAAATTGAAATATCTAAATACTTTTTCAATATATCCCTTCGTAATATCTTAATTTATTGATCAGTATTTAGTTTTAAATTTAGTAAATTTCATTTTAATATCTTGAATAAATTGTTGATTTATTACTCCTTTTTCTGAAAAAATTTGTTTATACTTAAATCCTGCCCTTGATTTATGGCCTCCACCATTAAACTCAATGGCAAAGTCTCTACAATTAATGTATTCGCTATTTATAATGATTTCATCAAATCTCGTATCGATTCCTATATATGCTCTCATTTTTGGAAATTCTTTTTTAAGTAAATCAGTAATTTTTCCTCCACTAATTCTTGCAAATGAAATAGCCAAATCCCCAAAATCCTTTATATTAACAACTTTAGCTTGATTTATGGCAAATAATGATTCTTCATTAAACCAACTTTTTAACTCCTTTAATTGAGTATTAAACCAGGGTTCTTGAAAATCTCCCCTAGATAATAAGGAAACCAATTTAAATTTTTCTTGAAATTTACTGTCACCACGATTATATCCAATAATTAATTGCAAATCATCAGCGAATTGAAATTTATTAGTTTTAAAATCTGAATCCCTCGCTAATTCTGCTATTTTTATAGCAATTAAGTCATTTGGCAAATAATAATCTTTAACTATTTCGGCAGCACAACTCAAGGGATCATTCATATAAAGAAATGTGAAATGTTTAATTTTTTCTTTAATCGCATTACTAACTAAGTGATGGTCAAACCATAGTATCCTGCAGTCTTTTTTTTTTGCTTCTTCCAATTTTGGGAATAATTCTTTAAAATCCTCATTAAAACCAATATCTGTAATAATTAATTGAGAAGGGAGATAATCTGAAGTTAAGATTTTTTTAATTTTTTCAACAAAATCCAAATAATGAGCGAAGAATTGCTTAAATTCTTGCTTTTCTCCAGTATAAAAGAAATCAAAATATCTTTTTATAATTGCTTGAGATCCTAATCCATCTAAATCATGCTCATGAGTTATTGAAATAATCATTTTACCATAATAAAAATGAAGTTTATAAAAATTTTAAATATGGCTTAACTTTCTCTCTTCCTTTTGAATCATTTACAGCTTCTAAAATTCTCTTTGCTAACTCTTTCTTCTTTTGAAAGTATTTTCTCATCCTCTCTTCCTTTGATTTATTAGGATATCTTAACTCTAAAGCAGGATCTCTGCTTGGGCAGCCTCCTCTCCGCATACAACAATAAGAAAGTGATCCAAAACATACTAAATCTGAATTCCATTGATTTTCTTTTGAAAAATCCTCTTTAATCTTAATAAATTCCTGCGGGGTCATTCCGATCTCATCAAGAATTTGATCTCTTTTACACTTAAAGCCAAATGTTAGTGAATGCCCTGGTTTGCAACAAAATGTCAATCCTCGATAATCAGCATCCATACAAATATGAATGGGCGCATTTTTTTCCCATCCTGGAATGTCTCTAAGTTTTTCTTGATCTAATATCCCCATAATTACAAATATTAATTAGTATTAGTTATATAAGAAAATAATTCTACAGATTTTAATCTTCCATTTTATGTAATTATACTTAAATTTAAAACAAAAAATAGAAATTATAAATTAAGAAGGGCTCGGTGGGGGAATCGAACCCCCGTTTCCCCGAAAGGAGAGAAATTCCCTCAATCACTAAGGATTCACAGTGGGGATTCTTGAATATTTTTCAAGATTCGTCCCCAATACTAACCACTATACGAACCGAGCCATCATTTAGAATCTAATATCTAAATACAAAAAAATATAATTCTTGTTAATAAAAAAATTTTATTTTATTTTTTTTATTCCATTCCACTTTTAACTTCTTTAACAACTTTTAACACATAATCTAAAAATTGATCAATTGCATTATCAAGAAGACCAGAATTATTAACGATAAAGTCTGCTTCTGAAAATTGTTGATTATTTCTTGCTCTTTCTATTCTTTCTTTTAACCTTTTTCCTATTTCTCTAGTTCGTTCTTTAAGGCGTTTTAAGGTAATATCAAATGGAACTTCGATAAATATGACTTTAATATTTTCATACCTTTCTCTTGCTTCTGGAATTATAGTTCTACTTACATTTACAACTACAGGATGACCTTTTTTAAGCTTCTCATCAATTACAATAGGTATTCCATAGTCTAATCCATAAATATGCCATTTAAGGGCAAATTTTCCTTCTTTAAACATCATTTTGAATTCTCCGGGCGAAATTGAGATGTTTTCTTCCGTTTTGGATGGAAGTCGTGTGATATACCTTTTTGGAACATATAATTTTTTTAGATCATTAGGATACTTTTTGACAGCTCCTTGTATTATTGAATCTTTTCCAGAACCAGAATTTCCAACTACAAGAAATAGAGTACCAACGAATTTTTTTTTCATCAATATCATTTAATTAATGAGTTTTTTTTTCTTTTTATAACAAAATTAAAAAGAGTAATGAATAATTATTGATATTATACATTACAAAAATTTAAAATTCATCTAATAAGATGACAAATAGTAGTGATAAAGATCTTTTAGATATTTTGGATGTTAGAGAAAGTTATCAAAGATATATAGATGTTATTTATGAAATTTCTAAGAAAAAAAGAGGAGGTTGGGTCTCAAATAAAGAAATAGCTGAGGCGCTCGATGTTGAACCTGCCTCAGTCTCAGGTATGCTTGATAAGTTAAAAAGCAAAGGTTACATTAAATGGGAACCTAGAAAAGCTATACGACTCACTGAAGAAGGAAAAAACATTGCGATTCAATTAGATGAAATCCATGAATTATTAAGAGCATTTTTCAAGAACGTATTAAAAATTGAAGATAATCAATTAATTGAGAATGTATCACATGAGATTGAGCATCATATTACCCAAGATGTAAAAAAATCTCTTAAGAAATTTCTTTCTAATTATTTGGAATAAATTTAATTAATATCATTCTTTC
>Ga0209635_10003558_pt1 | contig 12163 bp, 12 predicted proteins | sample DeeMarSWOR230_32_FD_187463 | JGI IMG/M metagenome (GOLD analysis project Ga0209635, IMG submission 187463) | Marine sediment microbial communities from White Oak River estuary, North Carolina - WOR-2-30_32 (SPAdes) (version 2) | ecosystem: Environmental > Aquatic > Marine > Intertidal zone >...
TCGATTTAATGGGACACTTGGAACGAAGATGCTGCAAAGTCGTCAAACTTGACGAATAACCCAGATATTGATAGTAAGCTAGATCCCGAACGCTGAGGCGAGTATGCGTGGAACCGAGAAGTGTCAAGCTTGTAACGTATGAATATGTTCCTCACGGATTTGAGATGGTGATCGACAACACCGCAGGAAAGATATGGAATCTTTGGTACAACGTTCAGCTAACAGATGATCCTGAAAAATGGGATAATGAAATCAAGGCCATCAACAAAATGCAGAGAACGCTAGGCCGTCTCAAACTGGATCACCGATTGATTCGTGCCCAGATGGCTGAGTTTTGCCGAGTTCACCCTCTTTTCCCTGAAAGCGTCAGTCTTCTCTGCAAGGAGATTGGTGATGAACAGATCGCCGAGTCGATGGAGATCGGGTGTGAAGGACGAGACTTACTGGGCTCTCTTGGCTATCATAACTCTGCAAGCTTGAAGGAACAGCAACGCGAGCTCCTTGAGAGTTACATCAGGTTCTTGAGAAAGTGGCTTGACGAGTATCCGCCCGAATCTTTGCACGACTCGAAAGTATTTGGTTTTCTAGGGGCTCCAATTAGAGCGAAGAGAGTTTGGATCGAGAATCTGATTGCCGTGATCGACACACACAATCCAGGATTATCATCTATCCAACCTCTAGTCGAAGAAGCCTGTAAGAAAAAAGACAAGAACTTCCTGGCTAGAGCTCAAAAAAACTACTTTGGTCGCCCCTTCAATTGTTTCAAGTGTAGAGAAAGTGACAAATGTGGGTGCATGCTCTTCATGCTCATTGATTCAGGGCTCCTCTGTGTGGGTACTCTTGATGAGAAAAGATCCATGCTAGAAGCCTTCAGCAGGTTCATTCAGGAACATATAATCTCTCTTTCCTTTGCCATCAATTCATGGCTCGAGGGCACCTCACCTAGGAACATCCCGAAACTTAACCCTTCATATTTCACCCAAAAGCAAGCTTTAGAGACTGCTCACAGGGTTCATCATTCACTCGGAGAGAAGAATGAGGTTAAGGTTTGGTTAGCCGCATGTCTCCTCAAGACTCTCAAAAGCAACCAGAGATGGCACAAGACCGCTGAATTGATTGATCGCTTCCCAGAAGCTACCTCCTGGCTTGAAAGGGCACTCACCTCCAGAAGCTCATCAACGAAGCAAGGGTGGCAGTGACATTGAAGACTTCTGCAACTATTCTCCAGAACACAAGTAGGTACGAGCGCTTAAAATCTGAGAAATTCTTCTCCCACTATTGTTGACTTAACCTGAAATGAAAAGTAGTAGGACTCTAGATTTCATGTTCGCAATTCTTTTTACATGCGTCACGTCTTCTTGAAGTCATGATAGTCTTAACCGATTTGTTCCGGCTGATTCTTGTCGCTCTCACACTGGTAATTATCTGCCTTTTCGTCATAGTTGTCTATATGATTCGAGGTGACAGCAAGTCAAAAGCGGAGACAAGTTCTCGAAGAAAAATGAAACAGAAGTGTCTCCATTTCGTCGGCTACTTAGCAAGTGAACACCCAAGAGGTCAACCAATTCCTGACGAATGCTTTGGTTGTACATTAGCATTAGAATGCATCCAGAAGAACACAGAAGAAAGCATGATCGAGGCAAAAGTGGCCCCGACTTGAAAGGCTATCCACGCTCGTCGTTCTCGTGATCCACAACTACCTCAAAGTCTTCATGTGAGAAGTCGCACCAACTGCAACGCCACTTGCCAAACCGAGACTCTCTGTAAACCATAACCTTTTCCTCTTCAGATGGAGGGAGCGAGGGAAAGGGGGTGGTGCTGAGTCTCCCGCTCCATCCTGCTGTGGAGGAACTCCAGTGCCTCATGGGGATGAGAATAGGAGACTTCACGCTGGAGCCATTTAAGCCTCGTGACAAAACACACTTGCAGAGAGTTCAGACAGAGAAGTGAAAGTAAATGTGGAAAAGTTGCAGCAGAACCAAGAGAACTGACAATAATGCGAACTAATGTCCCAACAGCCTAGGCGACGACTACTTCTGAACCAGCTAGGAAGCTTAAGACTGGGGTCAATTGTCGTCGTCGAAAAAGAACGCAAGACGACGACAATTGAACCGTTACACGCGCAGAGAGTTGCGGCGCATGCAAGCTTCCTTTCTCTTTAGCCTCCCAGGAAACCTACTAAATCTCTCTTCGATATGCTATGATAACTGATCAATCTATCCTCATAGACTATGGAAAAGACACCGTACGGAGATGGAGATAGTTTTCTCACGTCTTCTGCACTCTTCAGTTCAATCACTCTTGTTCTAAGGCTTGACTCATCTGCTGCCTCTAATGCCGCTCCAACGGCGGCATCAATGTATGGACATTGATCCGAACGAAGAATTGTGAGACCCTTTTCGTACGTGGCTAATCTCTCACTGAAATCACCCGAGAAAGAAGGAGACTGAGCATCGGTGATTTTCTTCACCAATAAAGTGAACGGTGGATGTTCGGCGACCGGTTCGAAATCGTGCTTTAGGAAGAATTTCTTTCCAGCTAGCCAGTTTCCCTCGCTTGCTAGCGCTGCTACTCCTTTCATTTCAGTCTTTCTTGCTTCTTTCATGCACTCGTTGAGCAGGAGGGTGGCATAGCCTTTACCTTTGCTCTTCCCAGCCACCCAAATACAGTGGACGAACATGTACCCTTCTGCATCGACAGCTCTCCACGCAAATTCTCCTGGGATGTATTCAATGAATCCTCGGCCACCTTGCCGAAGATCCAGCATTTTGATCTTCAACCCTTCATCAAATCTTTCTCTAAGCCACTTCAGCTTCCGTTGGTATCCTTCAGACTTCCTTTTACTCATATAGCAGAAAAATCCCTTTTCAGACACATTTTCCCGATCGACTTCAACTATATTCATCGAATGCCATCTCGCAACTTTTCATACTCCAGAATTACAAGAGCTGCCGACTTTCAGCAGCAGTTCTTGCTCTTCTGAGTACAGCTAAGTCCCCCGTTTCATGTGAAAGGTCGGTGGGAACAAACAAGTGTCCATTATAGTAATCCATGCTGCTTATTTCAGGCAGATTGAGCTTGAGAGGGTCTTTCTCCTTGAGGTCGTTACTCTTACCTTCAACGCTGCTGCAATTTCCAGCAATCGTCCGTATGATGCCTGACTTCCTGTGAATCATTCTTACGACGTGGTTTTGCCTATCCCCTACGAAGATGTTTCCATCTTCATCAAGTGCCAACGATATCGGTCCGTCAAATCGCACGGTGGGATCACTGCCAAATGTAGCATCTCGTGCATCTCCACCGTCTCCTTCATAACCGCCTTTTCCGGTTCCCGCCAATGTCTTAACCACTGAACGTTTCAGGTCAATCAACCTCACCGCGAAGTTCCTGCTGTCCAGAACGTAGATGTTGCCCTCGGGGCCTCTCCGTATGTCGTAGATCCAGTTAAATTTGACTTCGCTAAAATCGACCGCGCTGGACTGAAAACCTGGTGTGCCATCACCCAGAGTTAATACTGGCTTACCTGCGCTGTCGAATCTCCAGATCTTGCAGCCTTGGACCTCGTTCACCCAGACTAAGCCTTCGTTGTCCACCACGCAGTTCCCCGCATCTTTCATCCCTATCCTCGAACCGTCAACAAACAAGTCAGCTTTCTTTCTTCCAACGTCAATGCAATATAGGCGAGCGTCACCGAAATTTGAGACCAGCAGCGTTCCATCAGCCAGATTGTCGACATACATGGGGTAGTTCAGTCTTGTAGCGATGTTTGATGTTCCTTCAAAGACTTGCTGAGCAGCTGCGGTCCAGTTGAGTCGATTATTCTCTCCGATGAGACCTAGAAAATGCTTTTGGTGGCTTATGGCGTAGCGATTTCCAGTCCTGTCATGAAAGCCAAAGTGTGACCGCCCATTCTTTATGAAGTCCTCTGCTCCGAAGTGGATAATTCTGTCAACGACCCAGTCCGCCAATATCACAGCACCAAACCCTGATTAGTCGGCCCAGCATATTTAGCTGATGAACGCTCTAACTCATAAGATCTCACCAATTCCAGCGAAATCCTCAAATGTATCACAAAAGAGCGCGCGCAAGAAGTGAATCAATGACAAGTCGTCATCGTGAGCGCGGGCACGCATACGAGAGTTTTCTCGTTGATACAATGTGAGCGTGATATCAACTCGTTTCTTTCACGAAATATGCTCCCAGGATAATTAGCAGAAAGCTTCCGAGCATTCTGAAAACTCTTTCTAAATCAAACCAGAAGTCATGATAGTTTGCTGGGAGGAGTAGACTACCTAATCCATCTAAGAATAACATCAATCCCCCGATCACTAAAGCAATACCTATGCGTTTCAGGTCTCTTTGTTTCATGGGAACACCTTTCTCCTTACGCTCGGCATGTGAATACCTGAGTTCCTTGTCTTTGCTCTTAGTTTCCTTACGTCTTCTCTGCTTCTCTCCCAATAATTCTCCGTATGAGGCTGTGAGCTCATATCTTTTATGCGTTTGCGCGTGCTGAAAAGCTTACAGTAGCCATTCCATCAAGATCAGTTCTGACAATTATTCCTCGCGACACTCCTTCGCTTAACTGTGTGAATGCGTCATACCAAAAGATGTGCCAAGTGTTTCCCTCATCAGAAAGAGTCACATCCACAGAGGGCAAACGGGATTTCCTGAGGAAACCGCTTACCTGCTTATACCTCTTAGAATATAAAACAGCCTTGTGTGGAGAGTCAATGGGAGGTTCAGCCGAACCAACATAATCTATGAATGGGCATTCCACAGTTCTGTGGCTTAATATCTTATGACCAATCGAGTCGACGCTATAGATTTCATACTGATATCCATCTTCAGACGGCGTCTTTGCAGCAACCCACCATCTATCAAGTCTAAAAGTCGGCAATGGCACCAACTCTGAATCAGCATAAACCTTTTGCCTCTTGATTGTATCAACTGCAACATCTCTTTCATAATACCGTACTCCCAGACTCACGGTCAGCAAGATAAGCGCCGCAGTCGTCACGAGATGAATCACTTCAATGTCGTTCTTCACACAGAAGATGAGGATCGATGCTAGAAGATTCACTCCAAGAAATGCGGGGTCGATAAAATGCGTGAGGTCAAAAGCCACCCTTTGACTGGAGAATGGCCACAGAACGGCCATGTTACCCGTTGTGAGTAGGTCCAGAAAAATGTGACAGAAGGAACCTCCAAGAGAGACTAGAGCAATCGCTATGTAGGCTTCTGCGGGAATGCGAACAAGGGCAGTGTAAACAGTGCTGAGCGTCAGCGAAATCAGTATCGCCGCAAGAAAGGAATGCAGAGGCCCTCGGTGAAATCTGAAACTCGTCCACCACCCTGGTACTGAAATGGCGTCAACATCAAGAATGACGCTTGAGATTATGAGAACAATCTGAGCGTTTGGATCTAATTGCAGAGCTTGACCAAGCACGAAGCTCAAGAGTGCATGCGAAAACGGGTCCATGCGAAGAACCTCCCACATAGAGCTCCTTGCAAGAATATTCCGTGCAGAACCACTCATTAACAGCTCCTTATTAATCTTGATAACAAGCTATAGCTGAGAGGGCTTCCTTGAATCTCAACTCGACTAGAAGAATTCTGGCGATGGTGCCAACCTTAAACGAGAAGATTGGTATAGGAAGGGTCCTGCAGGACATGCCAGAAGACTTCGCCGTTTTAGTTGTGGACGGTGGCAGTACCGATGAAACAGTTGAAGTAGCCAAGCAGCATCAAGCGGTGGTGATTCGACAGAAGTTTGGGAGAGGCAAGGGTCATGGCGTGAGAACAGGCATGGAATTCTTTCTTGGCTCTGAACACGATGTTATGTGCATGATTGACGGCGACGGAAGCAATGATCCAAAGGAGCTGCCGAAGATGATCAAGACCATGGAGGATGAAAAAGCCGAGGTCGTGCTTGGCTCACGGACAAGGGGAAAACGAGAAAAAGGTGCCATGGGTCTATTCACAATCCTTACGAACCTCATTGTGTCACTCCTTCTTGGGTTGCGATTCCTAAGAATCTTTACAGATGTGCAAACGGGTTATTGGACATTCAACAGGAAAGCTGTCGAAGCTCTTTATCCAAGACTAAAAGCCAAGGGATTCGAGATAGAAATGGAGATTTTCGTGCTGACATTCGACAGCGGACTGAAGTGCATTGAGGTGCCCGTGAGATATAGGAAACGATTGGGCAAAACGAAGTTTCGCTTGGTCTTACGTTTTCGAAACTTCGGCTACATGATTTACTATTTACTCCGTTCTTTCTTCTGAGTAGACGAATAATGATCTAAACTATTATCCCAAGCGCGCCCAAAGGTCTTATAGCAACTTAGATGATTAGCTTGATAATGGAAAAAACCTGTTACACGCTCGGTGGCCAGATTGCCGAAGGAAATGCTATGGACTGAATGGCTGTTTGGATATTTTCCCATTAATAGGAAGAACCTTTGGCACCAGATGTTGGCAAGATTCTGCCTTCTCGTGCTACTTTGGATTTCTGGCCTTCTAGCGCATGCAGCGGATGGACTAATGACAACCTACGTATCGGAGTTGAATGTTTCCCTGAGTATTTTTGGCACATTCTTTATGGTACTCTTTGGTTCGTACTATGTTCAACGTACGCTGGGTGACATAATTCGGAATTTCCGTCCAATGTTGCAGCTGGATGACACACAGTTTCAGAAGTTTTCTGAGAGACTGGGAAGGTATAGCTATAGTTTCCTCCCGTGTCTCTTTATCGCTGTCGGTTTTGGAGCCGTGGCAGGGGGGGCTTCTCTATTTCAACAGGCCTTGACAGAAGGCTTTTCGCTCCATGTAGTCTGGAATCTTTCAGTCAGTCTCTTCGGGTGGCTCCTCGGGGCAACTGCCATCTGGATGCTTGGTTCGATTTGGATCATAATCTTTCTCATATCGCGACAGCCATTGAACGTGAAGTTGTCCCCAGAAACGATAACACGATTCCGCGAGCTAAGCATGTTTGCCCTATGGTTCTCTCTGTTCTATTTTCTTGGAGTTTCAATCGGAAATATCACCTTCCTGGCAAGAACTCCAGCCTTGTCTCTTATTGAAATCGTCGTATCTCCCTACCTCTTCTTCACCGCTATTGGTATGGTCGGTGTTCTTCTCCCCTTCTACAACATTCACAACGCTCTTTTCAGATTGAAGAAGCAAGAACTGTCAAAAGTCTCAGAAGAGTCCGAACAGTTGATGCAACAACTAGACGAGATCCTAAAAAAGCAACCTGCAAGACAGATGGGTGGGCAAATCGATGCCGTGGTTGCCCAGACCACTGCCATTACTGCTCGCCTTCTCGTTCTGCAGGTTAAGGAGAAACGCGTAAAAGCAGCCCAGGAATGGCCTATTGACGTGGGCTTCGTCTCAAAATTGATAGGTCTCGGGCTCATACCTATACTAGGCAGGATAGTGGCGGAAATCTTCACTCGATACTTTTAAGAGAGCGCACAAGAGACAACAGAGTGTCGCCACAAGCTGGAGACCAGATTCCAACACTTAAATAGCAAACTAAGCGTCAGTAAATTAAGTAGAAGAAGTGAGTTCTGGAATTGGTGGAAAAACTTGCGTCAGGAACTCAAACGTTGGGCTCCCGTCGTCTTCTTTTCTGTCCTAATAGTCGTCCTAGCATTCATTTGGTACATCCTGTTTCCCACATCAGCGTGGGAAGAAACACCTAACTACCTCCTAATGTATGTCGAATTCTTCGTTACGCGACCTGTAGATGCATTTCTAACCGTAAGCTCAGGTCCTGGAGTGCGCTGGGCATCCATTGCCACATACTCACTCATAGTTGTGCACATTGTTCTCTACATAATTGGAAAACAGAAAGGCATACAATACACCATTTTGAACAAACCCTACATCTTCTACCTCGTTTTCCTAGGGCTCTTTGCCATTTCATTTCAGAATGCCAGTCAGAACTACGGCTGGTATTTGAACCCGGATTTCATCAACCCTACAACGGGTAAGCCTGCTCCAGGCTATGTCGACACATGGACCCATATTGTCTCACCTTGGCTTCTAGGAGCCCTGATTGTGCCATTCGCTTTGGAAAGATATCTAGGTTGGGACAGAAAGCTCGAGTGGCTCTTCATATTCGCAGTGTTGATGACCATAGCGCTGGGATGGGAAATCGTAGAAACACTAGATGTCTATGTAAGTCCAGACCCAACCTACTTCAACTATCCCATGGACTCCATAAAAGACATAATCATGGGAGCAGGAATTGGCACTCTCCTGTCGTGTTGGATTTATGAGCGTCTCGTAGTAGATTTCGGCGAAAAGGCAGAGACTCCGAGGTGAATTCATCTGCCTGCAACACCACTGCATTTCTCAGCCATTGCTGCGCTCCACTTTAAACGCCCCGAAACCTTTGATATCACAGCGCTGCTCTGCGCGTCGACTGGTGTTGATCTTGAGTTACTATATTATCTCCTGACAGAAAACCACATGAATCACGGGCTGTGGCATAGCTATTTCTTTGTCTTAACAGTCTATCCAGTTGTGTTGAGTCTAATAGTCTATGTGACCGAGAGGGGGATCGAGAAGACCATCTCGAGAATTTATAGGTTTTTTAGGTTTTTCCCTGAGAAAGTGAGATATCCTTTCAGAACCATTTATCTCAGTTGTCTTGTCGGAGGGGCTTCACATATATTCTTTGACATGTGGATCCATGAAAATTCCTCTTATGTTCTCTTTCCGTTCTGCAACGAAAACCCATTTTGGATTAGCGAATGGAGCATCATTATCCAGGCGTTGGTTATCCTGCTGAGTATGTACACACTTCTTCTCTGGATGAAGCAGATGCAGTAAAGAATTAGCCAGACCAGTTCAATGCGACTTGTGACTTCCATGGAGGGCGCACAGGAAATCTATATATGAAGAACATGACGATATGTACTGAAATAGGAGGAATTCCATGGCAGTAAATCTGGATGTGGTGTTGATTCAAATAATAATCAGTGCAATAGTAATATCGCCTGTCTTGTGGCTCTCTGGAAGAGCAGTTGTCGGAGGAGAAAAGGCGAAACTCACCGACGCCATCTGGATAGTCGTCCTGGGGACCGTTATCGGAGGAATCTTTGGATGGCTCTTTGTAGGTGTAGTCGCTTTCATCATACAGCTGTTCATCTGGGTGGCATTGGTAAAGCACTTCTTTGACACTGAGTGGTTGAAAGCACTCGGAATCTCCATACTAGCAGTGATCATCTTTGCAGTAGTTGCCGCAGTCTTAGCTCTCGTTGGATTCGCAATTTGGACTTTGATTTGAGATCAGCATGGCAGCAGAGCGCGCGCTTATTCTCTCCATGTCTTCCTGCAAATTAGAACTTCTTCTACCTGATGAAAAATGGTTTAGAAGTAGCACGAACCCAAAATTCTGAGCTTTACTCAGCTAATGCTATGCATTCTAGAGTTTTAGGTAACCTGCTCAAGAATAGCTAGTCGTAGCAAACCAAACAAGAAACGAGGGAAAGTTAGGACGTCGCTGCTACTGTCGGCGCACGCGCTCGCTTTCTCGGTCGTCTTTGCGGTCTCGTTGGTTCACTCGTTTTGAGTCTGTTGCCACAGTTCTTACAATACACGGCTTCCTTAATGTTCCTTGTTCCGCAATCAGCACAGTAGACCCCTACAGGTTCAGCAGTGGTGCCCATCCTTCCCGACTCAAAGAGATCGGTGAACAACAGCGCTCCCTGCAATATCAGGAAGAATCCCACTATCCATACGAGGAGACTTGGAAACACAATGACAAGTATTCCAGAGAAAATGCATATCATTGCCAGCACAGGCTTCGAAATCGTTATTCCAACCTTCTTCAGTTCGCTTTCTACATAATCAGCCATGGATTTGCTCACCCAAACGCCAACTTTGGGTGCCAATCTATTTGACAATTATGAAGGTAGGATTCATATTGCCACTACACAGAAAAAAAAGAAAAAGCCAAGGTGGAATGCGCGCGTATTTAACCCTCATTTCTAAAAAAAGGGGGAGCTTGCGGGGGATATCGCCACTTTCTGCTGAAACTACCTCATCTCGGCCACTTCTTGACTGGGTCCGTCTACTTGTCATGTGCAATTGCCATTTACGTTTTCTAAAGGATGCCGACGGTCCTTCAAGCAGATATACACACCCCGACTTCGGATAGGTGTTTGACAGCTTAGAGGAACAAGCTTCGGCTGTTCAAATGTTGGCGGCGCAAATTCTACAATTACAACAACACTTGAGCACGTATAAGTGCCAATCTCTCCATCAATCTATGTTCTTTCCCCAAGTAGTAAATTGTGATAAAAGAAGACTATTGTCTTTCTAAGACTTGGCTTGGCTTGTACGTCTGGGGATGATAGAGTGGGTGGGCAACACAGCAGGTCATGCCTTTCAACAGTCTCTGCTGATTCCATCCTGGCGGTTTTGCGTCTGGTTTGCTTGGCATCCACATTAAGTGGATGCTGAAGGTCACCCCTATGTTCTTCGTTGTGTGCTTTACATTGATAGATGCTACTGGTTTGAAGCCGAGTTTTTCCATCTGCCACTTTCTGAACCATGGGCTCCAATGATTCTCCAAACCGATGGTTGCGAAACAAGACGCGTCTTTCTCGCCTCTCATCATATCTTCTACGAGCAGTTTGCCGAAGTTATGGCCCTTTGCTCTTCTCAACACCCAGATACAATTCATCACGATCACGTCATCTCCGACTATCGGATAGTAGGACACTTCCGCGGGTGCATACTCTATCTGCCCAACAATATCCCCACTAAAGATCAAGAGCTTCTTCCGAAATCCCCTTGGGATAGCTCCACTCAGATACTCTCGCCTTCTCCTGTTTCCTCGAGATGGAGGACCGGTTAGACACCGACGAAGATATCTTTCATAGCCGCTTCTCTCGGTGATGTCAACGATCCGAGTTTGAGAAGCAGACTGCACAGTCGTCACCTGTACAACTGGCTAAACCTTCCCAAGTATCGCCGTGTAAGCCGGACCACCCGAATCTATGAACTCTTTGACTGTCCATCCCGTGTCTTTGAGTATATCCTTCATCTCTTCTTTAGAAACACGTAATAAGTCAAACCACTTGGTCGCAAACTTCCTAAATCTTATTCGCACTCTCCACTGCCCGCCCAATCTGCCCCGTTTCCTGTTGAATTCAAAGTATTCCAGATGCTCCGGGCGATCTCTTGTTGGAGGATACACATCGACCGCAGAAGCTACAATTACACCGTCCTTCGAGGTCATCTCATAGAATTTCCTGAGCATCATTCGCGCATTTCCAGAACTGCCAAATAATGCAAAGTTGTTTCCCATCATGAGGATTGTGTCAAAAGAGTTCGGCTTGAAATCAACCTCTTCAATTGACATGACCTTCACCTCCTTCACCCCCCTCAGCCTGCACATCTTCACCGCCAGCGGTGACCGGTCAATTCCCACGACCTTCAAGCCTTTCTTCTGCAGATACAGACTGTGCCTACCGGCTCCACAACCAACGTCCAAGACCCTTCCCTTGACACAGCCTATTGCTCTCTGCTCGTCGGGCATCCAGTCCTGGAACTCCGTGAAGTACAGTTTTGGGTTTGTCACATCAATGTAGCCATCTTCCCGCTCTATAACCTCGAAGCTCTTGTTTCCTCTGTGAAACGCCCACATTGCTTGGCCCACTGCGTCTTCGTCAGATTTCCAGGCTGCAGTTCTTCCCATTTCATTACCCAAAACAGAAGATTAACGGAAGTGAATATAAACGGTCACATAGTTATGCGCGCGAATGTTTTTTCCTTTCCTCCCATCACCATGTAACGCGCGCAACAGCAACAGCGATAGACTTTTTATGCACACCGATCGACTCAGAACTGGTTGGTAAAATGTCAAAGCCGAAAGACCAATTGGTTGAGACAATAAAGTCTGCAGCAATGGAGTTTGTGAAAGCTATCAATAATGGAGACTCAGAAGCGCTCATCAACCTTCAGACAGAAGACTTCACACTCATTGACGCGGATGGAGAGATATTCCGTGGTCGCGACGGCTGGGAAGGCTATTTTTCAGCTTATCCAGAATATAAGATTCATGTTCAGCATGTCCTAACGGGTGGCAACGGCGCGGCAATTATTGGCAAAACCACAGGCTCACAGGTCCCGCCTGAGGTTG
>Ga0209635_10003559_pt1 | contig 12157 bp, 10 predicted proteins | sample DeeMarSWOR230_32_FD_187463 | JGI IMG/M metagenome (GOLD analysis project Ga0209635, IMG submission 187463) | Marine sediment microbial communities from White Oak River estuary, North Carolina - WOR-2-30_32 (SPAdes) (version 2) | ecosystem: Environmental > Aquatic > Marine > Intertidal zone >...
CTAAGAACGACTTGATCGCTTGCTTAAGGTGTTTCTTAAAACACGCCATTTCAAAGGTCTATGTAAACATTCAGGCTTCTATAGTACACATTTTTCAAACGGTTTTAAAGTAATTAAACTGGCAAATTCTGGTTTACTCACTTTTCTTCTTTTAATAGGAAGAGTTCTTGCCTCAGCTTTTTATGGTCTACCTTGAATGTCTCTGTCTTGGGGACCTCGCCCCTAAATTCTATGATCTTCGGAACCTTGTAGTGGGCTAGTTTTTGCTCACAATATCCGGTGACTTCTTCTTCTGTCAATTTTCCTCTGTAATCTTTATCGGGAACAATTATTGCTTTAACACGCTCTCCAACGTCAGGATCTGGAACACCTATGACAGCTGCTTCTTTGATCTTTGGATGATCGTATAGTACTTCTTCTATCTCGTGGGCGTAGACAGAATATCCCTTGTACTTGATCATGTCTTTTGTTCTTTCAACGAAATGGAAATATCCTTCCTCGTCCATTGTCACCATGTCACCAGTTCTGAACCAAACCCTGCCACCTGCCTCGAAGAAGCTCTCTTTGTTAGCCTCAGGTTTATTCCAATAGCCTTTCATCACCTGAGGTGCACTTACCACCAGTTCGCCTTCTTCGCCTGGCGGAAGAAACTCAATTTTGTCGAGTTTACTTACGGCGACGTGGGTGTTGGGTAGTGGAACGCCGAATGAGCCTGGCTTATTTCTTGCAGGTGGGTTTGTATGTGTTACAGCTGTAGTTTCAGTCAAGCCGTAGCCTTCGCGTATTTCCTTACCCATGAATCTATTCCAGTTTCTCTTTACTTCATCGTGAAGAGTGTCGGCACCGCAGAAAATGTATTTCATTTTGTTCCAATTGAATCTCCTCGCTCTCTTCAAGTCTATGAAGTATTTGTAGAGGGTTGGGACACCGTAAAAGAGTGTGGCCTTATGCTGTTCCATTGCAGCTATGATATCTTCCAAATCAGGCCTGGCGAACAATATTCCCATTCCGCCTCGTATTGCTCCAGTGAGCATGAGTACTGACTGGCCGTATATGTGATAGAACGGTAGCATTGCCACGGTGACTTCCTTACCGTCCTCTATGTCGGGAAAGAAGGCTCGCATTTCTTCCTGAAGGGAAACTACGTTGTAGTGAGTTAGCATTGCTCCTTTAGGCACTCCCGTTGTTCCTCCGGTGTAAGGAAGCGCAGCTAGGTCCTCTTTAGAGTTGATTTCGACTTTAGGCGGCTTTGGAGGATATTTCTTAATTAGATCTTGGAACAATAGGATTCCCGGTCTCTGACTTATCTCTGCGGAAAGTGTTTTTCCTCGAGCTCTTCCGAAAAAGCGTCCTGTACTAGGCAAATACTCTTCTATACTCGTCATGATTACATGTTCAAGGCCCGTTTCTTCCCAGATCCTTTCCACGTTTTCATAAAGCAGATCTAAGCAAACCAGGTTCTTACTGCCACTATCGTTGAGCTGATGCTTGATTTCTCTAGGAGTATAAAGTGGGCTCATAGCCGAAGCCACTGCCCCTATTCTGAGAATTCCAAAGTAGGCGATCATGAACTGTGGGCAGTTTGGAAGGAGTAGGGCAACTCTATCTCCTTTCCTAACACCTAGGTCATGCAGGGCTGCTGCAAACCTTAGAGACAACTCGTGTATCTCTTTATGTTTCATTTTTCTGCCGTAGAAGACTAGGGCATTTGTGTTACCCCATTTTTCAACTGCTTCATCTATCATATCTGGTATAGATTTATCATCGGGAATTTCAACGTCTGCCGGGACTCCCTCGGCATACCATTTGAGCCAGGGTCTTTTCTCGTATTCTGCTAATATTTTATCTGTTTTTGACTTTGCCATTTTACACTCCACAGATTTCGCGTAGAACAAACTACAAGTAAAACAAATATAAAAGGTATTTGCCTTTGTAAGAGGTGGCTGGTGGGTGGTTTATAGGCCTAGATATATTTCTCTGACGTCTCTATTCTTCATCAATTCTTTTGTAGTCCCTTCAACGGCTATTCTTCCATGAGCAAGGATGTAGATTCTTTGCGCCGTGGCAAGGGTTATGCTCACGTCTTGTTCAACCAGCAAAACTGTGACTCCTGACCGCCAGATTTCCTTGACGCTGTCGAGCACTTTTTCTTTCAACGTTGGAGCCAATCCCAGCGACGGTTCATCTATAGCGAGAAGCTTGGGTTTTGACATTAAAGCCCTTGCGATGGCGAGCATTTGTTGTTCACCGCCGCTCAAAGTCTGGGACATCTGGTTTGCTCTCTCTTTGAGTATAGGAAACAACTCGTAGATCCATTCCAAGTCTTTCTTGATTCCTTTCTTATCTTTGCGCAGGTAAGCTCCCATCTTTAGGTTCTCGAGGGTGGTCATTTCAGAAAAGGGTCTTCGTCTTTCTGGACAGTGGACGATGCCCTTCCTAACGATTTTCCATGCCTTGAGTTTGTCTATTCTTTTTCCATCATATCTTATTGTACCTGATACGCTTGGGTGTTCTTTTCTGCCCGGCGCGACCTCTTTTATCACACCGGATATTGTTCGAAGCAATGTTGTCTTTCCGGCGCCGTTTGGTCCAACAACACCGACGAACTCTCCATCTTCTACCTTTAGGTTGACGCGGTTCAAGGCCATCGCGCCATCGTAGTGAACGGTTAGGTCTTTTACTTCAAGCATGTAACGTCGCCTTTCCCATGTATACTTCGATTACTTTCTTGTTTTTGGCTATTTCTTCTGGTTTTCCTTCAGCTATTTTCTCTCCTTCGTGAAGCACTATCACTCTATGAACTATCTTCATGAGCGCATATAGTTTGTGTTCAACTATGACTATGCCACGCGTTGGATGATCAAGGTGTATTCTTTGGATGGATTTCGTCAGAAAATCCGTTTCGAGGGGATTTAATCCACCGAAGGGTTCGTCTAACATTAGTGCATCTGGCTCGGTGGCAAGGGCTCTAGCCATCTCAAGTCGCTTTAAACTTCCATGCCCAATATTCTCAGCTGGTTCAAGCATCAGGTCGGTGAGACCTACATCTTCTAGCATGTCCAGGGCTTTTCGTGCCGTGGTTTTGAGCCACTCTATTTTTCTGCTTCCTCTAGGCGATTTTAAGGCTACTGCCACGTTTGCTATGACCGGTAGGTGGCGGAAGGGTCTGACAACCTGAAATGTTCGTGCGACACCTTTGTTGACGAGTTTGTGTGGTTCGAGTCCAGTGACGTCTTCGCCTCTAAATTTCACTGTTCCTGAGTCGGGTCTAAGAAATCCAGTTATTATGTTGAACAGTGTGGTTTTGCCGGCGCCGTTGGGGCCGATTATGCCTAGTAGTTCTCCTTCGTCGACGTGGAAGGTGACGTTGTTAACTGCTGTTAGTCCTCCGAAACGTTTGGTCAGGTTTTCAACTTCGAGTAGGTGCATGGTCAACTCCTCGGCAAAGATTACTTCTGTTTTTTCTTCTTTTTCTTCTCCCTCTCTGCCATTATCTCTTCTATCTCCCTTCCTTCTTGGAGGTCTTCAAGTTTGTCTGTTACAAATCTTCCTATGCCTCTTGGCCATTTGATAACGATTATGGCTACGATAAGGGTGAAAACGAGGAGTCTGATGTATATCAGTTCGTAAGGGATTTCTATTATGATCGTTAGGAAGTATCTATCTAGAAGGTAGTAGATGTAGGCTCCTATTATTGGACCATAGATTGTTCCTATTCCTCCTAGAAATGTTACGATAACCGGAACGAAGGACCAAGTAAGTGACAACAACGGCGGATTCGCAACTCCTAAGATGTGGGCATAGGCGGCGCCTGCCAAGCTGGCGAACAAGCCGCTTATGGTGAAGGCCATTAGCTTATACTTAGTTACATTGATTCCAGATGCTTTAGATGCCAACTCATCATCGAGGATAGATACGAAAACAATACCCGTGTGAGAATTGGCGATTTTGTACAATATAACTGCGGAGATAAATAACAAGAGCAGAGTGAGGTAATAGTTTCCTAGCATCCGATCCTTGGTTGCTAGAGAGGGGAAAAAAGAGGGAAGACCGCGAATGCCAAATTCTCCTTTAAATATATCGTCAAAAAAATAGAATATGCTACTGAGAATCAAGGGGAAGGCCATACTTACCAATGCTAGGTAAGGGCCTTTTGTCCTTAAACAAGGAAAACCGATAAGTAGACCGCATGCGGCGCCGATGACTACTGCTAAAGGTATTGTTATCCACAATGGGAGGCCATAAAACTCAAAGAGTAAGGCGCTGCTATAGGCGCCAATTCCAAAGAAGAGGGCATGTCCAAGACTCATTTGTCCTGTGCGGCCTACGAGGAGATCCCAGCTGGCTCCAAAGATTGCGAGTATATTTGCGGAGGTCATGACGCTTATTACGTAAGGGTTCAGTCCTGTTAGGGGTAAGGTTATGAGAAATGAAAGGAGGAGGAGGGCTAGTAGTCTGGGTGGAATGTCGAAGACGTGTGCAGCAAAGCTTGAATAAGCTCTTCTAAGGTAGGTTGTTACCATTTTAGTTTTATTCCTCCATTTCTATGCGCTTTCCAAACAAGCCTTTTGGTCTTATCGTCAGGACCAGCAACATGATGCCGAAGGGAACCGCGGGAACTATCGCACCTATTTCTGGGTATATAGTAGTTACGATAATCTCGGAGTATCCTATGATAAAGCCTCCAACGATGGTTCCTTTGATGCTGCCCAGACCGCCGAGAATAACTATTGAAAAGGACAGAGCTAGTGGCTCCAACCACATAAATGCGTTTGCAACCCCTGTTGTAGTGGAGGCGATGAATATGCCAGCGATTGCGGCGAATGCTCCGGATATAGCCATCGTCAACATGTATAGCCTTTCAGTGTTGACGCCCATCAGCATTGCTACTTCACGATCTTGAGATACGGCTCTCATAGCCCCTCCAATTTTTGTTTTTGCGATGAATATCCATAAGATGGCGAAAAGGACTAGTGACACCACGAACGACATAACTCGCTGGTAAGTTAATGTTAGGCCCCAGAATATAGTGTATCCTCTAAGTAAGGAAGGAACAGGGTGGAATGCAGGGGTAAATAATAGAAGTATTATCTGCTGAAAGACTATAGCTATGGAAACCGTTACAACCAGCACTGCGACTTCATCTTCTATTACGGGACCTATTGCTAGCTTGTAAACAATGGCAGCTACGATTGCTACTGTAATTGCGGCGAGGATTACGGACAGAAGGAGGGCAAGAGGGGAAACTACCAGTATTCCTTCTACTTCTTCTCCAAGTAAACTAGAAAAAGAAGAAAACATGTATGCTCCAAGCATGAAAAATACGCCGTGGGCAAGATTTACCACTCCGGAGACTCCGTAGATCAAAGTGAATCCGAGGGCAAGGAGAGAAAAAACTGCGCCTGATATCGCGCCATTTATTATAATTGCTCCTACGTCCACCATTATTTGTTCACCGAGGCTACGGTTTTGGTGTTAGAGAGGAAAATCTTCAGTATGGGAATATAAGTGTTTTGTCGTTAGAGAATGGTTGTTCTGTTTATAGCAGTATAAAAAAGGGGAGAAAATTGGATGGCTTCAGAGATGGTCTTTTACCACGTGAGGGGGTACGATACGCCTTTGCCGTAGTCGACTGCTACCAGGGTAACGTCGACAATGTCGATGAGTTGGTTGTTGTCTAAGTCGCCGTTGAAGTTCCAATACGGGCTGGCCGGAGTGGATAGCCAAGGATACAGTCCTATCGGTGCTAAACCTGCTAGCTGAGCTATGTCGAGGGTGGTAATTGAACCGTCTACAGAATACACGCCGATGTCAGTAGGCTTTAATTTTGGATGAGAGACTGTGTCCGAGTCCGCCAATGACTCATAGCCGCTGGGATACGTCAGTGGATTGACCTTGAATTTGCGTGCGTATGAGAGCCATGGGGAACTGGGGAGTGCTACTGCTCCGTCGAGGATAGGGCTGACCACTTCTTTCACACCATCCTGCCACTGAACATTCATAGCTCTTACGAACCCGCGCACAGGCGATAATGGATCAGAGGGGTTATAGTAGGTGAGGTTCCAGTAGTGATCGTATTCAAAGGTTGTGACGTCGTGTCTAGCTGGGAGTGCTGGCAATAATGGGTTGGTCTCTACGTTGCCAGTGGCAAAAACGAATTTGCCGGAAAGGCCTGTTCGGAAGCCATAAGGATAGTAGCCTGTCTCATAAATCTCTACGATTTTGTCAGCTGTTACGTCAGCTAGATTGATTGATGCCGTGTGTGTGTTGTAGTCCTCTAGAGCTTGTTTGAATCCCCAGAGTCCGTCGTATGCACCCCATGCAGTGTATATGGGCCATTTACCTGTTCTGCCAACGAAGTTGTCCCAGAAATCCACTGTTGCACCTGAGTCCCCCGTCGTTATTATTGGAGTTCTTGTTCCAGCAAAGTCGAGGAAGGCTTCTAGGTTGCAGCCTCCTCCGGTTTGAGTCCAATGATCCTCTATTTGTGCCAGTACGTTGATTCCGTAGGGAATGCATTTCATGTTCCTTGCTGCCCACTGCTGGATGAGGGGTAGACCTGGGCGCCCTGAAAACACCATTAACATGATTGCAGCGCCGCTTGCTTCAACGTTGTCTAGATATACTGACATGTCCGTGGCTGTCTCCGGTATTCGGTCGGCGTAGGTAACGTTGACATAAGGTCCAAGTATTGCGGGATAAATTGACGGAGTCGTCAATTTGTAGTGTCCCACTGCTGTCCATGCAAGGTCCTCTGTTAGAACGGCAATAGGCACCTGTGGATTTCCAGCAAAGAGCTTTCCGTATATTGGCAACAGTTTCGTGCCGACTGCGAGTTGCACGAAACCACCCATGGTGATGAAAAGCATAGTTGATTTGATGGGGTTTATTCTGAATATGTATTTGTATCTGGCTTGTTTTGCTGGATCTGAACTTGCTATTGTCTCATCGATCAGAGAGTCGGTTGAGGCACCATTGATAAGGAATACTATTCCAAGATCTGCTGCTGCTTCAACCATAGCGGCTGTAACCTCTGTCCTGAAGCCTCCCATAACGATCTTGCACCCCTCCACCAGAGCCAGCCTCTCCATCTCTGCCTTTGCAGCGTCAGGGTCCGGAGTTGGAAGGGCGTACTCGTTTCCAAACACGACTTCTATGTTATGGGCGCCATCGTTCAGTGTGATACCGCCGGCCGTGGTTATCTCTTCCACCGCCATCTCAGCTGCTTCCTTCATTCCACCCGGAGACCAATGGGGCAACCCAACCGGACCAATAATGCCTACTTTTATTGTTCCTGGAGAAGCGCGCACTGGAACAGCGAAGAGGAAAATGTTCAATACCAACAGCGTAGCAAATATTCCTGCAACTACTTTAGCTTTCATTTTCTTTCCTTTCTCCTTTCTTCTTTTCAGCGTACCATAATGAATTTCCACGGCGTTTAAAAGCCTTATGGAAAAATCTTACAGAGCAAAAATTTAACCAAATAGCAAACTTTAACCAACAGAGCAAAAGTCAATTCGTAGAAAACGTGCGCACACATCTACTGATTTTCCTCTCATTTACATTCGATATATTTGGCATTAAGAAACGATAAATAACTCGTGTTCTTTATATCAGGTGATGTTGAATGAACAGGGACGTCATCCTAGTAACCATTCTTCTCCTATCTTTGTCTCAATGGTCCAGTTCAGCTTTAATACACGCAGGTTACAATGAGACACAAGCCAGCTATTCCAGACCTGTCGTTGCAAGCTCCAACACAATCCTGGTTCCTGACGACTACAGAACCATCCAACAAGCTATCAACGCAGCAGAGGAAGGAGACACCATTTTCGTTGGAACAGGAACATACTACGAGTATGTGGTTGTGGACAAGGCTTTGTCGCTTTTAGGAGAAAACAACAATGACACAATTGTCGATGGCAGTGGAATCGGAATCGTAGTTTCCGTAATAGCCAACAACGTTGCCATCCACAATCTTACCATACAAAACGGTGAAATCGGAATTTGGTTAGGGTATTCCCGCAACAACATCCTTAGTGACACTACCATCACCGATAACTCGTATGGAATTTATCTTTGGGGGTCTAGCAACAACTTTCTTACTGATAACATTGCCTCAGACAACTACGATGGAATCTACTTTTACTCTTCCAGCGACAATACCGTTTCTGGTAACATTGCCTCAAACAACTCTTATGGAATTCACCTTGATAGTTCGAGCGCTAACGTCCTTGTCGATAACGTCTTTTCCTCAAACACCAATGACGGGATTCGAATCTACCATTCTGACAACAACGTTATCTCAGATAGCACCATTTCAAACAACACTTATGGCGTTTACGTCGCCGATTCTGACAAAAACCTCCTTTCAGTTAACAAAGTCCTAAACAACCAAGACGGAATTTATTTTTATTATTCTCGTAACAACATCCTTACCGGTAACACCATCGCCAACAACAGTCAGTATGGAGTCTTTCTCGACTCTTCCAGCAATAACGAAATTTTCCATAACAGCTTCATCAAAAACATCGAATCATCACGTAGCGTTAATTCAGTAAATTCTTGGGACAACGGTGTTGAGGGCAACTATTGGAGCGGCTACTTGAACACTGATGCGAATCGAGATGGAATTGGCGACACCCCCCATCTCATTGGAGAAAACAACCAAGATAATTATCCTCTAATGGCCAAGTTCTCCCAGTTCAACTTAATAGAAAACGGGGCCTACATGATTAATGCTATTTCCAACTCGACAATTTCAGAGCCTCAATTCCAATCCCTAAATAACAGAACTAATACAGTAAGTTTCAAGGTTGATGGGGGGAGTTTTTGCCGCATCTCCATTCCTCACTCCTTAATTGACCCCCCGCTTACAGTCAAAGTTGATGGTAACCCATCTTCATATTTCAAAAAAGTTTACTCCAATGGAACGCATACATGGTTATACTTCTCCTACGTCCATTCAGAAGAACATGAAATAACACTAATACACACGCCCCCATCAGAACAACTAATGCTGTTCCAATGGGCAATATTCGGATTAGCAATAATAACAGTTATTCTATTTTCAATCAGCGTCAGCTACTATCGGTTGTTCAATAAGCAGAAGAAAATTATCAAAGCGTATGAACGTGAAGTGGGAAATTTTCCAGTCAGCCATGAGGAACGTGCGCGTATGCGCTTCATAAAAGACGTTATTGAACGCGAAGAAAAACTTGAAGAATTCAAGAAGAAATACGGAATAAAGATTCAACCTGCTAGCAATTTGGAAGATCTTGTAGAAAAGCTGGGCGTCAAGAAAAAAAGTTAAGCATTACCGATTATTTACACTTTTAACCTATTGGTTAAGAATCTCCTCACATTTTAGGTTGTTGACGAAAGAACAATTCGATGTGCTGTGAAATCTATAACTTTCGCTGTCTCAAAAGGCGGCGTGGGAAAATCCCTTATTACGGCAAACGTTGGTGCTGCTTTAGCCGAGAAAGGCAAAAAAGTTGTCCTAGTTGAAGGAGACCCGAATCAGCCTCTGCAAGTGATTCTTGGCGTTGATATATCTTCTGAAGACTTTAAGCTTGACAACGTTGTGAAAGAACATGCAAAAATTGAAGAGGCAACGTATCCCACAGAATTTGGCAATTTGTTTCTAATACCATCAGGTATTTCGCTGCGAAGCTATTTCGAATTGAATCCCGTCAATTTTGTAAAGAAACTCATGGACGTAAAGGCAGATTTTATGTTTATTGATGTTCCGTTTCCTCTGGGTGAAGCCGCATTTTTGTCTCTAGGTGTTTGCAAATATTCCATTCTTGTCCTAACAGAAGATGAGTTTGTTTTGTGTGTTGAATCTGCTATAGACACGATTCGACTGGGCAGATATTTTCTCAAATGCGTTCCGCTTGGCTTTGTATTAAACAGGATAAAGACACCTGAGAAGTTCACAGAATACTTCATTAAAGACCTTGAAGATCTCCTTGAAATCCCTTGCATAGCTCAGATTAAAGAAGACCCGAAAGTTTCAAAGTCGTACGGCGGAGTAGGATCTCACAAAGCATTTTTGGCATATCAAAAACTGCGAGAAAACGAATTCACGAAAAGCATTGATGAAATAGCGAATATGCTGCTCGGCAAACTTCCAGAGCCTGAAAAGAAAGACATCGTTAGATTTATCGATGAAATAACCAAAAAACGATCAAAGTTGTGAGGATTGGTTACCTATCCTTCCAACAACGGCATCATCATTCTCCAAAGCTTTAGTTTTTTCTTCTCATCTTCTGTCAAATGACTGTAAAGTCTTTCTGATTCACATTGGTCAAGCAAAGATTCAAGGTGTTTTCTTTCTTTTTTGACCAGTTTATATCTTGTTCCTTGAATTTTCCGCGCCAATTTAGCTGTTTCACTGAATAGCACTCCAGCCAGCAAAAGATTTCCTACATTGCCCTCTAGTTGCTCTAAGATTTTTTGGGCTCTTTCTTTTCCTTCCAATAGATAGATGGTTTTCCTCGCATCTGGTGTTGGCAAGAAAGCGCCAGACTCTTTCGTTACTATCCCGGCATTTTCTAAGATTTTTATGTGCTTAAGCAATCCAGGAAGGGTCATTTTTAGACCTGATTCGTCTTCCAATTTTTTGGCGACATCTGACAAAGACAGCATCTCAAATTGCGACAGCAACTTCACTATTTCTACCCTGACTTTATTCTCGAAGACACGCAAGAGTTTCCAAAAATTGACTTCGGACTCTGAACTGTTCAATGTTGGACACTTCATAGATTGTTTAGACTGTAGATAAATCTACTGTATTCTTTTGTTAAATACTTTACAGATTGTTTAAAAATCCTCGTGCGTTTAAAATACATCCTTTTTGCAAGGATTAGAAAAACTTCACTATTTCCTTGACTCCCTGTCTGTGGTTGGTTGCGATTAGAATTTTATTGTTTAATTTCAAATTAAGAAAGAAAAACTCTGGTTGACTAGTTGAGAATCGGGTCGCGTTCTGTTAACTTGCTTGCATGAAAAGGAGAGAAGAAAATTATATGACCTACACTGTTTCCTCAACGAAAATAGGGGGTTAACCCCCTGAGACTAACAAACTGTGAATTTGGTTCTTCTGTGCTTTTGCGCTGCCACTCTCTTACTGGCTCTTGGCGAGTGCGGTTCCTATTCGTCCAAATTTCATAGCATCGCTCATGGAGCCTTCAATTGTGTACTGTTTGGCAAAGTAGGCCCTAGTCTGATCAAGTTCTCTGGTCAGCATTTTGTAAAAAACTTCTTCTGAACCCTTTAACGTTACATTGGGCGATGCATGCTTTCCTAAATTGAACGAGATTGCTCCTCCTTTGGTTTCGATGTAGAAGTCATCGTCTCCATCCACGATGAACTGAACGACTCTGTCCCATCCGGTTATTACCCCTTTAACTTCAGCGTTTGTACTTGCCTGTTCAACGAATTGTTTGTAGCCATCTACCACTCTACCCATTTTTCACATCACCTTCCTCTAAACTCTAGAACAAAAAGAGTCGTAACGTCCACATTTAAGCTTTGTCGTATTTTTCTAACGCTACTGCACATGCACAGACGTGCGCGCGCGACCTGTATCTTTCACTTTCTCTCCTTTTTTTGTTTCTTGAGAAGCTGTTGAATTTTCAAGAACCCAAGCTGAGTATTGTGAATTATCTACGCGCACGTTTCGGTGCCCTGGAGAGCCTAGAGAAGAGGCGTGTAAAGTCAGCGTGAGTCCAATGGTTCTTTGTATTTGGTTCCAAAACTGGTTTTGATATGTGTTTGCAGCAAACTGGTATATTATTTAGTCCAGGGTTTAATATTCTCTGTATAGTAAGTTTTTCCATAAGACTTTTAAATGCGACCAGTGTCTTTTACTAGTGCTGAAAAGAAGAAAGGAGAAAGGAAAGAGAATGAAGTTAAATAGCTTGCCTTATAAACGATACTGGCTACCAATGTCCGTTATTGTGACACTGCTTGTCAGCGCCTTGGCAATATCTTCCCTAATGAGCTTTACTGCGGCAGAGGTAAACACTACTGGAACTTACTTTGAGGTGTCTCCTGCAACGATCACGAACTCTACGTTTCCTCAGAACGTCACAATTGACATAAATGTCAAAAACGCTCCTGCTGGATCTCACTCTTGGCAGATTAAACT
>Ga0209635_10003562_pt1 | contig 12150 bp, 16 predicted proteins | sample DeeMarSWOR230_32_FD_187463 | JGI IMG/M metagenome (GOLD analysis project Ga0209635, IMG submission 187463) | Marine sediment microbial communities from White Oak River estuary, North Carolina - WOR-2-30_32 (SPAdes) (version 2) | ecosystem: Environmental > Aquatic > Marine > Intertidal zone >...
GTTTTTCTTGAGCATGGTTTGCCGTGTGCAATGTGCCATGTTGCTTTTCATGAAACTATTGAACAAGGAGCAAAATCTCATGGAATTAAAGTTGATAAATTAGTTGAAGAATTGAACAAAGCTATAAAGAAAAAATAATTATTTAAGTCTGCTTAATTTAATTAAAATTAGATAGAATGGTTGTAAAACTATATTCAACAAAATGGTGCACACATTGTAAAATGGCTAAAAACTTCTTTAAGGAAAATAAAATAAAATTCAAAGATATGAATGTTCAGGACGATGAAAAAGCTGCTGAAGACATGTTAGATAAATCAGGTCAAATGGGCGTTCCTATAATTGATATTAATGGAGCAATAATAATAGGATTTAACATAGAAGAATTAAAAAAGCATCTAAAAATAGAATAACTTAATTTAACAAGTTCCGCTTGAACCACTATCTGAGCCCGATTCTAATGGTCCTATTCCAGGAGCCTCTGTTTGTGTGCTCAATGTTTGTTCACATTCTACTGGTGGGGTATTAAATGCAGAACATATTTCTTGTTTTATTGATTCTGGTGACCTATTTACGCTTAGAGTGACACCATTAACAACAAAAGTAGGTGAACCCCCCACACCATACTGATTTGCAAGAGTTGCATCAATGGGATAAGGTGGAAATTGTTGTTCACTCTCTTCAAACGTTTTTGTTATATCAAATTCCTCATCTGTTTGTTGCATGCACATTTCAACTGAGGATTTACTTATTCCTGCTTCTGACATACATCCTTCAGGATCATCATTTTCAACAAAACAACGAAGATAATCAGTAAGTTTATCTTTATGATCTTTTTGTATGCAATAAATTCTTGTATTTTCTGTCATTTCTTTTTCTCCATGCATAACATAGTGAACAAAGTTAACTTGTAAATCAGCCTTATCTCCAAGCAATTCTATAACAGGTATATAAGCTTTCAGAAATTGTAAACCATAAGGGCAATAAGACATGATAAATGCATGAGCTTCTGGTCTATCAGTTTTTATAACTTCTTCTGGCTGTTGCTCTTGTGTTTCTTGTTGAGCTTCTTGTTTAGATTTTTCAAAATCCGGTATATTAAGCCATCCTCCATTTGGTAAAAGTAAAAAGTTCCCATCTTTTGTTACATAAAGTGATCCTTCTGTATCTTGATAAGAAAATGTAACATTATACATTCCACTAATTTCGTTTGTAGAAACTAGTGTCAATTCACCCTCACTAACTAAATTTTCATTAATAAACCCAATTACTTTACTAACAGCTTCTTCTGAACCTAAAGTATTATCAGAAGTTGATACTGTCATTCCAGTTATTCCTGTTCCAAATACTAAGAAACTTACAGCTAAAATTATGATTAGAACCATGGAGATTATCTTCCATTTATTTATTTCTCTCTTTGGTTTTTTTTCAACTTTTACTTCTCCAGGTTTTGTTTCTTCTTCAGTCATAATTACCATATTAATGTTGCTATTTTATTTAAATCTTATTAGTCTTGAAGGTGTAGACCTAATAAATCACTACCAAATAGTTATTAAAAAATCTATTTAAAGCTATCGCTTAGTATTGAATACCTCTAGTTGTCACAATTCTTTTAGGATGCTTTATATCTTTTATCTCATTAACAAAATTTGCTCTTTCTATCAGCTTTTTAGGAGCATATCTTCCTGTTAAAACAACATCAGTTTTTTTAGGGACTTTATCCAAAAATTTTAAAACCTCATCAACATCTAAAAGTTTACAGTATAGAGCTAAGTTTATCTCATCTAAAACCAATAAATTTGGTTTTTTCTTTAAAATTTTTCCTGCAAACCTTAAACCTTTTTCTGCAAGTTTTTTGTCTTTCTCTTTTAGATTTCTCAATCCTTTCCAACCCTTTCTCCCGAATTGATAAATTTCATAATATGGATAAAGTTTTTTTCTTATCTTATATTCTCCAGTTTTTTTCCACCACTTTAGAAATTGAATAATTACAACTTTCCTCTTATGACCAACAGACCTTAAGGCTAATCCTAAAGCATTAGTTGTTTTACCTCCTCCAGTTCCTAGGTAGAGATAGATATAACCCATAATATCAATTATTTTATTAAATAAGTAAAGTTTACTGCTTTATTAATTTTTCAAGCCTATTATTTATCTCATCCCAATTAACAATATTCCAAAATGCTTCAACGAATTTGGCTCTATCATTTTTATAATCAAGATAATAAGCATGCTCAAATACATCAAGAATCATTAGAATTCTAAACGTAGGATAAATGTTGGTATTGTGTTTTTCTATCTGCATTATTATTGGCCTATTGGTTTGCTTGCAAAAAGTTAATGCTGCCCATCCAGAACCTTCTACACTGACAGCAGTTCGAGTGAATTCCTTTTTGAATCTATCAAAATCTCTGAACTCTTTATCTATGATATCACCTAAGATTCCGCTTGGGCTTCCACCACCTTTTCCAACTGGTGCTAGATTATACCAAAACAATGAATGCAGAATATGACCGCCTATATTGAAAGATAATGCCTTTAAAATAGACTTAAAATCTAAGTCGATATTTTCTTTTCTTGCTTTATCCAACTTTTCAAGTATTTTATTTGCACCATTAACGTATGCTTGATGATGCTTGCTGTGATGTATTTCTAATTGTTCTTTAGATATATACGGTTGTAAAGCATCATATCCATAAGGTAATTTGGGTAGAACGTAAAAATTATTTTCCATGTTTAATCATATTAATATTCTAGATTATTAAATTATTAAGTTTTTCATATTCTTCCAAATACCCTCTTCCTTTTTCAGAAGTTTTATATCTAATTTTACCATTATTATTTTCTTCATTCATAAGGCCTTTTCTTTGTAGGAGAGATAAATATTTTTGAAGCTGTCCAAAACTCAAATTTGCTCCATACATTATATCAGTTTTTTTAGCTCCATTTTTTGAAGTTATTAACATATCTTTTATGATTTCTAATTTGTTCCTCCTCATAAAATCACAAAAATCTTTTATCAAATACTGATTTACAAACAAAACATTTGTAATGGAATTTAGACTCTCCTATTCTGGTTGATCCACAAAATGGGCAAAATTTTAATAAAACCCTGTAACATCTATCACAAAAAATCTCATTTTCATCAACAACAAAATTAGAAAATCTACAAAATTTTCTATGGACAACAAGCTCTTTTGCCCATTGTATTTCTATACCTGGATTTTTGCTTTCTATTATTCTCAAATTTATACGCTTCATTAATTTTTCTTAAATCAAGATTTGATAAATAGTTCATTGTCGATTTTTCAAAATTTATTTAAGTTTTAGAAAAAAGCTTTTATACTCTTGAATCAATAATTCAATTATGAAGATTAATAAAAAAATGCTAGAATTGCTTTCTGAATTGTCAAAAAATGCAAAAAAGAGTGATAGGGACATCGCTAAGATTCTTAGTATATCACAGCCTACAGTTACCAGAATGAGGAAAAAACTTGAAAATAAAGGATACATATCAGAGTATACAACAATTTTAGACCTTACAAAACTAGGATTTGAACTTGTTGCTTTTATTTTCTTCAAAACAAAAAAAATTGGTGGAAAAAAAGTTGAAGCTACAGCTCATGATATGATAGGAAAAAATCCCAAAATAATTTTTGCTGGTTTCGGTGATGGACTGAGCGGACAAAACTGCGTGTTAGTATGTCTACATAAAGACTTTACAGATTATACAGAATTTTTAAACGAGATAAAAAAGAAATGGCGTGATAACATAAGTGATGTAGATTCATTCTTGGTTTCACTAAAAAGCTTTACACCAAAGTTTTTATCTTTCAGAGATGTAGGGAAATTATTTAAAAAGTCCGGAAAATGAAAAAACAATACTTAAATCCTGATTTTTTCTATATCTTAATATGACTGATGGTTCAAAGATAGCAGCAATTGTAACTGTAGCAGCATTTGCAGCAATAGTATTTTTCTCCATTATATACTATAAGTTCTCAGGTTACTTAACAGAAAAGTGGGATTATTTATTATCTAAAGATTTATCAACGATGGTTACAGAATTCTTTTCTTCATTTTGGATAGAAATAATCTTAGTAATTTTAATTATATTAGTTTTTTTCTTTTTTATCTACTTCACACGATAGTAGAAAACTTTAATATAGACATTCTTAATAACTAATTATGAAATATGCAGACAGAATCAAAAGAATGAAAGCTTCTGAAATAAGAGAATTGTTAAAAATAACACAACACCCAGAAATAATATCATTTGGAGGAGGAATGCCAAGTCCCCATTCTTTTCCTGTAAAGATAATTGATAAAATTGCTGATAAAGTTTTAAGAACTCATGGTGCTGAAGCCTTACAATATGGTCCAACAGAAGGTATAAAAGAATTAAGAGAAGCCATAATAAAAAGAGTTAGGAAAAAAGGAATAAAATGTGAAATAGATGAGATTATCATAACTACAGGGTCTCAGCAAGTTTTAGATTTAACAGCAAAAATATTTCTAAATCCAAAAGATTATGTTTTTATTGAACTACCGTCCTATTTGGGAGCGATTGTTGCTTTCAATGCTTACCAACCTCAATACATACCTATTTCAATGGATAATGAGGGTATGTTAACAGAAGAATTGAAAGAAAAACTAAAAGGAATCAAAAGAAGTAAAACTGATTTTGTTTACACTGTCCCTACTTTTCAAAATCCTAGCGGAGTAACAATGTCTTTAGAAAGGAGAAAACAATTATTAGAAATTGCTGAAGAGCATGATTTGTTAATATTAGAGGATGATGCTTATTCGGATTTAAGATATTCTGGAAAAGACATTCCAACAATAAAAAGCATGGATAAAAACAATAGAGTGTTATATACCCACACCTTTTCTAAATCATTATCTCCCGGTTTTAGATTAGGTTATGCTATAGGTGATAAGGAAAGAATAAGAAAGATGACAATAGCAAAACAAGGAGCAGATTTATGTACGAATACTTTTGTTCAATATATAGCTAATGAATATTTAAGATCTGGTTTAATAGACAAACAACTTGTAAAAATAAAGAAGATGTATAAAATAAAAAGAGACTTAATGCTGAAAGCATTAGAAAAACATTTTCCAAAAGGTTGTGAATGGACAAAACCTGATGGGGGAATGTTCATATGGGTAACTTTACCACCAAAAATAGACACAAGAGAATTATTTGTTGATGCAATAAAAGAGAAAGTTGCTTTTGTCCATGGTTCTGCTTTCAGAGTTGATGGTAAAGGACATAACACAATGCGTTTAAATTTCACTAATACAGATGATAAGAAAATAGAAATAGGTATAAAGAGATTGGGAAGATTAATCAAAAAGAAGATGAAATAGTTTTATAAAACATTAAAGATATTAATAATATGCACAAAGTTTTAGAAAAGCAAGGAAATAAAGTTCTTCTTCTAGGAAATGAGGCAATAGTTAGAGGAGCTTTAGAGTCTGGTGTAGGATTCGCTTCAACATATCCAGGAACTCCTTCTTCAGAAATAGGAATAACATTTGCAGAAATAGCAAAAGATGCAGGAATTTATTTTGAATATTCTACAAATGAAAAAGTTGCTTTAGAAGCTGCTGCAGGAGCAGCTTTGTCTGGGGTTAAATCTATGTGTTTTTTCAAGCATTTTGGTTTAAATGTTGCTTGTGAGAGTGTGTTTCCATCAGCATACACAGGAGTTAAAGCTGGGATGGTAATTGTTGTTGCAGATGATCCTGCTTGTCACAGTTCTGGACAAAGTGAAGAGGATACAAGACCATTTGCAAGAGTAGCCCATTTACCAATGCTAGAGCCATCGAATGCTCAAGAATGTGTTGATTTTGTTAAATTAGCTTACAAACTATCAGACAAATTTAAGATACCTTTTTTCATAAGAACAACTACAAGAGTTTCTCATATGAGGAGTATTGTAAAACTAGGAAAAATTGTTAAAGGTAAGACAAAAGGAAAATTCATAAAGGATATTGTGTATAAAAACTTTCCACCTTACATAATGAAAACTCATGAAGAATTGCATAAAAAATTAGATGAATTAAGAGAGGTTTCTAAAAAAATCAATATTAATTTTTTTGTTAATAAGAATATTAAAAGTAAATTAGGAATAATAGTTACTGGTATTTCTTTTGATTATGTTATGGATGCTATGAATGATTTGAAAATTAAAGTACCTGTTTTAAAAATAGGTTTTACATATCCTTTGCCTGATAAACTGATTAAAAATTTCATTAAAAGATTTAAGCAAGTTCTTGTTGTTGAAGAATTAGAGCCTATAGTTGAAAACCATATTAAGATATTAGCTAAAGAGGTTAATCCAAAATTAAAAGTTTTAGGAAAAGGATACTTCCCTTATGCCGGAGAATATAATGAGGAAATGCTTGTGAATGCTTTAAGCAAAACAACAGGAAAAAAATATGAGTTTGATTTAATTGCTCATAAGAAAAAATATTTGAAAATAAAAGAGCCTAAAAGACTTCCAGTTTTATGTGCAGGCTGTCCTCATAGAGCTACATTTTATGCAGCAAAAGTTGCGACAAAGGGAATGGATGTTGTTTATGGAGGAGATGTTGGTTGCTATGTTCTAGGTTTGTTCAAACCATATGAAACCCAAGATTTCATGTTTTCTATGGGAGCAAGTGAAGGTTTGGGACATGGAATAAAGAAAACAACTAATCAAAAAGTTATAGCATTTTTAGGAGATTCTACGTTCTTCCATGCAGGCATGCCCGGATTGGTTAACATTGTTTACAATAAATCGAATCCATTAGTCATAGTTATGGATAATAGAATAACTGCTATGACAGGTCATCAACCAAATCCTGGTATGGGTTTAACCGCCATGGGTGAAAAAACAAAAGAAATAGAAATAGACGCTATTGCAAAAGCAATGGGTGTAGAAGATGTGAGAGTTATTGATCCGCGTAATATTAATTTAATGATAAAAACAATAAAAGAACTTCTAGAAAAAGACAAAGCTTCAGTAATAGTTGCTAAAAGAGAATGTGAATTGTTAGCTATGAGGAAAAAAAGGAAACAAGGAATAAAAGTTGTTAAATTTGAAATAGATCCTAAGCTTTGTAGAAAATGTGGAACTTGTTTACATGAATTAGCCTGTCCAGCAATATATGAAGAGCATGGAGTTTTTAAAATCAATAAAAATATTTGTACAGGATGTGCAGTTTGTGTTCAAATTTGTCCTAACAAAGCAATAAAACCGGTGAAAAAATGAAAGAGTTTAATGTTATTGTAACAGGAGTTGGTGGTCAGGGAGCAATGACTTTAGGTATGATAATAGCTGAATCTGCTTTGAAGCAAGGCTATGATGTTAGAACAACTGAATTACATGGATTAGCTCAAAGAGGTGGGAGTATACCGCTTCATATAAGGTTTGGAGAAAAATTGTATACTCCTTTAGTTTTGGAAGGTGAGGCAAATTTAATAATAGCATTAGAGCCTTTAGAAGCTTTGAGAACAACTTATTTTGGTTCTAAAAAACATAAAACAGTATTTTTGATTGATAATTATAAGTTACTTCCGATTACTGTTTCTGTTCTTGGAGAAAAATATCCTGCTATGGAAAATATTATTAATCATATAAAACCGTTTGCAGGCGAAATTATAATACTAAATGCTTCTGATATTGTTATAAAAGAAACAGGAAGTGATATTACTTCAAATATTTTCATTCTAGGATATGCTGCTGGTAATGAATTGATTCCCTTAAAGGAAAAGTTTATTCTTAAGGCAATAGAGGAAATCGTTCCTCAGAAATATGTTGAACTCAATAAGAAAATTTTTGAATTAGGAATAAAGCATAAATAAATTAATTTTTAGATTTAAGTTTTTTAAGGAGTTTTTTCTTAATCATCCAAAGTTCTCCTGCTTCTTTCATCAAAGGTGTAACCCTACGCAAGTTTCGAATCATTGAATTTGTTAGTAATTTCTTATGCTTTATCTTGTTTAGGTAATCTTCTATACAAAACAAATCTTCTTCTGTAGTCATCCAATTAATCTTATCAAATCTCGACAAATTAATAGGTTTAGAATATCCTCTCAAAGTCTTTTCACCTTTAAAATTAAAATAACCTTCGAAATAAGACAAGGCAAGCTCACGAATTGTTTTATGTATAGGTTCTCTAAAACTCAAACCAGAATATTTAGATTTTGCAATTGATCCCCAGTAGCCGTTTATTTTAAAAACTGCAATGATATGATCATCATCTCGAACCGATGTTATATCAACAATTAAAGGTGGATATCCATGAAATCTAAGAGCTGCAGCAGCAAAGACAGCACCTTCAATACAATTGGCTTTATTTTCTCTAAGAACTTTTCTAGGAGAGAAGAATGTTTCTCTCTTTTCTTCGAGATTATATTTAAGTTTATCAACAAAATCCTGAATTTTTTTAGGATTATTCAATTTAGAAAGAATTTTACATTCCTTTGAAGAAAAACCAAATTTATTTTTCATGTATAAAATATAGAAAAATCAGGATTTAAGGGTTATTTTCTAAACTTAAACGAGTTTATTATCTTATCAATTGTAGTTTCATATTTATTTCCGAGTTGGCTAGACTGAATAACATATTCAATTTCATTATGGAATGAAGATAAAAATCTTCCGTATAAATCTCTGGAATAATAGATAAAACTTTTGGTTTTTTGGGGTCCAACGAATCCCAAGTATTTAAAATAAACTGTATTTTTTTCACCATCTAAAGCAAAATTTTCAACTTCATTTAAATTAGGAAAAGGAAAACGAGGATTATTCATTAAAAATCTTATTGCTGCTACTCTTCTAGTAAGCCTATCTTTAAACTCTTCTTTTAATTTGCCAGCAGATACATTAAGATTTGCTTTTTTGTCTCGTGATTCACAAGCAAATCTTCCTCCCGTAAGTATAAAATCAGGAACTATATTTTGCTCTTTCCAATCATTAGGTATCTCTAATAAGAAACCATATCTTTCATCTTCATATTTCATAATTAATAAAGAATTGCTTAAAAATTTAAACTCTTCTAAAACTTTATTGGAATTGGTTAGAAATTAGAATGGACAAATAGAACTTGGACAACCACCAGAATATTCAGACTCAGCTGTAATATGTGGTTTACCAATATAAAGAACTTGTTGAGGTTTACTTCCATATCTATAAACAGTTATTCCTTTACATTTCAATTCATATGCTAATTCAAAAGCTTTTTTAACATCATTCTTTGTTGCATTTTCAGGAAGATTGATAGTTTTTGAAACAGAATTATCAACATATTTTTGAAACGCTGCTTGCATTCTTACATGATATTCTGGTTTAATATCTAAGGCTGTTTTGAAAATTTTCTTAACATTATTTGGAATTCCTTTTATGTCTTTTATCGATCCCTCTTTTGCAATTTTTTCCAAAAGTATTCCACTGTAAAATCCTTTTTGTTTTGCAATCCTTTCAAAAAGAGGATTAACCTCAAACAACCTTTCCCCCTCAAGAACATTTCTCATAAATGAAATAGCAAACAATGGTTCTATTCCTGATGAACAACCAGCTATGATTGAAATGGTTCCAGTCGGAGCAATTGTTGTCACAGTTGCATTTCTCATTGCTTTATAATTTTTATAAATGCTTTTATCAAAATTCGGAAATGAACCTCTTTTTAATCCTAACTCTTCAGATTTTTTCCTTGCTTCTTTTGAAATAAAACTAATAATCTTTTCTGCAAGTTTTATCGCATCCTCAGAATCATAAGGAATATTCAATCTTATTAATAATTCTGCAAATCCCATTACACCCAAACCTATTTTCCTATTTGCTTTTGTCATCCTTTCTATCTGAGGCAAAGGAAATCTATTTGCATCAATTACATTGTCTAGAAAATGAACAGCAAGATGAACTGTTCTCTTTAATTTATCCCAATCAATATCATTTTCTCTTATCATTTTTGATAGGTTCATACTTCCCAAATTACAAGACTCATAATCTAATAAAGGCTGTTCTCCGCAGGGGTTAGTTGCATTTATTGTCATTTCAGGTGTTGGATTTTTTCTATTAATCTCATCGATAAATATTAATCCAGGGTCTCCAGATTTCCAAGCACTTTCAATTATTAAATTCCAAATATATCTTGCCTTTAATTTTTTAACAGGTTTTTCAGTCCTAGGATTTATCAGTTCAAAATCTTTATTCTTATTAATAGCATCCATAAAATCATCAGTAATTGCAACAGAAAGATTAAAGTTTGTTAAAACATTTTCTTTTGATTTTATTGTTATGAATTCTAAAATATCAGGATGATCAACTCTTAAAATTGCCATCATAGCTCCCCTTCTTTTACCACCTTGTTTTATAGTATCAGTTGCTATATCAAAAACTTTCATAAAACTACAAGGTCCACTAGCAACTCCTTTAGATGATCTAACAATATCACCCTTAGGTCTTAGTTTCGAAAAGTCAAATCCTACACCTCCTCCTGTTTGTTCGATCAATGTCATATTTTTAACAGTATCAAATATACTCTCTAAAGAATCTTCTACAGGTAAAACAAAACAAGCTGATAATTGACCTAATGGAGCATTAGCATTAAAAAGCGTGGGAGAGTTTGGTAAGAATTCTAGTCTACTCATGATTTTATAAAATTCTTCTCTAGTTTTTAATATATTTCCTCCATACCTCCTATCAACCTCAGCGATTGCTTTTGCAACTCTTTTAAATAAATTATCAGGAGTTTCAATAATGTTTCCATTCTCATCTTTTAGAAGATATCTTTTTCTTAAAACCTCTAAGGCATTAACAGTTAATTTAGGCTCTAATTCTATTCCAAATAATTTTTTCAATTTTCTTATTTCAGCCTTTTTCTTTCTGTAAGAAGAATATTCTTCTGCAACTTTCTTAAAACCTTTTTTATCTAAAATCTCTATAACAACATTCTGAGTATCCTCGATAGTAATGAGTCTTCCTTTAAACCTTTTTTCTAAATTTTTTACAACAGAATCAGATAATTTCTTTGCTATTTTTCCATCTTTTTGATGAACAGCAACCAAAGCTTTATGAATAGCGTCTGTTATTTTTCTCTGTTCAAATTTTACAATTCTTCCATCCCTTTTCTTTATCTCAGAAATTGTCATAATGCTAATATATGTGAAGTTCTATTTTAATTTTTCTTAATCATGTTCTTCAAACTTTTTATCCTGTGTTGGGTCGTTTTTCCTAATCCATTCCACTAACATTGCAACGTGTTCTTTCTCTTCATCTCTGTTATGTTCTAAAAGTTTTTTCAAAGTTTCATCGTTTGTACAGTCTATTCTTTCCTGATACCAATTTATAGCTTGTAGCTCTTCTACTAAAGATTGTCTTGCTCTTACTAAGTTTTTTTCTTTTTCACTCATTTTTTCCCAATCAGGACCACCATAATCTACCACTCACTCTCCTCCTCAGGTTCTCCTTTTATTTCTTCAACCATTTCTTCTAATTCCTCTTTTTCAATTTCTTCCCCTTCTTCCTCTTTTCTTTCTAGAACGGCTTTAGCAATATCTTTAATCAACTTCATTTCTTTATTGCAACAGACTAAAGTTCCACCACCAACTTCTATTACTTCGATTATATTACCGCAAACATTGCATTTATATTTTTCACCAATCTCTTTAACACCCATTTCATCACCTAATCAGAATTTTAATTTAATTTATCTGAGACTTCTTAAACTTTACTGTCTGGTGAGGTTTTAAACAATTCTTCTAAAAGCTTTATCGTATTTTCAATATCATCTCTATGCGCTACAGATGTTGCTGTATGCAAATTCCTTATTGGAACACAAACAACTGTGCATGGCACACCACCTCTAGTTATAGAAATGGTAGCAGCATCTGTTACTCCTATATCAGTAACATCTTTTTGAATAGGTATTTTTTTCTTTTTTGAAGTATCTATCAACCATTTGTTAATTGTCTTATTACCAACCGTTTGTAAATCTTTAATAGTTATACAAGGACCAGCCCCTATTGTTTTTATTACTTCACCAGTGGCATCAGAAGTTTCTGTTGTATCAACTACAATTGCCCAATCTGGTTGAACATTATATGTTGATGTTATTGCTCCAACCAGTCCTATTTCTTCTTGGATTGTAAAAACATAA
>Ga0209635_10003564_pt1 | contig 12148 bp, 9 predicted proteins | sample DeeMarSWOR230_32_FD_187463 | JGI IMG/M metagenome (GOLD analysis project Ga0209635, IMG submission 187463) | Marine sediment microbial communities from White Oak River estuary, North Carolina - WOR-2-30_32 (SPAdes) (version 2) | ecosystem: Environmental > Aquatic > Marine > Intertidal zone >...
TATGAACATGAACTTGATAATTCTCATGGCTTTGCGAACAGTTATGAACAGTCAAAGTACGAAGCTGAAAAACTGTTTGAGCAATATAAAGCGGAATTACCCATCATCATATTGCGACCAAGCATCATTGTGGGTGACTCTGATGCCGGATTTACAACTTCCTATAACACGCTTTACTACCCCTTAAGTATGATTTTTAAAGGAAAATTATCATATCTGGCAGGTTATCAGAATACGCTTCTTGATATTGTTCCTGTAAATTTTGTAGTAAATGCGATTAGCTACATTCTGTTATTCCGTAATAATTTACCCAGCAACACCTTTCATCTCTGTGCTGGTTCGGAAAATATCATCACAGCTGGTGAAGTTATCGCATTAGCTCTACAATATTTTAAAAATTTCTGCAATCGTGATTTTAGCAGCTTTCGCTTTTTAGCTCCCAATCGATGTACTCAAAATATTTCGCATCAGGATACAATCAATCAAATTATGGCATTATATCAACCATATATAAGTCTTAATAGACTGTTTGACACGGCAAATACAGAGAGGGTACTTGAGGGTACCAATATTTTTGTGCCGCCATATAGAGACTACTTTGAAAAAATATTAAAGTACGGAATCAAGACCAACTGGGGCAAGTTACAACAAGACGCAGCATAAGGAATTATCAAGGAGTAAAAAAATGATAATTATAATTAATTCTGCATTACAAGAGCGGCATCGCCAACTCATTCCAAGAATTAAAAAAGCTTTTAGTACCAGCAGGGTGAGAATCGAATTGACCAGGTCGACCGAACATGCCAGATATATTGTTAATCGGTCAATATCCCGCAAAGAAAGTAAGATTGTAGTGGCAGGAGGAGATGGTACCCTCAATTCAGTTATAAATTTAATTTTTCAGTCCAATTGTACCCTGGGGATCATACCAATTGGAACAGCCAACGATTTGGCATCTTATTATGAGATTCCAGCAGAAATTGAAACAGCATGTAAAATTATTCAGGAGGGATACAGTGAAAGGATCGATCTTATCGAGGTAAATGGATGGTATTACGCTACTGCCGGAGGAATTGGGCTTCCAGCTGATATCGCTCATTTTGCCAATGAATTTAAAAGAAAAGCCCTGCTGGGTAGACTTTCCTTTCGAATCATTGGCAGTAAAGTGTACCTGCTATTCCTTGCCTATTTGTTTTTAACCAATCGTTTAAATTACTATCGAGCAGAAATTAAAACGAATGGCAGACTGATCGATAGTAACCTTTTTTTCTTTTTGGCGAATAATCAGCCATTTTTAGGAAAACATTTTCTGGCAACACCCGGGGCAGATAATCAAGATGGATTAATAAATATCTGTCTTTCTGAGAATCCAGACTTCCGATTACAGCAGCTAAGAATTTTGTTGGGTGCACTGCGAGGTAATCATATATACTCCCCTTGGGTTCAAACATGGGTTACTAATATACTAGAAATAAAAACTACCGAAGCCCAGTATTTTATGGGAGACGGAGAATTGTCTGCCAAATCAAAAAACTTTAAGATATGTATTCACCCAAAAGCACTAAATTTAATAATACCAAAAAATATCTCATAAAACACCTGAAGTGGGAAATTGACCATGGGCACACCAGCAGGTTTCAAAAAGAGAATGTGGATATACTTAAAAGAGATGTATCCACCGCATATCAGATTCTTATATGCTATCCTGCTATATTCAACTTTTACTACGCTCCTATGTCATATTCACCACCAAACCTTTCAATTTTATTCAATTACATCCATAATTGGTATTTTGAATTTATTCACAGTCATGCTGATGTTGAGAATTATGGATGAACTCAAGGATCGTGAGATTGACTCTTTGCTATTTGCCAAAAGAGCATTTCCAGCTGGCAAGGTGTATGAAAAAGATCTGAAAATTAGCCTAATTGCAGTTATAATAACTTTTATCAGTATGAATGCTTTTTACATCCGAGTACTTTTCTCAGCAATTTTAGTACTTATGTACAGCATCCTGATGTTCAAATTCTTTTTTATTCCCAACATATTACGCAAGAATCTTCTACTGAACTTAGCCACCCATAATCCGGTGATTGTACTTATTTTATTCCATTTATTCAATATTTTTACTGTACAACAATATATGAACTATTCACAGATAAGCTGGTTTGATGTAATTTTATTGATATTGCTTTTCTGGTTAATGTTGTTTTCCTGGGAAATATCCCGAAAAATTCGTTCAGCAGAAGAGGAAACCGCCTATGTCACCTATTCTCAAATATTTGGTCGAGTAGGAGCTATGCTTGTAGCAAGTAGTGCTCAAACTGCTGCCTTATTGATAGCCATATATTTTGCTTTCACTCTTTCTCTTAGCTGGATTTTTTTATCTGTGCTTTCATGGGGTTTTGCCCTCATGCTTTTTGGCTACATCTGTTTTCTTAAATGGCCAAATCCCAGACATTCCAACTTAAGATCATTCACTGAAATATACATTTTATCATTTATGGCAGCTATGATATTGGATAGTGTCTTGAGGTAAAGGAGGGAATTACATCGATGAAAAGAACATATCATTACATCATTTTTGCTGACAACAATTTGTCTGAAAGTGTTGTTAAGGAAATCGGAGGAAAAGCCTGGAATTTATATCAATTAAGGAAGGCATCAGTGCGCACCGCGCCATGGATTGCCATTAAAACCTCACTTTTCACTGATACGCTGCAGCCATTCTTCTCGAAAATTGAACAGCTTCTCCAACAAACAGATTTGAAGAACTATAAAAAAATATTAACGATAAGTAAACAAATTCAGCAATTAATAATTCAAAGCTCCTTATCCCAATTTGCCATTGATGAAATATTTGATGCAATAAGAAAATGTTTTGTTAATACCTGCCTGTTGTCAGTACGATCCTCAGTAGTGGGTGAAGATTCAGCTGGACATTCCTTCGCCGGTCTGATGGATTCTTATTTGAATGTAACCAGAGAAGATATCATCCAAGTCGTAAAAAAGATATGGGCATCGGTTTATTCGGCAAGAGTAGTTCAATATAGAATTAAGAGGAAACTACCTCTAAAGAATATTTTATGCGGGGTAATTATTCAGGAAATGGTTCAATCTCTCACTTCCGGCGTACTTTTCACCCGTGATCCGGCACATACCTCACCTAAAACAGTCATTTCCGCTGCTTTTGGTCTGGGAGAGGGGGTCGTAGCAAATAAGGTTGAGTGCGATACTTATCAGCTGGAATGGCGATCAAAGCGGATCCACAAGCAAATTGAAGAAAAACAATTTGCTATTACGCTTGATAGAATTAAAAATAACGGAAATTGCAAAACTATTTTACCTCCTCAGTTAAAATCTACTGCAGTTCTTACCGACCGGCAAATTTATAAATTACATCGGACAGGTATGAAATTAGAGAAATACTTCAAATCACCTCAGGATGTAGAATGGGCATACGACGCAGAAGACAGACTGTTTATAATGCAGACCAGACCAATAACAGCATTCTTGAAATCAATTTTATCTGATTTTGATCGGGTTTGGGACAATTCCAATATTTTAGAGAGTTATCCTAGATTTACCCTACCCCTCACTTTCAGTTTTATCCAACAAGGATATGAATGTAGTTTTCGCAACGCCACTCTGGGCTTTTCAAAATCTGGCAGAGCGGTGAGTGAGCACCTTTATATCTTTAAAAACATGATTGGTATATTGCATGGTCGGATTTATTATAATCTTCTGAATTGGTACAAAATGTTATCTTTTCTGCCAAATTTTTCTAAACAGAAAGAAGCCTGGGATCAGATGATTGGAATTACTGAAGGAACAGATTTTCGAAGCTCCAGATTAGCTATTTTCCAAGTCTTTACAATCTACTTCAGGATGATATTAAAACTAATAACCGTTAAACGAAATGCAAAAAAATTCTTCAAGTATTTTAATGAGGCGTTTTCACCTTTTAGTAAGATAGATCTCTCAAAGGAAAATCCTTATCGTCTGATTAGCTATTACAATCAACTTACCCAGAAGATGGCTTCGATCTGGCATTTTACCCTTTATAATGATTTTTTTGCAATGAAATACTATGAATGGCTTAAAACACTTTGTGATGATCGGGATCTTTCCAAATTTCCCAATCTGCATAACAACTTATTATGCGGTGTACATGGGATGGAGAGTGTCAAACCCATCCACACCATCATTCATATCGCTGAAAGCATTAGAAAAAACCAGTATTATCAAAAACTATTTGCTATACCAGATGATCATCTAATCTGGTGTAGTATTCAGTATCAACCTTCATTTCATAATCTGAAGTCAATTTTGCAGGACTATCTAACCAAATTTGGCGACCGTAGTCTGGAAGAATTGAAACTGGAGAAACCCAGTCTAAGAGAAGAACCACATTTATTGATAAGACTTATTAAAAATTATATTGGAACACAGATCTGCTTGCAGGAAAAAATGACTCAGGAACAAAAGGTAAGGGGAGAAGCTGAAACCACCGTAAGGCAATATTTAGGAAATCCATTTAAATATCTTTTATTTCAATTTATTCTCCACAAAACCCGTCAGGCAATTGCAAATCGTGAAAATATGCGTTTTGCTCGCAGTAGATTGTATGGCTGGGTTCGTCAATTATTTCAGCAATTGGCTTTCTTTTTTCATGAGCAAGATTTTATTAATGAAAAAGAAGATATTTTTTATCTTACTGTAGATGAAATATTTGGTTTTATTCAGGGAACAGCCGTCACTCAAAATTTAAAAGCCCTGGTGAATCTGCGACGAGAAGAATACCGGAATTTTAACAAAATCCAATTACCCGAAAGATTTCAGACTTCAGGAATCCCCTATCTATACAAGCCTAAGATAGATAATTCATGGAATCTGAATATCAATTCTCTAAAAGGAATTGGTTGTTCTTCAGGGAAAGTTCGGGGAATAGCAAAGATTATCAATAAACCTGATTACCGGATTCCAACAGATGGTTTCATCCTGGTTACAGTTTCAACGGATCCTGCCTGGGTTTTTCTAATGACGAAAGCCAAAGGAATAATTGTTGAGAAAGGCAGTCTACTGTCCCACACTGCCATCATCGGCCGTGAACTGGGGATTCCCACCATTGTTAATGCAAAAAATGCTACTAAATATATTAAAGATAATCAGGAAATATTAATGAATGGCGATACAGGAGAAATACAATGGGAATAATACAGTTCAACTACGATGAGAAGTTAGGCAAATTATATACACAGTTCAGCTATGATCTATATAAATATGATCCAAACTGGATTCCGGAATCTAGGAGGGCAATGGCAACTTTTTTTAGACCAGAGTCAGAACTCTACCGTCACCCAGAAAATCAACATCAACATTTCCTTGTCTTTTTGGAAAACCGAGTGGTAGGTAGGATTTCCGCTTTCATCAACCACGAATTGAAAGATGAAAGAGGTAACCAAATAGGTAATATTGGTCTTTTTGAAAGTGTGAAAGATTATGCAGTTGCCTGCGATCTCTTTCAGAGCGCCATAAGTTGGTTGAAAACACAAAAATGCATCTCAACCATTTGGGGACCTGTCAATTTCGATATATGGCATGGTTACCGCTTGATGACGGCTGGTTTCGGTCAAAATGTATTCGTTACGGAGCCATATAATAAAAATTATTATCCAATTTTTTTCGAAAAATATGGATTCTCACCTATACAAAATTGGCACTCTGTGGAAATAAATGGAAAAGAAAATCTGGAAAGGATCACTCTACCCTGCTTTGAGCGCTACCAAAAATTTATTGATATGGGCTATAAGTTCATTCCCTTTCAACAGGGTGACTTTCAAAATGAAATATATAAATTGTATCCGCTCTTGTGTGATTCCTTCTCAGATTTTCTTGGGTATACAACAATAAATCCCGAAAGCTTCGCATCGCTTTTTAAGCCTTTCAAATACGCTTTTCACAATAAATTTTTCGTATTTATCTATGATGAAAAAGGTGAGCTGGTAGGATTTGCTGGGGCATTCCTTGAAATTTCAAATGCCCTCCGCGCCATGGGTGGAAGCAATGGTATTCTATCAAAAATAAAATTTTTTTACCACCACAATCTTGTGCAACGAATTCTATTTTTTATAGGAGGTATGAGCCATAAAGAAGCTGCTAAGAAAAATGGTTTGGGAAAAGCGGGTTTTTACTATATTATGCGTCAAATTCTGGATGCTGGCTTTGAAAATGTAATCATTGCTTTAATGGCCCAGGGGAATCATTCAAGGGGTATGGTGAAGCACTATATCCATCAAGCCCAGCGGCAATACACATTATATGAGTTAAAATTATCAAATAACGATAACAGTTAAAAGAATGGATACAATTTACTACGCCCAGTGCTGGGAAGATGCGGATATATTGATCAAGGCCCTTTCCATTGAACCCAATGATAATATTTTATCCATCGCCTCGGGAGGTGATAATACCTTTGCACTGCTTCTCCAAAATCCAGCAAAGATCATTGCCATAGATAAGAATCCTCTACAACTTCATCTGGTAGAACTTAAAATGATGGCAATAAGCCATTTTCAATATACCGAGTTCCTCAATTTTCTAGGTGTTTCCTGCTGTAATACACGATGGCATTTATATCAGCGTCTTCGTCCCTTTTTAAAAGAAGAAAGCAGGATATATTGGGATCAGCAAAAGAAAGCGATTGAGAAAGGTATTATTCATTGTGGAAAATTTGAAAAGTATTTCGCAATCTTTCGTCGCTTTATCATACCACTTATTCATTCTCATAAGAATATTTCCCAACTTCTACAGGAAAAAACCCTCCCTCAACAACGACAATTTTATCAGCAAATTTGGGCAAACAGACGATGGAAATGGTTATTCCGTGTTTTCTTTGGAAAATTTCTATTGGGAAATCTTGGCAGGCGTCCCAGCTATTTTCGTTATGTTGAATCGAATAATATCGGCGAGATACTCTTGCAACGAAGTAAAAAAGGATTGTCACAAATTTCTACCTCAAAGAACTACTTTCTGCAATATATTTTAAAAGGAAACTATGATGATCCGCAAAAAAGCCATCCTTATTTGCAGAAAACTAATTTTCTAAAACTCAAGCAGAACCTGCATCGCCTTGAATTATGCCAGGCAGATTTACTGGAATACCTGCAAAATTTACCCTCTTACACTATTTCTAAATATAATTTATCGGATGTTTTTGAGTATATGTCCATGGAGAATTATGAAACAATCATAACTCAGTTGTTAAGAACCAGCACAAAGGACGCGAGAATGGCCTTCTGGACACTCTTTATCCCCAGGGAAATACCACTTTCATATAAGCTATCTTATCAGACAAACAGCCTGGTCAATCGTTCTTTGACCAGACATGCCAAAACCTTTTTTTACAGGGATTTCCAGATATGGCAAAGAAAAACTATAGGCATCGGGATAGATACCAAGCAAGATTTATTACACATTAGCGAAATGAGATAATTCCTGTCTCCTCACATCAATGACATCATTACTCATCTGTATGGGATTTATTGTACCAGCTGTATTGTAAAGAAGATATAATACACCTACCCGGTTTTCACATGAATCAGGACCTTGTATATGATTAAAAATATAACACTATTTTTCAAACGTTACGATGGAATGGTGGAAGTTTCTAGATCGATTATCCGGAATGCTCCCTTTATATTCAAAGAGACTATATAGTGTAATCCATTGCTTTGATCAGGGTGGGTATCCCGCAACTTAGCCGGTAGAAATAGGGTTACCCTATCAAGGTATATACCAAAAGGCCTTATAACAAAAAGTATGAATAGACGTTCTATAAATCTATTAGCATAACCGTTGTTCGTATACTTTCAATTTAATAATAGATAATTATAAACTCAATTCAATAAAAATTCTATGTTAAGAGAAATTTTTTAAAAAAATAAAAAAATAATTTATTAAATTAAAATGTATACTTAATAGTAAAAATATGGGTGTAACAATATTTTTTATATTTGTCTGCAAGAATATTTTCACCTAATATATTTTACCTTAGTTTTACGTAACAAATTGAAACTCTTGGCGTAAAAAAGGATAGTCACTAACCAAATTGCTTGTCTGTAAGCAATTTATTATAAGAAGTAAATTCATGGAGGTAAGTAGTAAATGAAGAAAAAATCGAAGAAGTGGATCATCTTGGTGGTAGTCATTTTGGTGGTGATTTTTGGAGTTGTTTCCCTATCATCTCGTTCTGAACAGGAAAAAAATGGTCGGGATAAGGTGAAGGTTTCAAAAATGAATATCGTGGAAAGAGCACTTGCGGTCGGATCCATTGAACCGGTGAATGAAATTGAAGTGAAAGCAAAAGTTTCCGGGGTTGTCGGGAGATTATTCGCCGAGGTGGGTGATTTTGTAAAGGCTGGGGATCCTTTAGTAGAAGTGAAACCGGATCCAACACCTATGGAATTGGCCCAAGGAAAGAGGGATGTAGAAATGGTAACAATCGAGTTGGAAACAATAACAAAAGGACTGGAGCGAAGCAAACAACTCAAGTCGAAAGGACTTATTTCGGATCAAGAGTATGAAATCTTATTGAAAGAATATGATGAGGCAAAATTACGTCATCAAATCGCGATAGAGCAACTCGATTTAATAGAAAGCGGGAAAGTAAAAATTGCTGATACCAATATCGAGACCGTTGTCAAATCTCCCTTAAATGGTTTTATTCTGGAAAAAAATGTCAATCTGGGTGATCCAGTTGTTCCCCTTACCTCTTATCAACCTGGAACTCCTATAATGCGAATGGCGGATATGAAGGATCTCATTTTTAAAGGTACAGTTGATGAGATCGATGTAGGAAAAATAAAGGAAGGGTTGCAGTGTGAACTGCAGGTTGGTGCCCTGCCTGGCCAGGAGATTAAAGGACATGTGATATTAATTTCTCTAAAAGCCAAAAAAGAGGATAATACTACTGTTTTTCCGGTAGAAATCAAGATTGATGAAATAGGTGATGTCGTCTTACGAGCCGGTTTTTCGGCAAATGCTCACATTATCATTGCCAAACGAGACAGTGTCCTGGCCGTGCCGGAAAGAGTGGTGACTTTCCGGAATGATTCAGCATTTGTTGAGATCCCACTTGGAGAGGAAGGTAGTGAGGAACGATATATTAGAACGGGATTGAGTGATGCCATAAATATTGAGGTTCTGGAAGGCCTGGAAGAGGGTGAAGAAGTACTGGAAAAGAAAATCAAAGAGATCACCTAATAATAATGAAAAAAGGTGAATATCTTGTGTTGGAAAATACCTTTTTTATCCACAACGCAAGACTATAAACCATTTTCAATGGTGGAAATATGTTAAACTTGATTGATAATTTAAGGGAAATTTTTCATTATTTACGTCAGTACAAAGCAAGAACAGCAATGACCATGTTTGGCATCGTCTGGGGTACTTTAACTGTTATACTGTTGCTGGCATTTGGTGTGGGGGTACGCAAACAGATGAGTATAAATATGCATGGCATAGGTGAGGGTCTTGTCATAGTTTGGCCCGGCCGCACCAGTATACCCTTCGAGGGCTACGGCCGGGACAGACGTATTCAGCTAAATGAAGATGACATGGAATTACTTCGATCAGAAGTAAAAGAGATTATACATATCAGTCCAGAATTTAGAAAATGGGGATCCACTATTCGATTGGGTGATAAGATTAATCGTCCTAATTTATCCGGTATTCTTCCTGAATACAGTGAAATGCGTAGTATTCGCGCAGAACCTGGTGGCCGATGGCTGAATGATCTGGACAACGAATATAAACGTCGGGTGGTATTTATTGGAGATAAACTACGAGATTTTCTCTTTGGTGAAAATTCCAATCCAGTTGGAAAATATGTCTTCATTGATGAAACACCATTTATGGTTATTGGTGTTATGTTAAAGAAAACCCAAAATTCATCCTATGGTTCCAGAGATAGCGATTGGGCTTTCATACCAATGACCACCTTTAAAGCACTTTTTGGTCATAGGTATGTGAGTAATTTTGTATATCAAGTCAGTGATCCCCGTATTTCTAAATCTGTACAGCAAAAGGTTTATGAAACCCTGGGAAAAAAGTTTAAGTTTGATCCAAAAGATAAAGAAACACTGGGTATTTGGGATACTACCGAGTTTGATGAATTTATCTTTTATTTCTCACTCGGATTTAACATTTTTATGGGATTAATGGGAGTTATTACGTTGATGGTAGGTGGAATTGGATTAGCAAATATTATGTATGTAGTAGTGCAGGAGCGAACTCATGAAATTGGCATTCGCCGATCTATAGGTGCTAAAAAAAGTCATATCATGGGGCAGTTTATCTTTGAGACATTTATTGTTATCGGGATCAGTGCCTTTATTGGTTTTATGCTTGCTATCGGACTCATTCAATTATTGACTGCCTTACCCATGGGAAATTTTAAAGAAGCAGTGGGTATACCGGTATTTAATCCCATGGTTGCAATCATCACTATATTTGTCTTGGGAGCAATCGGATTTTTAGCTGGTTATTTTCCAGCCCGGAGGGCATCTAATTTAAATATTATAGACTGCTTAAGATATTGATAAATCTTTTCATAAAGGTTTGATAAAATGCATATACTCATGTTGTTAAGAGAATTTGTTGAGGATATAAAATCCCAGAAAACCAGGGCATTTCTCACCACAATTGCCATTTCATGGGGAATTGTTGCAGTAACCTTACTCATGGCTTTTGGTGAAGGATTATCATTTCGCATGCGGGAAGGATTGCTGAATGCAGGTGATCGGATCATTCGGGTGTATGGTGGGCAAACTACTCTAAAATGGGAAGGATTACCGGTTGGGAGAAGAATCCGTCTAACCGAAGACGATTGCAAAGTAATCGAGAAGAATATTCCACAGGTCAGTGTAGCTGTCCCCGGATTTGGAGAATGGGTAAGGTTAAAAGTAAATGGTAAAACTTCATCTACCTATCTGGAGGGGGTTTATCCGGAATTTGAATTTCTTCGTCGAACTTTCCCCGCAGCAGGAGGACGATTCTTAAACGGGAAAGATCTGAGGGAACGAAAAAGGGTCGTCTTCCTGGGTGGCGAAATTGCTAAGGAATTGTTCGGAAGACCGGATCCCATTGGTGAAATTGTTACCATAAATGGGATTCCTTTTACCATAGTGGGAACAATGCCTAAAAAGTTACAGACTTCTATGAATAATGGCCCTGATGATAGAAGAGCGATCATTCCCTTCACTACCTTCCAGAGTATTTATGGAGAAAAGTATCTGAATGAGATGATTGTAAAGCCAGCCCGTTTTGAGGAAGGGATGTATGTAGAACATGAGATTCGACGCGTTCTGGGCAAAAAATACCAGTTTGATCCCAGCGATGAGCGGGCAGTCCCCATGTGGAATTTTATTGAGAACGAACGAGAGGGGGGGAAAATTTTCAGAGGAATTAATATATTCTTGGCAGTCATCGGTGCCATGACATTAATTATCGCGGGTGTTGGTGTAGCAAATATAATGTTTGTGGTGGCCAAGGAACGAACCAAGGAGATCGGTATTAAACGAGCAGTAGGTGCAAAAAGGAGTTATATTATTTTTCAATTCATCTTTGAATCCCTGCTTATCGCTTTTACGGGCGGAACTATCGGCATGTTGATTTCTATGGGTATAATTAAAGTAATGTGGATGATACCCGTTCAGGAAGGCGCCATGGAGTTTCTTGGACGTCCCCTTCTTTCACTTTCCGTGATTGCTCTCTCTGTTATCCTTTTGACATTAATAGGTCTATTGGCGGGCCTTTTTCCAGCTCGCAAAGCCGCCAGTGTGGATCCGGTTGAAGCGCTACGCTATGAATAGTGTGAAATGGTTTACTTTTCGCATTTCTTGTCACACTTTTTTGCCACTTCAGGACACACTAATCCCTAACTTCTAAACCCTATACCCTATTCTATCAGTTCTCTATTCCAAGCAATTCAACCTCAAAAATTAATACCTGGTTCGGTCCAATTTTCTGACCAGCACCGCGTTGATCATAAGCAAGTTCGGAGGGAACAAATAATTTGTATTTACTTCCGACATTCATCAATATTAATGCTTCCGTCCAACCCTTAATCACACCATCAACCGGAAAA
>Ga0209635_10003565_pt1 | contig 12146 bp, 15 predicted proteins | sample DeeMarSWOR230_32_FD_187463 | JGI IMG/M metagenome (GOLD analysis project Ga0209635, IMG submission 187463) | Marine sediment microbial communities from White Oak River estuary, North Carolina - WOR-2-30_32 (SPAdes) (version 2) | ecosystem: Environmental > Aquatic > Marine > Intertidal zone >...
CGTCGTTGTGACCTCGGGTGTGAAGGTGCTATGGGATTGCAGTACAAAAAGGCACTGGAGGTGCGAGACGGGTCATCCCTCCCAGGGGGAGCAAGAGATTGCTGCCGCGAAAGATGAATGAGACGAGAGATATAAGGAATACGTTTGTGACGCATGCTACTGGGTCTACAACCCCGAAAAGGGCGACCCCGAAGACGGCATCGAGCCTGGAACGGCGTGCGAGGATATTCCCGGGGACTGAGTCTGCCCCGTCTGCGGCCTGGGTAAGGACAGCTTCCTGCCGAAAGAGTAGCGCGGCTGCGTAGGCCGCCGTGCGACCGTGCCCATAAGTAACTGCAAAGAAAAGAGTTATAGATTATTTTCGCCGGAGGGCTTGACAGAAATTCGGAACGGCGTACTTTGTTAGAAGCGACGAATTCTGGCGTCTTGAGGACGTGTTGATGTCCGCGGCCGGTTCATTGCAGCTCAGCTCCAGCCTGGAGGACTACCTGGAGGCGATCTTTCGGATCGTCCAGCAGAAGCAGGCGGCGCGGGCCAAGGACATCGCCGATCGGCTCAGCGTGGGGCGGTCGTCGGTCACGGGCGCTTTGAAGGCGCTGTCGGAACGTGATCTCGTCAACTACGCCCCGTATGACATCATCACGCTGACGGACAAGGGCTGGACCATCGGCGAGGAGATCGCTCGGCGGCACGAGGTGCTGCGTGATTTCTTTGTGAAGGTCCTCTCGATCGACGAGACCGAGGCCGACGCCACGGCCTGCAAAATGGAGCATGCGATTTCGGACACGGTTCTGGAACGCTTCATCGAGTTCGTCGAGTTCGTGGAGCGCTGCCCGCGCGGCGGCAGGAAGTGGATCAAGGGCTTCGGTTACTACTGCGACAACGACAAGAAAACCGGCAACTGCGAGCATTGCGTCGAGCTTGTCCTCGATGATGTAAGGAGCAAGTGCATGACTGACACGACCGAGAAGCAGGAAGCTGTCACGCTGCAGGTGTTGAAGCCTGGGGATAAGGCGGCGATTACGAGAATCACGGGTTCGGGCGGGATTCGTCGGCGATTGCTGGATATGGGTGCGACCGCCGGCACGATCGTCGAGGTTGAGCGCGTAGCCCCGTTCGGCGACCCGATCGAGGTGAAGATCAAGGGCTATCACCTGACATTACGCAAGGACGAAGCGGAACGTATTCTGGTGGAGCCCATCTGACCATGAAGCAGCCGGCTTACTTGGCGAATGGAATCCCGCTCAGCTTGCTGGCCCCGGGCCGCCGCGCCCTGGTGATACGCATCGACGCGGGTTGCGGGTTGGTGTCGCGTCTGACCGCGATGGGGCTGGTGCCCGGAACGCTGGTCGCTGTCGTGTCGGCCAGCGGCGGGCCGATGATCGTGAGTGTGCTGGGTTCTCGGTTGATGCTGGGGCGCGGGATGGCGGCAAAGGTGTTTGTGCGGGAACTGGGATACTCAGCGGGGTAACCGGCTCCTCTTTTTTTTGCGAGGAGTGTTTGGCATGCCCAACGTTGGGCAAGGTACTAAAGCGCGGGCGGAGCGCGATAAAGTCACTGTCGCCTTGGGCGGGAACCCGAATTCGGGAAAGACGACTATCTTCAACGCGCTCACCGGCGCCCGCCAACATGTCGGCAACTATCCGGGTGTGACGGTTGAGAAGCGGACCGGCGTATGCCGTCACGGCGACCTATCGGTCCAGGTTGTTGATCTGCCCGGTACGTACAGCCTCACCGCGTACTCGACTGAAGAGCGAATCGCGCGCAGCTTCCTGATCGACGAGAAGCCGGACGTCGTCATCGATGTCGTTGACGCGTCGAACCTGGAGCGGAATCTGTATCTGGCCGTGCAGTTGATCGAACTGGGCGTACCGCTCGTGCTGGCGCTCAACATGTCCGACGTGGCCAGACGCCGGGGCATTGAGTTCGACCTCGAATTGCTCGAAACGCTGCTGGGCGTGCCGATTGTCCCGACGGTCGGGCATACGGGCGTGGGCGTGGATGACCTGCTGGACGCGGCGCTGGCGGTCGCGAATGGTGAGCGCTCGGTCGAGCCGCGACAGGTCCAGTACGGCGAGGAGATCGAGTGCCGTCTTGGCGAGCTGGTGGCGGCCATTGAGCACACCGCAATAGGCCTGAACGGCGTCCCTCGCCGGTGGGCCGCGCTGAAGCTGTTGGAGGGGGACGAGCTTGTTCGCGCGGGCGTCGCGAACGCGGACGTGCTGAGTACAGCGGATGTCGCCGCGCAGCGACTCGAAGCGACGCTGGGCGACAATCCGGAGGCGCTGATCGCCGAACGGCGTTACGGGTTCATCTCCGGCGCCTGCCAGGAGGCAGTGCGGAGCACGGTTGAGTCTCGTCATTCGATGTCGGATCAGATCGATGCCATCGCGACGAATCGCGTGCTCGGTCTGCCAATCTTTCTCGGATTGATGTACGCCGTGTTCCATCTCACGTTCACGCTGGGTGGACCGCCGATGGAGTGGATCGAAGCGGCGTTCGCCTGGCTCGGGACGACGGTCAGTGGTTGGTGGTCCGCTGGCTCCGAGAGTCTGCTGCGGAGCCTGCTGGTCGATGGCGTCATCGGCGGCGTGGGCGGCGTGCTCGTGTTCCTGCCGAACATCCTGCTGCTGTTTCTGGCGATCGCGATTCTGGAAGACAGCGGCTACATGGCGCGAGCGGCGTTCCTGATGGATCGCCTGATGCACAAGATCGGCCTGCACGGCAAGAGCTTCATCCCGATGCTGATTGGCTTCGGCTGCTCTGTGCCCGCGATCATGGCGACGCGCACGTTGGAGAGTCGGCGGGATCGGCTGACGACGATGTTGGTCGTGCCGCTGATGAGTTGCGGGGCGCGGCTGCCGATTTACGCGTTGATTATCCCGGCGTTCTTCCCGTCGGCATGGCACGCGCCGATGCTGTGGCTGATCTACTTCATCGGGATTGGCTTGGCGGTGGTCTGTGCGAAGCTGCTGCGCGCGACGCTATTTCGCGGCGAGGCGCCGCCGTTCGTGATGGAGTTGCCGCCGTACCGCTGGCCGACGTTCAAGAGTGTGCTGCTGCACATGTGGAACCGGGGCGGGGCGTACCTGAAGAAGGCTGGCACGATCATTCTCGGGATCTCGATCGTGCTGTGGGCGCTGCAGCAGTGGCCGACGCTGCCCGCTGCACAGGTGCAGGAGTTTGCCGCGCAGCGCGCTGCTATCACCGTCGGTAGTGATATTCCCGACGAGACCCGACTGGCTGCAATTGAGCATGCCGAAGCGGAGGCGGCGCTCGAAGCCTCGCTCATGGGCCGCATCGGGCGCGGGCTCGAGCCGGTGCTGCGTCCGTGCGGATTCGACTGGAAGATCTCGACTGCCATGATTGGAGCGTTCGCCGCCAAGGAGGTCTTCGTCAGCCAACTGGGCATCGTGTACTCACTGGGTCAAGAGCAGGACGAGGAATCGACGCCGTTGCGCGAGAAACTCCAGGCGAATTACACGCCGTTGCAGGGCTTCTGCATCATGCTGTTCTGCCTGATCAGCGCGCCGTGCATGGCGACGATCGCCATCACGAAGCGCGAAAGCAACTCTTGGGGCTGGGCCCTGTTTCAGTTGGGCGGCCTCACGGTGTTGGCCTTCGCGGCAACTACAATTGTCTACCAGGCGGGCAGATTGCTCAGTGTAGGTGTTAGCTAGGATGGAGGAATCGTCATGGCCGAGACCGGCGTCGGTGCGATCGTGGTAGGGATTATGGCGGAGGTTATTCTAGGAATAAGCTTGTCGCCCTGCTACCTCTCCCGAGAATGTAGGAGATGTTCGCTTGGATGAATGGTAGTTGTTTGCTCCGCGGAAGAGGTAGACACGGGCAAACCGATCGTCTATGCGCGCATCCTGCCGGCGACTCTGACAGATGCCGGTCCAGCAGTGGTGGATGCCAGCAGGCCGGCCCGCGGTGTCAGAGCCGAGACCGGGAAGCTCCCGAGCTGTATCGATGTAGGCGGTTCTCGAGATGAACACGAGGATTCGCAGCCACAGGTCGAGACAAAGGTACGCGACAAGGAGATCATGCTAATGCGTCAGGAATCACGAGGCTATATCCGAGAGCTTGTCTTGCTGCCGATGTGTATGATTGGGGTTACCGTGCCGGCCAGTACGGGCGTGGCGCAGGTCCAAGATACGGATCAACCCAAGGGAATTGAGAACGCCCGCACGGACAAACGCCGCCCCTCTTCACAGGCAGCAGCTCCGTCCGAGGTCACTGGGGAGTTGCCTGCGCAGAACGGCCCGGTGAAGTCCTGGTGGCAGTGGGAGCACGCCAGCGGTGATTGGGGGGGCGGGCGGCCTTGGCTTGAAGATCGTGGCCTTACGTTCGAGATCAGTTACTCCGCCGATTTCTTCTACAATCTGCGCGGCGGCTTGAATACCAGTGGTGCCGATCAGTACCGCGGGTTGCTGGGAGTTGGCTTGACGCTCGACACCGAGAAGATAGGGCTCTGGAAGGGCGGTACGGCTTTCGTCAGCATGTTCGAGAACCACGGCCGGGACATCACGGAGCGGCATGTCGGCGACTTGCAGGCACTCAACAACGCCGATGCGCCCAATCGCACACGCCTGTACGAATTCTGGTACGAGCACGCGTTCTTCGACGGGGCATTGAGGGTCAAGCTGGGCAAAATGGACGCGAATGCCGATTTCGCCGCACCCGACTACGGCGGCGAGTTCATTCATTCTTCCGCCGGTTTTTCACCGACGATTCCGATGCCAACCTGGCCTGATCCGGCCCTTGGGATCGTTGTCTTTGTTGAACCCGTCCAGTGGTTCTATTTGAAAGCTGGAGTTTACGATGCGGAAGGAAGCGGCACGCGGGGGGGCTTCGACACAGCCTTTCACAGCCCGGACGACAGCTTCACGATTTGTGAATTGGGTCTGCGTCCGAAGTTGAGCCTCCTTGGTCAGGAGGGGCTGCCCGGAACATATCGCGTCGGGGGATTCTACCATAGCGGCGAATGGGAATCATACTTTAATGATCTCGGCGGTCGGCTTCTGCCTCGCAACCATCGCGGCAATTCAGGCTTGTATGCTGTCTTTGACCAGCTCTTATACAGGGAATGCCCTGAAGATGATGACGATGAGCAAGGCCTTGGCGCATTTGTCCAGTTTTCGTGGGCACCTTCTGGCTACAACGAGATCACTCAACACTACGGGGGCGGCGTCCAATACGTGGGCCTCATACCCGAGCGTGATGACGACGTGTTTGGCATGGCTATTCAGCACGTCAGCCTCAGCGGCAAGGTCCAATCGTTGGAAAAACGCTATTCGGAGACCGCGATTGAAGCATTCTACAAATGTCAGCTCACGGAGTTCATGAGTATCAAGCCGGATTTACAATACATCGTGAACCCGGGCGGCAATGGTAGAGACGCGCTCGCCGCAGGCGTCCGGTTAGAGATAAGTTTGTAGTGCTAGTACGATGGAGGAATCTGATGAGAAGAATTCGTGTTCACAAGTGGATGGTGGCTCTCTGCACAGTGGGAATGCTATCGCTCACGGGCTGCGGCATCAGCTTGCAAGAGGCTGCGCAAGCCGGGATCTTTGATTTTGTCGCCGGAACAATTACGGAGACTCTGTCCGCCCTCGTACCGCTCGCGGATGTTGTTGGTGACTGTCTTATGAACCCCATCCTTCCCTGAGGCGCGCGAGCGATGAAGATGTCGTCATGGTTATCGGGGAGAGCTACCATGGCGATAGCGCGCTACAGCCGTGATCCGGCCAAGCAAGGGTTGTGGCGTCGCGTGATCAGGGGGCGGAAGCGGCAGGAAAGCCTGGCAGCGTCGTTCGCCGGCAGCACACAGAACGTCGAGCAACCGGCTCATGCTCTAGTGCTAGGCGGGCTCCTCTTCCCGCTTCACTAGATCGCTGAATGTGGTGTTCTTGTATACATTTGAGAGCGCATCACGAACCTGTTCCCACATCCCCCTGAAGACGCAGTACGCGCGAAGAGGACATTCGGCGACCGCGGACTCGTCAGACAGGCAGGCCACCGGGCCGACCGGCCCCTGGAGGAACTCAATTACCTCGGCGACGGTGAGCTCCTCCGGCGAACGGCCCAACACATAGCCGCCCTCGCTGCCTCGGCGGGATTCGACAAAGCCGCCCTGCTTCAGCTCACTGAGTATCACCTCAAGAAACCGCCGCGGGATCGCCTGAGCCTTGGCGACCTCGGCGATCTTCACTGGGCCTTGGCCCTTGTGCTTGGCCAGCTCGAAAACGGCCCGCATAGCGTACAAGGTTCTCTGCGAAAGCTGCATGGTGGACCATCGCTCGACGGTCAGAGGTTAAAGGCATCTTCACCGATTCGGTCGAGATGGTAGACAAAGTGCGAATACATCTCAAGCCAGTGTTACACTAGCCAGAAATGGTGCGGGGGGCAAACGGCGCTTGACATCCCTGCGCATTGACGATAACATGCGTGCCGCATGGAGTAGGAACTCTCTCTGAAGAACGTGCTGGGAGTCTGGGACGGCCTGTTGAGGCGCGGGTGGTTGTCCGTATTCCCGGGGTAGTTGTGTCGGGCCCCGCGATGGCGGTGCCCTTCAAGGCCCTGTAGAGCCCCGTCGCCTGGGTATGCGGCTTGACGCGAAAGTCGGCCGGCGTGGAGGCGATGGCACGGAACGGGCGTCCACGGCACTTTCGGAGTTCAGGACAAGGTCCTTTTATATCGCCTGGGAGAAGTCGAAGCGATCAGGAGTGTCCACGTTCCGAGTCTCGGCTGCGCCTCCGCTAGCACGTGTGGTTGCATCGCAAGAGGCTATCTGAAGGGGTGTGGGATGGCTTCCGCTGCGGCGCGTGGCCGTGACGCTTGAGGTGTAGGAAGAGGCCAGACGGGATCCGGTGTCTCCAGCTCGCGGGAACCGGGTGGTTACTCTCCAATAGTGCCACAATGTCCAGTGCGCTAGCGGATAGAGAAAAGTGTGAGGTGCTCATTATCGGCGCAGGTCCGGCGGGGGTTTCCTGCGCGTACGTTCTCGCCAGAGCGGGTGTGGACGTATGCATTCTCGAAAGAGGGCAGTATCCCGGGGCGAAAAACATGTTCGGCGGAGTGTTTTTCTCCGACCAGATGAACGAGTTGATCCCCGGTTTCTATAGCGAGGCGCCGGTTGAAAGATTTGTGGCCAAGCGGCGCTATTCGATGCTGGTAGACGGCTCAGAGATCATCGCTTTGAGCTTTGAACCAGAGGAGTTCAAGAAGGCGCCTTACAATCATTCTTTCATCGTCAAGCGCTCTGTATTCGACAGATGGTTCGCGAAGAAGGCTGAAGAGCAGGGCGCCATGATCGTCTGCGGCGTGACGGTGACGGATTTCCTGTGGGATGGTGCCAGAGTCGCCGGCGCAACTGCCGGCCCGGGTGATGACAATGCCCTGTTGGCGGATGTGGTTGTCTGCGCCGAGGGGGCCAATTCTCTGCTGTCCGAGAAGGCCGGCCTGCGCAACAGGCTGTCGATGCGGGCTCGCTCGCTTGGTGTCAAGGAGGTGATAGGACTTCCGAAGGGCGTGATCGACGAGCGTTTTGGTCTGACTGGAAGGGAAGGGGCCGCCTGCGAGTATTTTGGCAGCTCGGTCGCGGGGATGCTGGGAAACGGGTTCATCTACACGAACCTGGACTCGCTGTCGGTGGGCGTCGCGGTCCTCATCAGCGAGCTGCATGCGCGCGGGACTGGTCCCTCGCCACACGAGCTGCTGGAGGCGTTCAAGAGCCATCCGTGCGTCGCTCGTCTGATCAGAGGTGGCGAAACGCTGGAGTACTCGGCGCACATGATCCCCACAGACGGCTACCGGAATATGCCCCGGCTTTTCACCGATGGGCTTATGCTGGTCGGGGACACGGCCGGACTGGTGAACAACACCCTGTGCCACGAGGGCGTGAACATGGCCATGGCCTCGGGCATCATGGCCGCCGAGACGATCCTGGAGAGAAGGAAGGGCAGGCGTTACGACGCCAAAGCGCTCGGCCTGTACGAACAGCGTCTGAGCCGTTCTTTCGTTCTGGACAATATGGCGAGCAGCCGTGATTTCGTGGACATGTTGCGCACTAACAAGGAGCTGGTCAACGACTATCCGCACGTGGTGAGAGATGCGCTGGCGAAGTTCTTCCTGGTGAGCGATGTTCCGAAGAGGATCGTCAAGCGTGACATCTCTCGCATGGTGCGCAGCCGGATAGGTTTGACGAAGGCGGCGAGTATGTTGGCGGGGCTCCTGAGAAGCGGGATCTGAGATGTCGATCACGGGAGAAAGGAATCGGGTCGGCCTGCCTGAGAAGCTCTTCACCGTTCGCAGGAAAAGCCTTAAGGAGTCTCACATCAGGGTCGACGCGCGCCTGTGCCGGGAGTGTCTCACGCGCATCTGCACCTACGTCTGCCCCGCGGGGGTTTATGAGTGGAACGAGGCCGAAGGCCGGGTTGCCATAAGCTGCGAGGACTGCCTCGAATGCGGGACCTGCCGGGTCGCCTGCGAGATGCACAGCATAGAATGGTCAAACCCCGTCTGGGGAGCGGGGATTTCCTACAGGGATAGCTGAGGGCTGATGGCAGCGTGGAGTTGGAGGACGGGTGACAGAATCGGCGCGGCGAGTGGAGGTGTCAGCGGTCGAGAGACGCCGATGACGCAGGCTCTCGCGGCAGCAGGCAAGGCGCTGCAACAATGACAGGGCTCTATCTCATCTCCGGTCTTGTGATTGTCCCATTGATTATTTGCGCCTTATATGCTCGCAACAGAGTCACGCGGCTGTTTGAAGAGTACTCGAGGAAGCCTGTCAAGAAGGGCATCACGGGAAGTCGCCTTGCCAGGTTGATGCTCAACTCCGCCGGGCTGAACGACATCACGATCGAAGAGATCGATGTCGCTCTCAGGGACCACTATGATCCCCGTCAGAGGATAATCCGGCTCTCCCGGAGCGTGGCGCGGGGGGCGTCTATCGCCGCCGTAGGAATCGCCGCGCACGAGGCGGCGCACGCCATACAGGATGGCACGGGCTATCCGCCGGTGAAGTTGATGGACCGCATTGCCCCTATCGTCGGGAAGACGGGGCATTTCGTGTTGCCGCTTCTTTTGGCCGGGATACTGCTCAGCAGACTTGCGCTGTCATCGTTCCTGGTGGATCTGGCGCTGGTACTGCTGCTAGGGATAGTTCTGTTCTGCCTGGTGACGCTGCCCGTGGAGCTGGAAGCCTCGTCGCGGGCGGTGCAGTTCATCAGGGATAAGGCCATAGTCGACGAGAAAGAGCTCGACGGTGTTCGAAAGGTGCTCAGGGCGGCCGTCCTCACCTACGTGATAGCACTGGCTTTGGCCGTGGTGCAGTTCCTCAATCTCCTGGGAGCATTCAGAAGAAAGTGAAACAGAAAGTGGAGGTGTCGCATGACGCTCGGACAGTTGTTGCTGCTGGTTTTGATCGTTGCCATAGTCTGGCTTGGAAGCAAGCTGAGGAAATACGGAGAGAGGATTGACAGGCTGGAAGGCAAGGGCGAAGAGCGATAGGGACAAAGGCCTTGAGACGTGGCAACAAGCCGGAATTGGACAGGTGCCCCAAAGCGTACCTCAAGTGGTCCTTCGTTGTGGCAGGGATGGTGATCGCTTTCGTCAGTTACGCCGTGTATTCAAGCGTGGCGGATGGCGTCGCGGGTTCCAGTGTGGCCGTGGGGACCGGCGTCGCGGAAGGGTCGGCTCTTCCGCCGTCCGCGTATGGGGCGCAGAGCGTGATACTCGCCGAGCACGTAAACGAAGAAGACGGCTATGAAAAGCCGGTATGCAAGCGGCTTGAGGATTCAGGAGAACGGTACAGTCAGGAAGAGGAAGCCTCGGACGAAGGAGACCGGCCATAGGGCCGTCCCTCCCGGGATGAGGTACATTGATGAGTATCAAGAAAGGGCTTTCCGACAATATCTTGTGGATCCTCGTGGCGATCGTGGCAATCAACTTCCTCGTAGTGTACTGGGGCACGGTCAACTGGGGGCTCTACAGCGCCCGCAACAACACTCTGGCGGGGGATCTGCTGCAGCGCAAGAACCTTCTCCTGCAAGACCCGCTGCGCGTTGCGGATGCCGTTTCAAGTTCGAACCTGACACTGGCATGTGCGGACGACGATCTCGCGTCCGCCTTCGCTTCCGTGAGGCCCGCGGTTGTGAGTATAACGGCCGACCGGGTGACCCAGAGAAAGGGTGGCAGTCTCGCTAGCTCCGTCAGCTTCGATGATCCCTCGATACAGTTTGTCCAGGAGCCCGCGCTGGGGTCGGGCATTGTCGTTGATCCGAGGGGATTCATCGTGACCAACGCTCACGTTGTGTCAAAGGCTCAGAACATCAAGGTGCTGTTGTTTGGATTCGAAAGGAGGGCGTACGCGGCCGAGATCGTCCGTAAGGATCTGTCGAATGACATCGCCATACTGAAGGTACATCCGGAGGGGCCTGTTCCCGCCGCCATTCTCGGGGACTCCGACATGGTGCAGGTGGCGGACAGGGTTCTGGCGGTAGGTTCGCCCTTCGGGTTGGAACACACGGTCACCGCCGGCATCATAAGCGATGACTCGCGGGACCTGGTCATAGAAGGCCAGACCTATGAGGACATGATCCAGACGGACGCAGCCATCAACAGGGGCAATTCGGGCGGGGCGCTGGTCAATCTGAGCGGGGAGGTCATAGGCATGAACACGGCGATCTACGCGCCGACGGGCGTATTCACGGGCGTCGGCTTCGCGATCCCCATCAACAAGGTGAAACCGATTGTGAAAGAGACACTGGCCAGGTGACCGGCAGAGAGGCATCGCTGAAATGTGGCGAGTGGTGGGAGTCATAAGTATCCTTCTGATCGTTGTCCTGTTCGTGGCCCTGAACATGCATACGGCACAGGTCAACGTCCCTTTCACGAAGGGCTTCCAGGTAAGAACGGTGTTCCTTGTGATTGCGAGCTTTCTGGCCGGCTACGGCACTGCCTATCTGGTTGGGCTCACAAAGGATGTGAGGAGCCGCAGGAGATAGTCGAGGGATAATGCCGTACAGCACCGCACATGTAGAGGCGAACGGGGCCAGCTATCCCTTCCTTGCAGGGGTGCTCGGGAATCTGGCCCTTGCCGTTCTGAAGCTGAGCTATGGCCTCTTTGGGTACAGCCGGCTGGTTGTGCTGGACGGCCTGTTCTCTCTCATGGCTGCGACGATGTTCCTGCTGGCTTGGCAGGCGGCGGTGCTGGAGGAGCAGCGCCCTGATGAGAGGTACCCCTACGGCCTGGGCAAGCTCCTGTTTCTGAGCATGGCGGTGGTGGGGGCTCTGGGCCTGGTAGTCGGTATCCATACGCTTTTCTACAGCGTGTGGGTGTGGGGCCGACTGGACATGCACCGTTCACATGTCGGGGCGATAATGGTCACCATCATATCCGTAGTGGCCAACGCGGTTCTCTACCGCTATGTTGTGGATAAGAACGGGGGACCCGCGAGCGGCATCAGGGCGTTGCCGGCGCGCTACAACCGCATCGATGTGTGGATTTCAGCCTGCGTGCTGTTGCTTCTGATCCTGGCGAGTCTCGGGGCGACATTCGTCGAGCGGCTCGGTGTCGCCGTCATCGCGCTCGTTGTGCTGATTGCGGGGATCAGGCTGGTCTACGCTGCTTTCGCCGGGATCATGGACAAGACCCCGCCGCCCAGGGTGCTGGATCGGATAAGGTCGTACGCGCGTAACGTAGACGAGGTGAAGGGAGTTCTGGACGTGAAGGCCCGCTATCTGGGCACACGTCTGCACGTTTACATATGGATCGCCGTTGATGAGAGCATCAGCATGGGCGAGGCGGACGGCATCGCCCGCAGGGTCGAGGTGTGGCTGATGGAGAGGATACCGTCCGCAAGGGAAGTGAACGTCGTTATTGCATGATGATAGGCAAGAACGTCATTACGGCGAGCTTGGTCGGCGCCCTGGCTATGGGTCTTCTATGGGCGGCGTGGGGACTGGTATACGGTGACGTTGCAGGGGCCGCACTGCCGCAGAGGACCGTCGCCGGCTCCGACAACACCGTGATCCTGGATGCGACGAGCTGGGCAGCCGGCTACGGCGAGATCACAGCCCGTGAACTGAAAGAGAGGATGGATGACGAGTCCGACCAGGGGTTTGTGATCCTTGACACG
>Ga0209635_10003566_pt1 | contig 12145 bp, 11 predicted proteins | sample DeeMarSWOR230_32_FD_187463 | JGI IMG/M metagenome (GOLD analysis project Ga0209635, IMG submission 187463) | Marine sediment microbial communities from White Oak River estuary, North Carolina - WOR-2-30_32 (SPAdes) (version 2) | ecosystem: Environmental > Aquatic > Marine > Intertidal zone >...
GACTCGTGGCCCACAATGCTCGCGGTACCGGAGATGTAGAGGTTCTCCATACCATCCCAGCGCTTCAGCGTGGCGCGCGCAAACGTCGGGCTTCGTGGCCCGTACTCGGGCGGGTAGAGATAGGCGCTTATCTGACGGGGGTTTTCCCGAAACTCACCGGCTTGACGCGAGGCCAGCGCGTAAATGTGCAACTGGCCGCTACGGGTACCCAACGCACTCGCAGACGGGAAGCGCTGGTCCGCGTCGCCGAAGTGTCGCTGGAAGGCAATACCGCGTCCGCGACAGAAGCGCCGGTAATTTTCAAGGCCGAGGGATTCGGCATTTATTTGCGGAAAATAATTCCACACCCGCAAGAGATGCGGATAACCTTGCTCCTCGATTACGGAAAATAGCGTCTCGTAGCCCTCGGCCGTGCGCTGCTCGAACGAGGCATGATCAACCGGTACCGGATCCGAGATGGCAGCAAACAACGCGTCGCCATTGTGCGCGTAGCGTACGTCGCCAAACGTCCCGCACTGAACCACGCGGTCGCTGGTCCACACCTCAACCAGGGGCACCTCGTTCAGCTGCGGCATGTCGACGTACGTCACGGGGTAGCCGGGATCTGCAACTGTCCCGGGCGGCCGGGAGAAATGCACCTCCCCGAGGATGCGGTCGCCAGCGTCCCGGCGCCGCGTGCGCAGCGCTTCCGCATCCAGATACTCGACGCCAACGGGAGACGCTTCGGTTGAGGGGGAACGGGTCACGGCATGGGAGCCTTCTGGCCTTACGACCCCAGCGGCAGTATCGGAGTCCGGGCGCTTGCAGAACGAAGCCGACACGGGATGTGGGGGGATTTGCCGAAAAAGAACTGGTTATATTGATCAATAATCTATCATAAAAATCGGGGTGGCGCCGGGCCGCCAGGCTAGCTAAGCTGACCCTCGAATTACACGCGGTTGTGGGTCCCGGGCCCGCGACCATGTTTGACGCCTCGGTGATACCGTCTTCACTCTTGCCCACTGCCCTGATCCCCGCTGCTCCATGCTGAAGCGCAAGATTGTTTTCATCAATCCGCCGTACGAGCGCATCGCGCCGGGCTACGATTTCGTCCGCCACATTACCAACAAGTCGCCGTCTCTCGGACTCCTGCATCTTGCCGCCGAGGTGCGTCTGCACGGCTATGAGCCTTCCATCATTGAAAGCGATATCTTTGAGCTCAGTGTCGACGATGTCGTCGCACGTATCGCGCAGGAACGACCACTATACGTCGGCATTACCCTGTTTACGGTTGGGGTCTGGGGCGCAGCGGCAATCGCCCGCGGGATCAAGGCGGCGCTGCCCGACACGGTCGTCATTGTCGGCGGTCCCCATATCTCGTCCATGGGGCCCGAGACCATGGAGCGCTTTCGCGAGTTTGACTACGCGGTGGTTGGGGAAGGCGAGAAGGTCTTGATGGACCTGCTCAGCGCGCTGGAAACCGAGGCCGACCTCCGGGCCGTGCCGGGCATCATTTTCCGCCGCGGGCCTTTCGTCCAGGTCACCTCCGGCAATCCGGTCAACCGTCTGCTCGACGACCTCCCCATGCCGGCCTGGGACTTGTTACCGGATTTTCCGCGCGCCTACCCGCCCGCTATCTACGATTTCCCGCGCGGCCCAGTGGCAACCATTGCGGCCTCGCGGGGTTGTCCGTTCCACTGCAAGTTTTGCGACACCTCCACCTTTGGCGCCCGCGTGCGTCACTATTCGCCGCGCAAGGTGTTCGAAATGATGCGCCACCTGCACCATACCTATGGCGTGCGACACATTATGTTCGTCGACGATCTGTTTCTCGCCAGCCGCCAGCGCGTAACCGAGCTTTGCAACCTGCTACTCGACAGCGGCTTGCGCATGACCTGGACCTGCACTGCGCGCGTCGATACGGTCAAGCCCGATGTCCTGAAGCTGATGAAGCAAGCCGGTTGTTGGGAGATCAGCTTCGGTCTCGAGACCGGCTCCGACGACCTGCTGCAGAAGATGGACAAGGCAGCGCGCGTCGAAAAGTCCGAGCTGGCGGTCGGCTGGACCGCTGAAGCCGGAATCCGCACGAAAGGTCTCTTCATGCTCGGCTATCCGGGCGAGACCGCGGAAACCATCAGCGCCACGAAGGACTTTGTGCGCCGGATCCCGATGACGATCATGAACCTCACAAAGTTCACGCCCTACCCCGGCTCGCCAATCTATCGCGACCTCTACGGCACCAATATCCGGGAAGATCACTGGGAAAAGATGAATGGCATGAACTTCGTCTGGGCACCGGAGGGGATCACGGTCGAGGAACTCGACCGCGAGTACCAGAACATTCTGGTCGCTTTTTACAAGCGTCCGCGGATGGGCGCGTATTACCTGAAGCTTACGCTCCAGTACCCAAACCACCTGTATCGGCTGCTGCGTTTCGCGCTCGGCTTTTTCGGCGCCAAGCTGAGAAGCTACCTCACCGGGCGTGGCGGCGTGCTGGTCCGCCCGAGCGAGGTTCACCTCGACACCCCGTCGACACGCTGAGCGGCTGGCGCCGCGGGTCGCCGCTACGTCCTGTACGCCTTGCGCCGGAATAGCTCGCGCTTGCTCACCAGCCGGTCGAGGAAAAGCAGACCGTCCAGGTGATCGATCTCGTGCAACACTGCGCGCGCTTCGTAACCTTCGCAGCGGTACTCGCGCCACTCACCGTTTCCGTCTTGGGCGCGCACGCAAATCCGCTCAGCGCGCGCCACATTGCCCGTGTAGTCCGGAACCGACAGACACCCCTCGCGCCCGACGGCCTCCCCTTCCCGGGACACCACCTCAGGATTCACCAGCAGCATACGGCCGTTATGGGCGATGCCTGGTTTGCCTGAGACATCTACAATGACAATGCGCTGGAAGTAATTGACCTGTGGTGCCGCCAGCCCGACGCAGCCGGGACTGGCTCGCATCGTATCTTCCAGATCGCACAAGAATTCCCGCAATGCCTGATCGAAGCTGCTGACCGGCACGGACACCTGTTTCAGGCGGATGTCCGGGTAGTGCAGCACCTCGCGCACCGCCACCGCAGCTAGCCCACGAGCGTCTCGAGCGGTTCCGCACCAACCTCGACGCCCTTCTCGCGTAACGGCAACAACAGCTTCTCGATGGCTGTCGCGCTCTCCGCGCTGTGCCCGTCGATAGTCATGACATAGATTGGCTGCTCCCGGGTGCCGGCCACGTCAGATTCCAAATCGAGAATATTGAAACCGCGCGATGCCAACGCAGCCGTGACCTGTGCCACGATGCCGGGACGATCCGCACCATATACGGTGACGCGCACGTTTGGCTCGACGTGGCTATGCAGCTGCGCGTCTATCAGGTCCACATGCATGTTGAGCCCCAAGGAGCGCCCTGCGGGATCAAGAATCGTACGAATCGCGCTCGCGTCTCGCTCTGTCTCGACCATCAGCATAATGGTGAAGCTCCCACCCAAACGCACCATCGATGCCTCGCCGAGGTTGACCCCTGCTCGGAAAAGCGCATCCGCCAGTGCGGCAACAATCCCGGGCTGGTCCCGACCGACCACTGTCAACATGTACCATCGCTTCATTCTTCCTCCGACCGCGCGCTAGTGGAGCGTGGAGTGGGCGAAGAAGATCACGGCCACGCCAAGCACGATCAGCGCGATTTGCTGAATTGTGGCCGCCGGCTCCGGACGCTTGTGCAATCCCGGAATAAGGTCGGCAACCGCAATGTAAATGAAACTCGACGCGGCAACGGCGAGCACGTAAGGAACGGCGGCCATCGCGTCCGACAAGAAGAAGTACGCGACCACCCCTCCGACGACCGTAGTCAGGCTGCTTAATACATTGTAAAGGAGCGCCCGCCCTCGGCTGAATCCGCTGTGCAGCAGGATGGCGAAATCGCCGAGCTCCTGCGGAATCTCGTGCGCAATCACCGCCATGGCAGTAACAACACCAACATGGACATCGGTCAGGAAGGCGCCCGCGATCAGAACGCCATCAACGAGATTGTGAATCCCGTCGCCAATCAGGATGAGATTCCCGGCCGCGCGCGTTTGCGCATGCTCGACGTCAACACCATGCGCCTCGCACTCATCGGCATGGCAGTGACGCCAGATGACGGTCTTCTCGAGAAGAAAGAACCCGAGCAACCCCAAGAGTACGGTGAGCGTGATGGAGTGGGTCCCCGCCAGGGATCGGTCCGCCAGGGCGTGCGGCAAAATGGCGAGCAGTGCCGCACCAAGCAGTGCCCCGATGGCGAAACTGACAAGCGGCGCGAGGATGCGGGTTCGCATCCCCTCCGGCACCAGCAGCAGAACGGACGCAGCCAGCACGCTCAGCACCCCGCCCAGCAGCGAGAATGTCACAATCCAGAGAAGCAACATGGCGATCGCGATGTTTTAGGGCGGGAGGCTGCGCATCATACCGGCATCCTTCGGGCGTTCAAACGTGCACCATATCGCCGCTATCCTTTGTCAATCCAGATGAGCGACGCCATCCGCCCGGTCTGATGCTCGCGGCGAAATGAGTAGAATCTGGCCGAATCACGGTACGTGCAGAATCCGCCCCCATGGACGGCATGGATACCGAGGGCGCTGAGCCGTCGGCGTGCAAGCATGTAGAGATCGGCATGCCATCGCCCCGGCCCACTTTCCCGAAACGCGCCGGCCGCTCCTGGGTCGTTGCCGAGAAAGACAGCGCGCACTTCATCGCCAACCTCATACGAGTCCGACCCGATGGCCGGACCAAGCCATGCCACCAATCCGTTTCCCGGCACATCGAAGGCCCGCACTCCGTTTTCTATTACCCCGGCCGACAATCCGCGCCAACCTGCATGTAGCAGTGCGACCTTGGCGCCCCGCCGATCACACAAAAATACCGGTAGGCAATCAGCCGTCAATACTGCCAGCACCACTCCCGCTGTGTCGGTATAGGCGCCATCGGCCTCGACGCCGGGTACTACCTTGATTGCATCCACTACCGCGGTGCCGTGCACCTGTCGTAGCCACAGCGGATCGGCCGGCAATCCACACGCCTCGCGCAACGACGCCCGGTTCCGGCGAACGCTGTCCGGATCGTCCCCGACATGATCGCCAAGGTTGAGCGAGGCATACGGCCCAACGCTGGCGCCACCCGCACGCGTTGTGGTCAGCGCCCGGACGCGCGCGGGCGCCGGCCAATCCGGAGTGATGTATTGGATATCTGCCACCAAAGCGATCGTATCAGCTTATGGCATTGGGCTCAGTTCACGACCAGCGTACCGCATTCAACGAGCGTAAACCGTCGCTACGAGCGATTCTCGTTCATGTCCGCCGCGAGTACTTCCATGAGTTCGTGCATATCCCTTGGGACCGACGCTGCCCACTGCGTCTCTACATCCTTTTCAGGATGTATCAGCTTGAGCTTCACCGCATGCAGCGCCTGGCGCCGGAAATCACGGAGCGCCTGGATAACAGTCGGATTCGCACCCTTGGGCAGCTTCGGCCGTCCGCCATATACCGGATCACCCACAACCGGGTAGCGCAAATGCGCAAGGTGCACCCGGATTTGATGGGTACGACCGGATTCGAGATTCACTTGCACAAGCGTATGGGCACGATATTTCTTCAGCACCCTCACGTGGCTCACGGCCTCGCGCCCGGTGTGGGTGACGGCCATGCGGGTACGGTCATGCCGATGCCGGCCAATCGGCGCATCGACCGTGGCACCCGCGATCATCACGCCGTTCACCACCGCGACGTATTCGCGCGAAACGCTGCGCTCGGCGAGCTGCTCGATGAGGCTTTGGCGTGCGCGCTCGGTCTTGGCGACCACCATCAGACCGGAGGTGTCCTTGTCGAGCCGATGCACGATGCCGGCACGCGGCAGGTTCCCCAAGGCCGGAGCATGATGCAGTAGCGCGTTCAGGAGCGTGCCGGCAGGATTGCCGGCACCGGGATGTACCACCAGACCGGCCGGTTTGTTGATGACCAGAATATCGCGGTCTTCGTGAACGATCGCGAGCGGGATGCGCTCGGGCGCGTGCAAGGACGGTGCTGGTGGCGGGACTTCTAGGGTTACCGCCTCGCCGCCGCGCACGCGATCTCGTTTCACCGGAACTCTTGTGTCGACACGCACCCGGCCCTGCTCAATCCACTGCTGGAGTTGCGAGCGGGTAAAATCCGGGAACAGGCTGGCGAGGGCGAGATCGAGACGCTGCCCGGCCTGTGCCGCCGGAATTCGCGCCGAGAGAACTTCCGCTTTCATCACCGGTCATTATCGCTGATTGAGGCGGGCTTCACGACCCGGCGATTCCCGTATAAGCTTGCGCGCAGTTCAGGCCCAACCCATGTCTCGTTCCCTTATTACTGCCGTCCTCCTCGCTGCCATCTGGTTTGCCGGTGGCTGCGCGAACTTTGACGACATTACCAAGAATTGGGGGCCGGACCAGCTATACCGGGAGGCCAAAGACAAGGTCGCAAACGGCGACTACGCCACGGCGATCAAGTACTTTGAGAGCCTGGAAGCCCGCTACCCCTACGGAAAATACGCCGAGCAGGCACAAATCGAGATTGCGTACGCGTATAACAAGAACAACGAACCGGCGCTCGCCATTGCCGCAGCCGACCGGTTTATACGGCTGCACCCTACCCACCCAAACGTCGACTATGCGTACTACCTCAAGGGTCTGGTGCAGTTCCGTCTGGAACGCTCGTGGATAGACTGGGCGATAGGCGGCGGCGATGATCTTTCAGACCGCGACCCGAAGGGCGCGCGCGATGCCTACAACACCTTTCGCGACCTGATCGAACGCTATCCGAAGAGTCGCTATGCGCCGGATGCCGCCGCACGCATGGCCTTTCTATTCGATCACCTCGCGAACTACGAGGTGCGTGTGGCGCGCTTCTACTACGAACGCGGCGCGTACGTCGCTGCGGTCAATCGTTGCAAGTACACCTTGGAGAACTTTCCGCGTGCCCCGTCGGTCGAGGACGCGCTAGGGATTCAGGCCCTCGCCTACCATCAGATGGGGCTGGTCCACCTCAAAGATGACTCCGTGCGAATACTGAAGAACAACTTTCCGAAGAGCCCGTACCTAGGCGAAATCGCCAAACTCGCCAACGAGACCAGCTAACCGCTAGATCGCCGCCTCGCCGGTTTCCCCGGTGCGGATACGCACTACCTGCTCAACCGTCGTCACGAAGATCTTGCCGTCGCCGATCTTGCCGGTGCGCGCGGCCTTCTGGATGGCCTCGATGCACCGGTCCACCAAGTTGTCTGCCACCACTAGTTCGATCTTGGTCTTCGGCAGAAAGTCGACCACGTACTCCGCACCGCGATAGAGCTCGGTATGACCCTTTTGCCGGCCGAAGCCCTTGACCTCCGTCACGGTCAGACCACTCACGCCTGCCTCATGCAGCGCCTCGCGCACGTCGTCAAGCTTGAACGGTTTGATAATGGCTTCAATCTTCTTCATGGCTGCCCTTTCACGTTTTGCGATGTGACTGACACGACAACTGTAAACCTGGAGTCCACCTCCGGCAACGGCTGCCCGCCATCTTACCCGCGACCGTACCCGGAAGTGATGGGGTAACGCCGGTCGCGGCCGAAACCGCGCGGCGTAATACGCACACCGGGTGGTGCCTGTCGGCGCTTGTACTCATTGCGATCCACCATGCGCAGCACGCGCCGTACCGTTGTCTCGTCGAAACCAGCCGCGACAATTTCTGCCGCCGACTGATCCTGCTCGACGTAGCGCTCGAGGATGGGATCGAGCACCGCGTAGGGTGGCAGGCTGTCGGTATCCTTCTGCTCCGGCGCGAGCTCGGCCGATGGTGGCCGCTCCATGACCCGTTGCGGAATGACTGCGCCCCTGGCATTTCGATAGGCCGCGAGGCGATAAACAAGCGTCTTTGGCACATCCTTGATTGCCGCGAAACCCCCGGCCATGTCACCGTAGAGGGTGGCATAGCCAACGGCCATCTCGCTCTTGTTTCCGGTGGTGAGGACCATGCGGCCGGTCTTGTTCGAGATAGCCATGAGCAGTACGCCGCGCACACGCGCCTGGATGTTTTCCTCGGTGGTATCGCGCGGCATGCCCTTGAACTCTTCGACCAGCGCGGCCAGGAATGCCTCGAACATCGGCTCAATCGGGATGATGCTGTACCTGACCCCCAGCGCCGCGGCCTGCGCCTTGGCATCTTCGAGGCTGATCGAGGCGGTGAAGCGCGACGGCATCATCACCGCCTGCACGCGTTCGGGGCCCAGCGCGTCCACGGCGACGCAGAGCGTCAGCGCCGAATCGATGCCGCCCGACAGCCCGATCACGACGCCGTTGAATCCGTTCTTCTCGACATAGTCGCGCACCCCAAGCACCAGCGCCTCATATACCGAGTCCTCCTCGCTTCGTTCCGGCACGATTTCGCCACGGACCGGCACCGGGTCCGGTGCACACTCGAAGTCCACTGCATACAATCCCTCGGCGAACGATGGCGCACGCCATACGATCCGCCCGGCTGCATCGACGACGAACGACTCGCCGTCGAACACCAGTTCGTCCTGACCCCCGACGAGATTGACGTATACCACTGGCACGCGGTTGCGTCGTGCCGCGCCGCCCACCACGTTGTAGCGCTCAAGATGCTTGTTGCGATGATAGGGCGACGCGTTGAGATTGACGATGAGTTGCGCACCTGCACCTACAGCCTCATCGACGGGGCTGCCCTCCCAAACGTCCTCACACACCGTTAGCCCCACCGGGACACCACGGATTCTCGCGACACAGGCGCCCGTGCCTTCGGCGAAATAGCGCTTCTCGTCGAACACCGAGTAATTCGGCAGGCAGTGCTTGTAGTACACGGACTGAAATTGGCCATCGCGCAACAGCACGGCAGCGTTATAAAGATTGCCGTACTGGCGGCGCGGATATCCGGTGATCAGATCGATCCCGCGGGTCGCGGCCATCAGCTCGCCGAGTCCGGTCTCGACACGCGCGGTGAGGTCGGGTCGCAACAAGAGATCTTCGGGCGGATAGCCCGTGAGCGCGAGCTCCGGAAACACCACGGCATGCGCCTGCAACTCGTCACGGGCACGCTGCGCAGCGGCGATCATTTTCCCTACATTGCCGGCAACGTCCCCGACCAACAGGTTAAGTTGCGCGAGCGCGAGCCGAAGGCGTTCCGCCATCTAGGTTCCGAGCACCTCGCGCATTCGTCGCCCGATCTCGGCGGGCGAGCGCACCGTGTGCACACCCGCCACCTCGAGCGCCCGGTACTTTTCTTCCGCCGTGCCCTTGCCGCCGGCGATGACCGCGCCGGCGTGACCCATGCGCTTTCCTTTGGGGGCAGTCACCCCGGCAATGTAGGCCACCACCGGTTTGCTCACGTGCGACCGGATGAACGCGGCTGCATCCTCCTCCGCCTGCCCACCGATTTCGCCAACCAAGACGATGCCTTCGGTCTGGGGGTCCGATTGAAAGAGCGTCAAGCAGTCGACAAAGTTGAGTCCCTGGATGGGATCGCCCCCGATACCGATGCAGGTACTTTGACCCAGCCCTTCGTGGGTGGTCTGGTAGACCGCCTCATACGTGAGCGTGCCAGAACGCGACACGATCCCGATCTTGCCTGGCTGGTGAATGAAACCCGGCATGATGCCGATCTTGCACTCGCCGGGCGTGATGATCCCGGGACAGTTGGGTCCGATAAGCGATACTTGCGGGTAGTACTGTCGCAACGCGTTCTTCACACGGCGCATATCACGTACCGGAATGCCTTCGGTGATGCAGGCGATTACCCGGATTCCTGCCGCCGCGGCTTCCATGATGGAATCCGCCGCGAACGCGGCCGGCACGTAGATCATGGATGCGTCCGCGCCAGTGGCGGCAACTGCGTCGCGCACCGTGTTAAACACCGGCAGCCCGAGATGCGTCTGACCGCCCTTTCCAGGCGTTACGCCGCCAACCATCCGTGTACCGTAGGCTATCGCTTGCTCGGAGTGAAAGGTCCCCTGCTTGCCTGTGAACCCCTGGCAAATTACCTTGGTCCGCTTGTTGACGAGAACGCTCATGCCGCCTTCCCGCTGGCGGCGGCGACAACCTGCTTGGCGCCCTCAGTGAGACTCATTGCCGAAGTGATCTTCAAGCCGCTCGCCTTCAGGCGCTCGCGGCCCTGCTCGACATTGGTGCCTTCCAGCCGCACCACCACCGGCACGGCGACGTGCACTTCCTGGACGGCCTTGATGATGCCATCGGCGATAAGATCGCAACGCACGATGCCGCCGAAAATGTTGACCAGAATCGCCTTGACCTTTGGATCGGCGAGGATGATCTTGAAGGCCTCCGCCACACGTTCCGCGGTGGCGCCGCCGCCGACATCGAGGAAGTTGGCTGGTTGTCCGCCCTGCAGCTTGATGAGATCCATGGTCGCCATGGCAAGGCCCGCGCCGTTGACCATGCAACCGATGGTGCCATCGAGCGCGACGTAGTTGAGATCGTGCTCGCGCGCGGCGCGTTCCTTGGGATCGTCCTGCGTGTCGTCGCGAAGATCGGCGAGCGCGGGTTGGCGATAGAGTGCGCTGTCATCGACTTGCACCTTGGCGTCTAGCGCAATCAACTCACCCGCGCCCGTCACCACCAGCGGATTAATCTCGACCAGCGACAGGTCGCGCGCGTTGAACATGTGAAAGAGTGACAGCATGATGCGCGTGAGCGCGGCAATCTGCTTGTCGACAAGCCCAAGCGCGAAACCGAGCTCGCGGCACTGGTAGGCCTGCAATCCGGCAATCGGATCGCACGCCGCTTTCAGAATCTTTTCCGGGGACTTTGCCGCGATCTCCTCGATATCCATGCCACCGGCGCTCGAGCCGATGAATACCACCCGCTCCAGCGCACGATCGATGAGACAGGCCAGATACAGCTCACGGGCAATCCCGCTCGGGGTCTCAATCAATACCTGGTTGATCGGCTGCCCCTGGCTAGTGGTCTGGTGCGTCACCAGGCGCGTTCCGAGAAGCGCCTTGGCGGCGGTCTCCACTTCCGTCACACCGGTCACCTTCTTCACACCGCCCGCCTTGCCGCGCCCGCCGGCATGCACTTGCGCCTTGACGATCCAGCTATCTCCGCCGAGTGCGCGCGCCGCCTGCGCAGCCTCGGGCACGCTCGCCGCGGCCTGACCCGCTGGCACCGGAATCCCGTACTCCCGAAACAGCGCCTTGGCCTGGTACTCGTGGAGATTCATGAGAAGTGGTTATTGTTGTCGCGAGCGGCCATTTTCCTTCAAAAGCACGGCCCCCGCCAATCGGGCACTGTCTATTCGAAGCGCAGCGCCTCGATCGGATTGAGCCCGGCCGCCTTGCGCGCCGGGTAGATGCCAAACATCACGCCGATACCAACCGAAAAGGTGAACGCCAGTAATGCTGCGCTCGCCGACACCGACGCGGTCCAGCCGGCGAAGGTGGTCAATACGACAGTGATAGTCCAGCCCAGCAAAATGCCCGCCAACCCGCCGGTCACGCTCACCACGACCGTCTCGACCAGAAACTGCGCAAGCACGTCGCGCCGGCGCGCGCCGACCGCCTTGCGCAGCCCGATCTCGCGGGTGCGCTCGGTGACCGATACCAGCATGATGTTCATGATGCCGATGCCGCCCACCAGCAATGAGATAGCAGCAATTACCGCCAGCAACATCGACATGGTCCGGCTGGTCTCGGTCAGGGTGGCCTGAATCTCCGCCATGTTGCGGATCTGGAAGGCATCGCGCTGCTCGGACGAGGGGATGCGGTGACGCGACACCATCAGGTTCTGCACGGCCTGCTGCGTGGGCTCGATCTCTGCCGCCGATCGCACCTCGATGTCGACGTAGTCCACGTAGTCTTTGCCCAGCACCCGATACATCGCGGTAGTCAGCGGCATGACGATCAGATCGTCCTGGTCGCGCCACGCCGTTGCCCCCTTTTCGGGCAGAATTCCAATCACCTGAAAGCTCTGGCGGTTGATTTTGACGGTCGCGCCTATCGGGTCCTCCCCCTGAAACAGCTCGCGCACCACTGTGCGTCCGAGCAGAACCACACGCGCGCGCTTACGATTCTCGTCATAGGTCAGAAACCGGCCGACGTCAGGCTCGGCTGCCCGCATCCGCGCATAGGGCGGCACCGCACCGACCACCGAGGTATTCCAGTTACGGCTG
>Ga0209635_10003568_pt1 | contig 12142 bp, 10 predicted proteins | sample DeeMarSWOR230_32_FD_187463 | JGI IMG/M metagenome (GOLD analysis project Ga0209635, IMG submission 187463) | Marine sediment microbial communities from White Oak River estuary, North Carolina - WOR-2-30_32 (SPAdes) (version 2) | ecosystem: Environmental > Aquatic > Marine > Intertidal zone >...
CGGATATAACGCCAGAAATTTTTTGGGCAGCCGCGCTAAAAACAGGAGAGGCAAGAACTGTGCAAAAGGGGGAGAAAAAGTTCCAGGGAAAAATTATCAATCCAGTAAAGTTGCTCCAGGAGATCAAAAGCCATAACCCCTGAAGCCCTGGATTGAAAAAGGCCAGTGGGTGAATTAGCTGGACATACAGAAATAAGATAGAGGAGACGTCAAAGATGAAGAGAATAGTCTCGATACTAACAATTATTTTACTGTCGCTTCCAATATATTCAAATTCTGGGTCTTTACAAGAGAAATTGAAGGAAACATATGTCGTTTATTATTTCGGCGCCACAAGTTGTGGATTCTGCACTATTCCAGAAAATATTGAAAAAATTAAGAAAATCAAAATAGACTTCTCTAAAAAATATCCGGATTCAAATATTAAATATGTTATGGTTTGTATGGATAAAGACATTGAGGAAGGATTGAAATTCATAAAGAAATATGGGTACTGGGATGAAATATCAATCGGAAATTTTTATAACAATGAATTAGCATTAAATTACTTAAATCAAACAGAGATTCCCGGTGTTCCTCATGTGATGGTTTATAGAGATTTACTTACAAAAAGAGAGAAAATGTCTATCCCCGTTATCAAAGAGAGAAAATTATTAGTCGATTTAGTTGGCGGAACGCAAATAGGAAGTTGGATAAATGACGGTTACCCTCTAAAAAATCAATAAGACTAGCTAGAAATTAGCAATTGCTTTGAAAGTTATCTTTTCCAAAAATAAAATCTAGCTGAGCGAGCTAACGCCTCGCAAGAGAATTTTAAAGAGAAGCTATTATGAGAAAAATTGTTTTATTACTTTCATCTTTTTTTATTTTTATTTTTGTTATTCATGCTCAGGAAGTCATTGAAAATCCGGAAAAACCGTTGAGCAAAAATTGTGGCAGAAAGGCAGAATTAGTAGAAGTCATGAAGATTCGAGACGTAGGCAGTGATTTTTATTTTATGTTTCCGCGTAATCTAAATGTTGCTCATGACGAGTCAGTTTTTATTGTGGATAAGGACCAGTTATTACAATTTGACCGAAGTGGAAAATTCGCTCGCAACTTATTCAAGAAGGGTCAAGGACCAGGTGAAATGGGTCATATCAGCAATTATTGTTTTTTTAATAATAACGTAATCATCTATAATTCTTATCCCCCGAAAATCATATGGTTTGATTTCCGTGGATCACTTACCAAGGAGTTCAAGGTCCAAACAGGAGGCCTTTCATTAGAGTTCCTAGCGTTATATGATGGCACATATTATTTTTTCAATTCCGATTATCCAAGTGTTAAAAGAGGGCAATCAGAAACAGTTGATGTTCCTCAAAACTTGATTTCTATTACTCACGACGGAAAAGAGATGGAAAAATTGACATCATTTCCCACGAAAGTCTTCATTGTTGCCTCCAAGCAAGGAGGACAAGCTATGTGTCCGATTAATTCTTTGATTACTGTCTCTTTTCAAGAAAAATTTATGTTTATCTGCCACACTCAGGAATATTTAGTGAAGCTCTATGACTTAGAAAAACAGCAAATCATTCGACAGTTTAGAAGAAAATATAAAAGAGTAAAAGCGCCGCGAAGGGAAGAAAAGAAATGCAATGCAATAGTTGATGGGAAAGAGATTATTCTACCCCCTCAAAAATACCTGGATGATATTCAGAATCTTTTTGTTTTCGGAGGCCAGTTATGGGTGATGACATCAACAATAGATAAGGAAAAAAGAGTCCTTATTGATGTTTTTAATTTTAAAGGTCAATATATTGATAATTTTTATCTCAAATTTCCAGATAATCTTGCTCGTGATATCTTTGGTTATAAACGGGAGATTATCTCTGGAAGCTTCCTTTATGCTATCGAACAAGATGAAGATGGGACTTATGCGATTAGCAAGCATAAAATTGAGGATGATAACAAACCTCCTGGGAAACAAATCCCCTAACGCCCTGGGTTGAAAAAGAGAGCTGAGCGAATTAAAATTTTTATATAGGGGTAAAGATGATACCCAAAAGCAAAGCAGCCTCAATCATTCTATTTCTTTCAGCCTCTATCATGCTCGTCTCATGCGAAAAACAAAAGGCTGAGTGGAAAGGGTCAATCGAGTATGAGGACGGTGTTAAGGTTATCAAGAATCCAGAAGCACCCCTATACGGCAAGATTAAGCTTGAATTAGAAGAAGATTTGAGTATTGGTAAGGAAGATGATGAGAATTACATGTTTTATCGAGTGAGAGATATTGCACTGGACAGCAATGACAATATTTACATCATGGATAGCGGCAATTCCCGTATCCAAAAATTTGATTCCAAGGGTCAATTTCTCCAGACCATAGGCAGAAAAGGACAGGGACCTGGCGAATTCGAAAGGCCTCGCCGATTATCCATCGACAGTCAAGACAATATATATGTGGAAGATAGGGAACAAATCAAAATTCATGACTGCAATGGCAAATTCAGAAAAAGCATCTCCATCAATGGCTCGGTTTCTGAATTCGCAGTTGATTCTGAAGGAAATATTTTTGCGAACGTCCGACTCTTCTCAAGAGAAGAGTTGAAATATCGGAGAATGTTCATCAAAGTAAATCCGGAAGGAAAGGTCTTAACAAAATTCATTGAATTTCCCGAACCCGGGTTCGGATTGGTAAAAGGCGAAAAAGGTATCCTAACACTCTCACTTTATCTCGAATATCATCCACACCTTTACTTTTCTTGCGTGAATGAAAATACATTTACTTATGGAATTTCTTCGGAATATCAAATATTTGTTATCGATAAAGATGGGGATTGTCTTATGAATATCCAAAAAGAAGAGGGCCAGCAAGCAGTAAGCCGGAAGGAAAAAGATGCGATTATAAAAAGATTCGATGAGAGCTTAGCGCGACAAGGTCAAAGTGTTCCAAGGAAGGCCATTGAAGAAACATGCGATTTCCCGGCCTTCAGGTCTTTTTTCAGTAAAATTATGGCCGACGATAAACAAAGAATATTTGTGAGGAGAGTAAAATCGGTTTTAGAAGAAGGCGAAGATGCGGAATATGATATTTTCGATTCAGACGGCCGCTGCCTCTACAGAACAACACTCCCCTTCACTCCTGAGATTATAAAAAATGGCTTTCTTTATGCAATCCACGCTTCCGAGGAAACTGGAGAAGTGAATATTAAAAGATATAAGATTAAAAACTGGGAACAGATAAAAGAGGGGATATAGTCTTATTATGCTATGGATTAAGTAACTCACAATCTCTCCCAAGCCCTGGCTTACCTGGATTGATAAAAGACAGCATAACTGAAGAAACGCCTCGTAAGAGGGATGGTTGAGGAGTTGACGAATTCTTAAGCAAAGGATTAAGAAATAAAATTTAAAAGGCAATAACAATAAATGGGGAGATATGGTTATGAGATTATACAAAAAAATTATATTTTTTGTGTTGTTCGGACTTAGCAGTCTGGGTTTATTTGGATATAAAGAAAACAACAAACCTAAATACTTTCCGACGAAACAAACTTATTTTGAAGATAGAGATATCATCTGTACTCTGGATTTACCTTTGGCCAAATTGTGTGGAGCAGGCGTAGGTGTTACATTAGGAGATGTTGATGGAGATGGTGACTTAGATTTAATAGCCGCATCTTGTAAAGGAATAAAATACTTTGAAAAAACTCCCGAAGGATATCAGGATAGAGGAATAATTGGAGAAGAGCGTGGATTGACAATTTCAGTAGATGTTGATGTGGCGTTAGGAGATTTTGATAGAGATGGAGATTTAGACTTAATATTTGTGTCGCCTCGTAAAATAAAATATTTTGAAAAAACTCCCGATGGATATCAGGATAGAGGAGTAATTGGCAAACCTAAAGTCTCATTCGGCAATTTAAGCGGAGCAGGTGTACGTATTGCATTAGGAGATGTTGATGATGATGGTGATTTGGATTTAGTAATTGCTTCTCCAGAGGGGATAAAACTTTTTGAAAATATAATTCCACGTTAAAACAGCATATAAAAGCCAGATAGAGGAATATGTATTAATAGTTGATTTTTAAGAGTGCATTGAGCTAACTGAAAGCCAAATCCCCTAAATCCCTAGCTTCCCTGGATTGAAAAAGAAGGCTGAGCGAGTTAGAATTTTTATATGGGGGTAAAATGAAAAAATTAATCTATCTTACTTTAGTACTTTCATTATTTCTCTTCTGTGCGCCGAGGGAAGGAAAAGTTGAAAAGATTATGGTCGATGGAGTGGCTCATATCATGAATCCTGAAAATCCTCTTAAAGGAACAGTCCTGCTAAAAGTAGAAAAAACTCGAGAAATCAATCCCTATATACATGAAGAAGTGGGATTAGGGAGTTTTTCTTCTATCAGAGATGCTGATGGCGAAGTGATTTTATCCGATAGCAGTAGGGCAGAAGCCCAGAGGTTCAACAGAAACGGAGAGTATATAGGGAGGTTATTTCGAGAGGGCCAGGGACCTGGCGAATTCCCAGAGCGTCGACTGCTTAATGTATATTTTATGAACAACCAAATCTGGGTGACAGGATTTAGGAAGCTTGCGAAGTATGATAAAAGCGGTCAATTTTTATTCGAGCGAAAATTGGGTTATCGCCCTCGTATTCTTGTGGATGAAAACACTTTTTTTATAAGGGAAAGAGAGTGGAAGGAACAAGAGTGGCTAGACAAAATTTCATTGGTAAATCTATCTTCAGACAAAGATGGTGAAAGTTCCATTATTGATTTCTTTCAGAAAGAAAATATAGGTATGATTCGGAGGAAAGATGGAAGTGGATCATTCGCGGACGTACGGAGTACACCTGATATCCGATTTGTCTATGACCAGGAAAATCTAAAACTCTACGTTGGATTAAATACAGAATACAAAATATATGTGAAGAACTTAAAGGGAGAAACCATGTATATCATCGAGAGGCCATATAAAAATGTAAAAGTGAGCATGGAAGATAAAAAGAAGCTTCTCTCTTGGGCCAAAAATGACGAATTTGGGAAGTGGATGTTATCCGTTTATCCTGATACTTTAGTAGCTATTAAAGGAATAAAAATTCTGCCTAAAGGATATCTGGCTGTTAACAGGATTTTAGGCATAGAAACTGTTGAAGTTGATATATTCGACCAAGAAGGAAGATATGTGTATATCATGAAACCTCCACAAGGAGTTTCTCTGGATTGGGTCAAATTTTATAATTTTGGATTCGCCATTAAAGAGACTAAGGAAGACGGTTTGGAGGTTTATGCTGAATACAAAATTAAAAACCTTCCCGACATTTTTCGATAAATGTAGCCCTGGAATCTCCGGATTGAAATAGAGAGCGGAACAAGTTAGAATTTTAATGAGGGGGTAAAATGAAGTTCACAACTAAGACAACAGCAATCGTATTTTCTCTTTTAGTCCTTATTATGGCTATTCCATTTAGCGGACAGGAAGCTGATGAGGTTGTTGTAATTTCCAATCCAAAGACTCCAGAATTGAAGATGCGGATTGTCTTTAACGAGGATCTTTCTATAGGAGAAGTCGAGGGAGATGAATATTATTTGTTCGGTAACACCATTTATTTTAACACTGATGAGGAGGGAAATTTTTATGTGAGCGATTCGGACAACCATAGAATCCAGAAATACGATCCTGAAGGCAAATATCTTCTTACTATCGGCAGAAAGGGCCAAGGACCAGGAGAGTTCCAGAGTCTATCTGCTCCCAAGTTTGATAAAGATGACAATTTATTCATTTATGACATGAGAAACAACAGGATTACTTTCTTCGATAAGAATGGCGAATTTTTAAGACAAATACGAATACCAGAACGATATGAAGATCTCTATATTAATTCAAACGGTTTTATGCTTGTCTACAAGTACACCGAATCTCAAGAAGGCAGCATCCAGAAGTTAACATATACTTTGTCTTTGTTTGATGAAAAGTTCAATCCAGTAGTGGAATTTAATAAAAAAGTGATTGAAACTCGCCTTCCAACAGGAAGTGACTTATCTTCTGCAGCACGCTATTTTGCTGACGCCTTGAGTCACTTGGCACTTAGACCGCAGATAAGGCATGCCTTGGACGATAATGATCTCGTTTATTGCGGTTATCCGGAGAAATACGAGATATGTGTTTTTTCTCCCGAAGGAAGGCTGATAAAAAAAATCTTGAGAGATTACGAGCCAATACTTGTAAGCAATAAAGACAAAGAAAGATTTATGGAATTTGCTAATGAGTTCTTCTCTCCTCGGATTTTTACTGATGATCTCAAGAAAAAGGCTTTTCCACAGATAAAATATCCCAAATATAAACCCGCTTACCATAGTTTCTTTTTGATGGAGAATGGATGGCTTGCCGTGATTGTTGACTCCGTCGAGGGTGAATACACGCTTTTCGATATTTTCGATCAAGAAGGAAGATACATTGGGCACTTCAAAACAACAGAGATGATATTACAGACTGAGGGCATGTTTTTTGAAATTCAACTCCTATTTAAGAATGGGAAAGTCTATACTGTTGCTGCTGAAGATGATTATAAATTTGTGAAGAGATACAATTTTGAAATTCAAGAATACAAAGACAATAAATGGATTAAAAAGAATAATTAATATCTCATCTCAGAGTGGGGATATTAATGAAAGACAAATCCACTGAAGCCCTGGCTTCCTTTGATTGAAATAGAGAGCTGAACAAGCTAGAATTTTTATAAGGGGAAAAAAATGAACAACACAACCAAGATCATTTCAATCATCATATTTCTTTCAGCCTGTATTATGCTCGTTTCCTTTGGGAGACAAAAAGCCGAATGGAAAGGGAAGATAGATGAAGAAAATGGAGTCATTGTCGTTAAGAATCCTAAACAGCCGATGTACGGCGAAGAGGTATTTTCTCTAAAAGAGGAATTATCCATCGGAGAAGCCGAAGAAAAAAAGGAATATATGTTCTCCCGAGCGGGAGATATCGCTGTCGATGATGAAGAGAAAATCTATACCCTTGATATAAAGGAATGTCACATAAAGGTCTTCAGCAAAAACGGAGAGCATTTAAAAACAATCGGCAAAGAGGGACAAGGACCGGGAGAGATGACAAGCCCACGATCTCTCGTGATTACTCCCCACCAAGAAATTCTCGTCAATGACTCCAGCGCCCGCAAGCTCCATTTTTTTACGTTGGATGGAGAATTTTTGAGAGCCGTCTCTCAAACCAAGATGTGGGGATTTTCCAGTCCTAAAATGGATCAAAAAGGCAATATCGTTGCCGGTTACATGATCACGGGTCAGGAAGTCATTTACGAGCTGAAAAAATTCGATTCTCAGCTCAAAGAGCTATTCACTATCTTCTCGACAAAAGTCCTCAAATATCCTTACTTGAATCCATTTTTTCCCCGATGTTACTGGGAAATCACGAAAGAAGATAACATAATCTGGGGATTTCCTGACAAATATGAACTGTATGTTCTCAATCCTGAAGGGAAACTCTTAAAGAAAATCCTCAAAGACCACACACCCATAAAGATCACCCAGGAAGAAAAAGACGACATTATAAATGAAACGTTCGGTGGATATGATAACCTTTCCTCTGACGCCAAGTTATTATGGGATAAACATCATAATGCCTTTAGATATTTAAGTCTTGATGAGGCAGGGAGAATTTTTGTGCGCACCTACGAGAAAGGTGCGGATGGAAAGACTTATTATTACGACGTCTTCGATTCAGAAGGAAAATACATCGCCAAGATTCCTCTGAAAGCCAGACCCATAGTGTGGAAAATGAACAAGCTCTACACCATAGAAGAAGACAAAGAAGGATTTCAGATGGTGAAGAGATATCAAGTGAGTTGGAAATACTAGAAACCTCTGAGTGAGCGGAAGCCAAATCCCTTAAAATCCTGGCTGCCCTGGATTGAAAAAGAGGCTGATCCTGCTATTGCTGAGGTTGAGGATGCGGAGAGGAGGTTGGAAATTTTAAAAAGACAATAAAAAAGAGAATTATTGACCCAGTTGACATTTACTCATATTTGAGTAAAAACCGGGAGTACAAACAAAAAGACTAGAATACAAAACCATAAAGTATCACGATAAATTCCTCTACCTCTAGAAAGATGTTAATCCATACCTTCCTGAGTTAGAGGATGCAAAAAAGCACTTTACGCCCTTGGAGAGGAAGTGATCCCTTTTCTTAAAAAAAATGCGAAGGAAGCGAACTGCTCGCTTCTTTAATCGAATCAAGAATCTGTATTTAACTCATCTACTATCGTGTTGAATAATTCTATGAAATTCTCTTTTAATGATTTATCAAATTCTGTTAGCCAATGTCTTATATATTCAGAGTCATAGTCTGGATTCTTGAGTAGTATGGAGTTTATATCTTCAATATCCCTAGCCCTTCTCGCAATGATTTTATGTATAACAACATCCTCAAGAGAAGCGAATTTAACAGCAGTTTTGCCAACCTTAATGTCATTTGCCCTTTTCATGGCCTGCCTCTCATAAGGAGAGAAGGAAAATATAAAATCAACTCTTATTCCGCTCTTTTCGTCCATGACGGGCAGTACCATTGTCTCGCGTACAAAGTCTTCAACATCGGAAATCAAATATTTGAATTTGAGCTTCTGCACAACTCCTTTAATCTTATGAAGCCCCTCTATTCCAATGCCGAGAGTTATATCAATATCCCTGGTCAACCTTGGTTCCCCATAAACAAGCAGGGCTTGTCCACCAATAACCATATAGGGAATTTTCAGTTTGAGTAATTCTGAGGCTACCTTTTTAAGGAGATTCAGAAACACTATTTATCACCTTTGCGATTTTGATATCCACTTCTATTCCTGCAAGATCATCTCTCATTGGAAAAGCATTAAGGATAATGGCTTCCTTATACATGGCATCAATGAGGCGAAAGTTCCTCAAGACGTCCACATTTTCTTTTTTTACCAATTCTTTTTCTAATTTTTGAAGTTCGTATCGATTCTTTATCATTTTATCAACTTTTCCGTGTTTCAAAATATATAATAATGCAATTCTTGCCCCTCACCAGAGTTGTGTATATTATACCATATTGTCTTCCCTCAAAGCTCATATTTCATCTCAAACACGACAATTCAATTTGACTCTCTCCCCATTAATTGATATTCTTTCAGCCGAATAATAAAGGGGAAAAATGGGCATACAGTGTCCTAATTGTCATTCAGACAATACTGATACCGCACGGTTTTGCAGCAACTGCGCCACGCCCCTCCCTTCCTCAAAAGAAATCCCTGTCACCGAAACTCTCGAAACACCCACAGAAGAATTGACTCGAGGAACAACTTTCGCGAACAGGTACGAGATCATCGAAGAATTGGGAAAGGGGGGTATGGGCAAGGTCTACAGAGTTGAGGACAAGAAGATTAAGGAAGAGGTCGCCCTAAAGCTCATTAAACCCGAGATCGCTTCGGACAAGAAGACTATAGAACGCTTCAGTAACGAGCTGAAGATGGCCCGTAAGATCGCCCACAGGAACGTATGCAGGATGTATGACCTCGGTGAGGAGAAAGGCGCTCACTACATCACCATGGAGTATGTTCCAGGAGAGGATTTGAAGAGTTTCATCAGAAGGGCAGGTCCACTGAATTCTGGGAAGACGCTGTTCATAGCCAAGCAGGTTTGTGATGGGCTGGCGGAAGCTCATAGATTAGGAGTTATCCACCGTGACCTCAAGCCTCAGAATATCATGATCGATAAAGAGGGGAATGCACGAATCATGGATTTCGGCATAGCCCGCTCTATCACAGGCAAAGGAATAACCGGTGCGGGAGTGATGATCGGGACGCCGGAGTACATGTCACCCGAACAGGCGGAAGTGAAGGAAGTCGACCAACGTTCAGATATTTATTCGCTGGGAGTCATCCTGTATGAAATGGTCACAGGGAGAGTTCCTTTTGAGGGAGAAACGCCTTTGGGTATCGCCATGAAGCACAAGAGCGAGATGCCCAAGGATCCCCGGGAGCTGAACGCCCAAATCCCCGAAGACCTCAGCCGGGTGATACTGAGATGTATGGAAAAAGATAAGGAAAAAAGATATCAGAGCGCAGGAGAAGTGCGTTCAGAACTATCCAGAATAGAGGAAGGAATCCCCACGACCGAAAGGATTGAGCCCAAGAGAAAGCCCACCACCTCAAAAGAAATAACAGTCACATTCAAGAGGCCCTGGATAATGATTGCTGTGCTGGTTGTGGCGGTTATTGTAATTGGATTAGGCATTATTTTTTTCAGAAGTGATAAACCGATTCTTTCTCCTTCTCAAAAGAGATTAGTGGTATTGCCCTTTAAGAATCTCGGGCCGCCCGAGGACGAGTATTTTGCCGACAGCATCACAGAAGAGATCAGGGCCAGACTGACACAAATCGAAAAGCTGGGCATGATTGCCCGAACCAGCGCTTATCAATACAAAAACACAGGCAAGTCCATCCAGAATATCGGCAAGGAACTGGAAGTCGAGTATATTCTGGACGGCACTATACGCTGGCAGAGATCTCCCGATGGTTCAAGCCGGGTGCGTGTCATCCCGGAGCTTATCAGAGCTTCTGATTCTACCAATCTCTGGACTCAAGTATACGATAAAGACATAACGGATATATTCGAAGTCCAATCCGCGATTGCCGAGCAGGTCGCTGAAGCCCTGGACATCACGCTTGCCGAGAACAAACGCAGAGCCTTGCAAACCAAGCCAACCACCAACATGGAAGCGTATAACTACTATCTGCAAGGGATGGATTATACAAATCGAAGTAATCAGGAAGAAGATTCCCGGATTGCTATCCAGATGTTTGAGAGGGCAATCGAGCTGGACCCCAATTTTGTCTCAGCTTATGCTAGACTGGCAAGAACCTATGTGGGCTTGTACTGGGTTTATTATTATAGAGTCGACATGAGTTTGGTAGCCAAAGCCAAAGAAGCAGTGGACAAGGCATATGAACTCAGTCCCGATTCACCTGAGACACATTGGGCTTTGGGATTTTACTATTATCAAGTTCAGATGGATTATGACCGTGCTTTGGAGCATTTCTACAAAGCCCAAAAAGGGCTGAAAGACAGCAGTCGTGTAATCGCAGGAATAAGCTACGTTCAGCGGCGGCAGGGGAAATTCGACCAGTCAGTAATTAATCTGAAGAAAGCTATAGATCTTGACCCACGCTCTGCGATTAAAGCATATGAAATCGGACAATCATACCTTTTCATGCGTGACTATCCAAAGGCTGAACGGTACTTCAACCGGGCCATCTCACTGTCTCCAGATGACGCGAGAAACTATGCCTGGAAAATGCGAACATACCTGGATTGGCAAGGCAGCGCTGATAAGGCGCTTAAAGTGATAGAGGAGATGCCACAGGCTTTGCAGTTATCAGAAGATGGCTATTATGTCTTAACATCGGTCTTGGTCTATACATTCGATGGCAACTATCAAAAGGCGCTGGACAATCTTTCTGGAGTATCATCTGAAGCTATTAACACACATGTGTGCTTCGTTCCAAAGGCTCTACTCAATGCCCAAATTTACGGGCTTATGGGTCAATCGGAGTTGGAACAAGAACATTATGGCTCCGCTCGAAGCTTTCTGGAAGCCAAAGTCCAGGAATGGCCTGAGGATGCGAGGGTACACAGTTCGCTTGGCATCGCTTATGCCGGCCTTGGAGACAAGGAAGAGGCGGTCCATGAAGGGAAGAAAGCCGTTGATCTTCTTCCTGTTAGCCAGGATGCCTGGAGGGGCCCTTTCCTTATCCAGGACTTGGCTCGTATCTACGTAATGGTGGGTGAACAAGATGCGGCAATCGATCAACTCGAGTATCTGCTATCCATTCCCAGTGAAATTTCCATTCCCTTGCTTCGATTGGATCCGACTTGGGGAACATTACATGACAACCCACGTTTTCAGAAGATGATAAAGCGAGGAAAATGACTGATGCATTAGAGTTGAAATTCAATACATAAATACGTATATATGTATTAGAGGCATAGACAATGAAAAGGCTGAACATCACCATAGACGAAGACCTGTACAAAAAAGTCAAAGCCCTGTCCTTCTTCCGCAACGAAAGCATATCTGAAATCATACGGAAATCTTTGAAAGCCTGGCTTGATAAAAA
>Ga0209635_10003571_pt1 | contig 12139 bp, 12 predicted proteins | sample DeeMarSWOR230_32_FD_187463 | JGI IMG/M metagenome (GOLD analysis project Ga0209635, IMG submission 187463) | Marine sediment microbial communities from White Oak River estuary, North Carolina - WOR-2-30_32 (SPAdes) (version 2) | ecosystem: Environmental > Aquatic > Marine > Intertidal zone >...
CCAGCAAGGTCATCAACCTGGCCTTCAACCAACTGTCGCCCCTGGTGAGTTGTCCGGCGTTGAATCCAATTGAACCGCAGGTTCCACCCCTTGTGGTGCTCCCCCGCCAATTTCTTTAAGTTTCAGCCTTGCGGCCGTACTTCCCAGGCGGCGGGCTTAACGGCTTCCCTCCGGCACATAGCGCCCTCGAGGAGCACTAGACACCTGGCCCGCATGCTTTACAGCTAGGACTACCGGGGTATCTAATCCCGTTCGCTCCCCTAGCCTTCGCCCCTCACCGTCAGATCCGTTCTGGTCGGACGCCTTCGCCACTGGTGGTCCCCCCAGGATTACAGCATTTCACCGCTACCCCAAGAGTACCTCCGACCTCTCCCGGTCTCAAGACCAACAGTATCCTTTGCACGCCGAACCGTTGGGCGGCCCGATTTCACAAAGGACTTGCTGATCCGGCTACGAGCGCTTTAGGCCCAATAATCGCGGCCACCACTTGGGCTGCTGGTGTTACCGCGGCGGCTGGCACCAGCCTTACCCAGCCCTTATTCCGGAAGCTTCTTAAACTTTCGAAAAGCCGTCGATCAAAAGACCAACGGCACTTGGGGTTCCCCCGTCACGCTTTCGCGCATTGCGGAGTTTTCGCGCCTGCTGCGCCCCGTAGGGCCTGGGGCCTTGTCTCAGTCCCCATCTCCGGGCTCCGACTCCCATCGCCCGTACCCGTCGTAGGTTTGGTGGTCCGTCACACCACCAACAGCCTGATAGGCCGCAGTCCCATCCTCGGGCGCCGGAGCTTTGAGCGAGGAAGCATTCCAGCGTCCCTCACCTATCAGGGATTATCGCCAGTTTCCCGGCGTTGTCCCCGTCCCAAGGGTAGGTTAACTACGTGTTACTGAGCCGTGTGCGGGGCCACGATCTTGCGACCGCGCCCTCCGCTTGCATGGCTTAGCCGAACCCCAATAGCAGTGACCTCCGGCAGAATCAACCGGAGTTAAATCAGCCACAAAACCTAGAAATTGGCTTAGGTACCGAACCTATCTCGGACCCGAGCTTCTCCAGTAACCTGGCTTGTTCGGATCCACATTGCTGAACCCACACCAAGAATACGGTCTCTCATCACGGGACTATGCGCGCTAGTCCCTTGTTCCGACCGACGCCGTTCACACCACGGTGTGGACGTATTAAATTGTGGCGCTATTCCTACTTAAAAGTTACTCAGGCAATTTAATATTCGAAATGGAAGTTTCATTTACAAACGCGTATTTTCAGTCATCGAAAGGACTAAAAACCTCGGGCGTAAGTTAATGGCGAGGTGGCCCAGATGAGAAGATTGTCCGAGATTTATGGCACGCGCATCTACAGCGACCGAGCGCACTTTGTTGGAACAATTGAAGATGCGATAATCGACGATAAGGAGGGCACGGTGGTGGGATTCGTCTTCGGACACAAGGGAGGAAAAACGATTTCTATCCCCTACAACAGCATCATGGCGATCGGCGATATCGTGCTCGTCTATAGCAAGAAGGCCGAGCAAGCGAGCGCATAGACATGATAGTGGAATTTGGCGGAAAAAGACCCCGCATCCACAAAACTGCTTTCGTCCACCCTACCGCCACGATTATCGGCGATGTAACTTTGGGAGAGCACTCAAGCGTGTGGCCAGGGGCGGTCGTGCGGGCGGATTTTGGACGCATCAGAATCGGCCGATATACGTGCATCCAAGACAACGCCGTCGTGCACCTAGCCGACGTTTACGGGGAGAAGAAGGCGAGGTATTTACCCACCAAGATTGGCAACTATGTCATTATCGGACACAACGCGCTGTTGCACGGGTGTACCGTCGAGGATAACTGCATTGTGGGTGCTGGATCGATTGTCTTCAATGGGGCTAGGGTTGGGAAAGGGTCACTCGTGGGACTTGGCGCGGTCGTGATTCACGATGTGAAGGTGCCACCGCGCACAATCATGGTTGGAATTCCTGCTAGACCGCTACGAGTGCTCACCGATGATGAATTCAAACGCATTCGCGTACAAGCGGAAAATTACGCAAAACTCGCGAAAAAATATCGCTGCTGAGCTTTTTCCGCACATTTGTTTTTAACCTCAGAATAATACTCTCTCCTCTGTTGCCTATTTTTTCAAGATTCAGGTAGGGTGCATCACAAGATGACGAGAGTTCTTCGAGCATAAAAGTTTAGGACTCAAGCTTTTTATGCGAGGGAGCGGAATTAGCTTGAGGCTGATTTGGTGATCAAGGTAAAAACACAAGTTCAAAATATTGTGCTTTCGGTAACTTATGCAGGAGTTGAGTTCGACCTCGAAAAACTGGCTAAATCTCTGGAAGGGGCACGCTATGACCCAGAAGTTTTCCCAGGGATAGCTTATAAGTCAGGGGACCCGCCCGCATCCTTCTTAATATTCGCGTCTGGCAAGATGAACTGCGTCGGCGCCAAAAGCATGCACGATGCGAAGCTTGCGATAAAGAAGCTGACAACAAAACTCCGAAGGTCCGGCATCAAGGTGAAATCCGAGCCAACGGTCAAAGTTCAAAATATCGTCGCATCTTTCGATTTTGGGCGCGAGTTTGACCTTGAGCGAATCGCACGAACCTTCGAAAACACGGAATATGAACCAGAAGTATTCCCTGGGCTTGTATTTAGACTCAACGAACCCAAAGTAGTGGTGCTCCTCTTCGTGTCTGGGAAAGGTGTCTGCGCTGGCGCAAAGAGCATGAATGATATTAAAACGGCAGCTGAAAAAATAACCAAACTTCTTAAGTGGCGCTGATTGCGAGAATAGATGACACCTTTTTTTAATTTTTAAATTACGTCTTCTATAAGACTATTCGATGCTATGATGAGAACCATCATCGTACGCTACGCTGAGATAGCGCTGAAGAGCGAGCCTGTACGCAGAAGGTTCGAACGGCAGTTGATCAAGAACATTAAATTGTCCCTTAAAGGTTTAGATTACAAACTCCGAAGAGAACGGGGCCGGATATTTATCGACACCCGCAGGCCAAGCGTCGCGACAAGGCGCCTAGCCAAGATTCCGGGCATAGCCTCTGTTAGTTCATCGCTTAGGACAAACGCGGCCATTGATTCAATCACCTCAGTTGTTGTGTGGAAAGCAAAGAAAACCCTCTCTCCGGGCATGACCTTCGCCATTCGGACCTCGAGGGTTGGAAAACATCCTTTTTACAGCAGAGATGTAAATGTGAATGCCGGTTCTGCTGTACTAGCTGAAGTGAATGGTGCCCTTGTGAATCTCTCGACCCCCGAACGTAGGATATTCGTCGAGATTCGCGGAACTGATGCCTACGTGTTCACAAAAATCGTGAATGGAATCGGTGGACTACCTGTGGGCACCCAAGGTTGCGTCGTGGCACTTTTCTCGGGCAGCTTGAACAGCTCCGTTTCTTCTTACTTCACGATGAAACGTGGCTGCATGCTCCACCCGATATTTTTTGATTCTCGACCACATGCCGACGGTCAAACACGAAAACTTGCAATCAGTGCCGCGAGAAGGCTTGCTGATTTTTACCCTAAGCTCGAGCTGCGAATCTTCCCTTTTGGCAAAATCCTTCGTGCAATAACCGAAGGAACACAAAAAAACGTGGCGAACTTGCTCTGCAAGCGAGCAATGGTTCGAGCGGCCGGGGTTATCTCCGGACAAGTGGGATGCGCGGCAATCGTGACAGATGAAGATCTGAAACAAATTGCCAAAGAAGGGGTGAAAAACCTCCACGTAATCGACGATGCCTGCGAGTTGCCGATTCTCAGACCCCTTGCAGGAATGCTCAAAGACGATATCGAAAAAATCGCCCATCAGAAAGGAATTTTTTACCCGTCCACGCATGCTGCAAATCCTCCACCATCCCATCCCACCACCCTAAAGCTCGAGAAGGTGCGTGAAATCGAGGAGGGTCTAAACATCAATACTCTCATAGAGTCAGCGCTCCCGAGGGTTAAAATCATCAAGCTGAGGCGAAGCGCGTGGACATAATCGTCCGACCCGCAGCGGGGCTCTCCGGGGAGCTCGAGCCGCAGCCGTCTAAACTGCACACCCAATTCGCCAGCGCGTTAGCTTTGCTCGCGGAGGGTAAGAGCGTAATCGAGCATCCACTCCGCGTGAAGGATTCCTACGTGATGCTGCAAGCCGCTGAGGCAATGGGTGCCACGGTAAAGCGAACCCATGACCGTTGGTCCATTTGGGGTGTTAACGGCAACCTGAAACCCGCCCAAAATGTCATCGACGCGAAGAACTCTGGAACCGCGCTAAGTCTGCTTACCTCGATTGCAGCCCTAGCGCCTATGATAACTGTGCTTAACGGCGACACGCAACTACGATCCCGCTCGATGCCCGTGCTGTTGAAATCACTTAGCCGTCTAGGTGCAGATGTCCATTCGACAAAAGAAGATAACAGCCCACCCTTCGTCATTTTCGGCGGGAAACTCAAGGGTGGGATGGCGCAACTCGGAGAGGTAAGTCCGCGCTACCTGCCTGCCCTCCTCCTGCCCTGCCCATATGCAGAAAAACGAGTAGAACTCTCCTTCAGACAAATTCAGAAAAATCCCCAGCTTGAGCCCATCCTTGAACTGATGAAAAAGGCCGGTGTGGAGGTTAGTCCAAGGGGGAAGAAGATTCTGATACCGAATCGGCCTTACCATGCGTTCAGCTTTAGAGTGCCACATGAACTCGCAGCGGCGGCGGCTTTCATTGTTGCTGCCGCCATGACAGATTCTAAACTCAAACTTCGCGGCGTGAAAAGCGTGGCTGGCCGGGACGTTGAATTTTTAGAGATCTTGAGAAAGGCGGGTTTGAGGGTGCAGAAATCTAAAAAAAGTTTCGTCGTGGAAGGCAAACAGAAACCTCGCGCTGTCAAACTGAACCTTTCCCGTGTGCCGGAACTTCTGCCGATGATCGCTGTGCTCGCATGTAAGGCCAAGGGTAAAACGCTGCTCTGGAATGCTGGTGAGGCGAGAACCATGAAATCAGATCGTGTTTCCGCCATATCCCGAGAACTGCGTCGGATGGGAGCGCGGGTGCTCGAACGTCACGACGGCTTACTTATCCAAGGGACAACCAAGCTCAAGGGGTGCGAGGTTGATGGATACGAGGATTACGCGATCGTCGCAGCCTTGGTCGTGGCAGGACTCCTCGCCGAAGGTGAAATAAAGATAAAAAATGGGGACGCAGCGCTCAGAACCTCGTGCTCCCGTTTCATCTCAACGTTCCAAGGGTTAGGAGCAGATATCCGCTACTCAGTTTAGCAGGCGAACTTTACGCAAGCTACGGGCACATTTAAACATTATGCGCCGGTGAGCGCCAAGATGAGGCACCAGTAAATGTCCCCATAGAAAATCGCGGTGGCCACTCCCAGCCCGAGCGCGGGAGCAAATGGTATGCCCTTCTTGAGTTTTATATAGTTCTTCAGCTTTCGCTCGCGAACGAGGCGCTTGAGCACCCCGACTTGGTATCGCGTGAAGCCAGCCGCACGTCTAGGATTGGCGTAGAGGCGATCGTAATGTAATTTCCTAAATTTTGAACTCCAACGCTCGACCTTTCCATCTTTCTCGTAAATTGTCTCGGCTGGAATCATGCCCTCTTTGAGTTCCGTGATTTTGACTTGTTCATAGAGCATGCCTCGCCCGCGAATGCGACAGATCACCGCGTAAACGAGCAGAATCGGCAAGATGGCGATGACCGAGTTAAACAAAATCGTGATGGGGAATGGATAGGGCACGTTTTCATGGGGTGCGGGATAAAATGGCAACAGAGCTCCTAAAGCCGTGAAGAGCTTTACATCACCCCCAGCCCAGCCCCCCATGAACCACATTACGTAGCCGATCACAAAGGCTATTGCAGCCCCAAGCGCCCCGGAGATAGTCGTCCAGAGGTCCCAGCGCCAGACACCAAGGAGCACGTAAAAAACAATGCCGACCCCGATGAGCGGAAATGTGAGCCGGTTGGGGATGATTCGCTTCCGTAGGTCCGTGTAATTGGCTATGCAGACCGCTGCGAGAGCTATTACAGCTGGTATGAACTCGAACTCGGACACTCAATCACCCTACCTCCTTTTGCTTAATGAATAATAACTTGATGTCAAACCCCAAATTATAAAATACCCGAACTAGCAATTTATGTAGATATCGTTGAGTTAAACTTATAAGTAAAAAGCAATCTGAAGGAATCAATAGGTGATCAAATGAGCACACTAGGAGGTAAGCCTGTCCTCGTGCTACCTGAAGGCGCACGAAGGGTAATCGGCCGTGATGCCCAGCGCATGAACATTATGGCGGCTCGCGTGATAGCTGAAGCGGTCCGCACGACGCTTGGTCCACGGGGAATGGATAAAATGTTAGTTGATAGTTTGGGTGATGTTGTTATTACAAACGACGGTGTTACAATTCTTAAGGAGATGGAAGTAGAACATCCGGCAGCGAAAATGATGGTCGAAGTGGCGAAGACGCAGGACGATGAAGTTGGAGATGGAACGACCACAGCTGTGATAGTTGCTGGCGAACTCTTGCACGAAGCAGAGCGCTTACTCGACCAAGCCATCCACCCGACGGTAATTGCCTCCGGCTATCGAATGGCCGCCGAGAAAGCCCAAGAGATATTGAATGAACTCGCCGATGAAGTGACGATTGAGAAGGATGAGCTCCTCAAGCAGACGGCGATGACCGCAATGACCGGAAAGAAAGCGGAGAGCGCGAGAGAGAAGCTCGCCAGCCTCGCCGTAAGAGCTGTGAAGCAAATAGCGGACAAAACGGATGGGGGGTACACCATTGACATAGATCACATCGGCATTGAGAAGAAGCCCGGAGAAAGCACTGAAGATTCTCAACTTATCCAAGGAGTGATTCTTGACAAAGAGCGCGTCCATCCAGGAATGCCAAAGCAGGTGAAAAATGCCAAGATTGCCTTGCTTGACTACGCCCTTGAGATAAAGAAGACCGAAACCGATGCCGAAATCAGGGTCACTAGGCCCGACCAGCTCCGCGCGTTTTTGGATGAGGAGGAGAGCATGCTCAAAAAGATGGTCGATCAAATCGTTGCTAGTGGCGCGAACGTCGTTATATGCCAGAAGGGAATTGATGACATCGTACAGCACTACCTCTCGAAGGTGAGTATTTTCGCGATTCGGCGGGCCAAAAAATCGGATATGGAGAAATTAGCCCGCGCCACGGGAGGTAAAATCGTCACAATCATCGAAGATTTAACGAGCGCTGACCTCGGCAAAGCTGGATTAATCGAGGAACGGAAGATAGGTGATGACAAGATGACCTTCGTGGAGGGCTGTAAGAATCCGAAGGCAGTAAGCCTGCTAGTGCGCGGTGGTACCGAGCATGTAGTCGACGAGATTGAGCGTGCCGTACACGATGCAATCAGTGTAGTCTCCTCAGCAATCGAAGACGGCAAAATTGTCACAGGTGGTGGAGCGCCCGAGATTGAACTAGCCAAGCGATTGAAGGAGTACGCGGAAACTGTTGGCGGACGTGAAGCACTTGCAGTCAACGGATTTGCAAACGCCATCGAGACAATCCCCCGAACCTTGGCCGAGAACGCGGGGCTAGACCGCATAGATATGCTTTTGGAGTTGCGCGCCAAGCATGAAAGCTCCAACGGGAAAAATTTCGGGATTGAGGTCTACAAGGGTGAAGTCACCGATATGATGAAAATGGGAGTTATCGAACCTCTGCGCACAAAAACCCAAGCGATAAAATCGGCGAGTGAAGCTGCGATAATGATCCTTCGAATCGACGATGTGATATCTGCGTCCAAGAGGGAAATGATGCCACCGGGAGGACCTCCTGGAGAAGGGGAAATGGGCGAGGAGTAAACGTTGAAGAAAGAATAAGACGCTATAAGCGCTGCCCCATGTTTTTCAAAGTTTCCATTTAAGATTGTGATCTCATTCCATGTGGGGGCGGTGCGACATTTTTTCCAGTAACATTCCCTCTATTTTTATTGGCGGCTGCCGCTTAGCTATCGCTAAAGCTTCGTCGAGCTTCGTTTCGTGCTCCGCGTAAATTTCCAGAAGTGGCTCATCCTTATTGACGCTCCGCCCTTCTTTGAGGATAACCCTCAACCCGGCGCCTTTGTTGCGCGGAGCGCCTGCAGCGCGGGCTATTTCATTTATTCTTTTATTATCGATATGTGTCACGTATCCGGTGGAAGGGGCAAGAACTACCTCCTTTTTATCCCCAATCGGAATTTCCTCTGGCTTAATCTTCGAGTTGCCCCCCTGAGCCTCGATAATCTCATACATCTTTTGGTTAGCCTTGCCAGATTTCAAAATATCAATCGCCATCTGTCGCCCCATACCTGGACTAGCTGCTCCACCTAGCTCAAGCATTATGCCCGCCAAGCTCGTTGCTTTTTCGACTAAGCTCCCGGGTCCATTGCCGCGCAAAGTCTCAAGCGCCTCCTTAGCCTCGAGGGCAGGACCGACTGCGTAGCCCACGGGCTGAGCACCATAAGTTACGGCCGCCTCAACTTGGACATTGAGCCTACGCCCCAACTCAATGAAATCATGCGCCAAGCTTCGTGCTTGGTCTACGGCCTCAACCTTTGTGCCATGCCCAGTCGGAATGTCAATTAATATGCGGTCGGCACCTACCGCCAGCTTCTTTGACATCACGCTTGCGAGTAACTGGCAGCGGGGGTCCAGCCTGAGCATACGCTCTGTTTTTATTATAATATCGTCTGCCGGGGCCAACTTAACCGCGCCCCCCCATGCCAAGACTGCGCCGACTCGTTCGACAATCTGCTTGATCTCATTTAGATCGAATGTCACGTTGGCAAGGACATTCATCACATCGGCTGTTCCCGCTGCGCTGGTTATCGCTCGACTACTCGTCTTCGGCACAGTCAAGCCTGCAGCGGCCACAATCGGGACGGTGACCAAAGCATACTTGTTGCCAGGAACACCCCCTATGCTGTGAACATCGAGCACCGGGCTGATGTCTAGTTCTAATTTATCACCAGTGGCAACCATTCGCTGCGTCAACGCAACAATTTCGTTTGGTGTCATTCCACGGACATGCTCTGCGACGACGAATGCCGCCATCTCTATCGAGTTCAGTTTGCCCTCAACTATATCATCAACCACTGTGTAAACTTCCTCAGCTGCCAGTTGCTCTCCCGCTATCTTTTTCCTGATGAAATCAACCGATTGTGGGTTAGGGGCAAGCGTGACGGAGAGAACATCTCCGGGCTTGAGACCAAGGGCCTCAGTGACCTCGATGAAAGTTCCAATTTCTCCCCGCTGCACCATTCTTTTCGTCGAATTTGCGATGGCTATCAATGTGGCTCCTGGAGTAGTCAACTTCACACGGTCGCCCGCAAAGTGTCCGAGCTCCTCTGCATCTTGTTCATGGAGCACGACGATTTTCCGCCCGGTTTCCATGTCGAGCGGCTTAGTCTTCAAGTTCAAGTACCTCATGCTGTCAGGAGATTCTATTTGCAATTCGTTGGATTTAAACATTCTCCAGATGAGCATCCTGGGATCATCGAGATTAATGAGCTAAACGTGCGGCCGCTTTCAAGATTTTTCCAAACTGGTCGAGTTCCCGTAACATTTTTTGTTGATCTTTCAGATTTTTGTTGATCAGGTTAATGAACGCACTACCGACTATTGCTCCATCTGCCCCGGCCATTATGACACCTTTAACATGTTCAGGATTTGATATCCCGAATCCAACAGCAATTGGCACCCGCGAGATTTTTCGAACATCGGCTATCAATGGTTTTATTGACTCGGAAAGTTGTTCTCGAGCTCCCGTCACCCCGAGCAAGGAAACAACGTAAAGAAAACCACTTGATACATCACAAATGCGCTTAAGGCGCTCGGGAGTAGTTGTAGGCGCAACCAAGAGGATCAAATCGGCCCCATACTTTCTCGTCGCCTCCAGAACTTCGCCTGCTTCCTCTACAGGTAAGTCCGGAATTATGATGCCATCCATCCCCGCAGCTGTAAAATCCCGCACGAACTTATCGACGCCACATTTGAACACTATGTTGTAATAGGTCAACACAACCAGCGGAACCTCGCTCGTGCAACGGATTTGACTGATTATCTCACGCACAGTTTCGGGAGTCGTGCCTGCTTTCAATGCTCTGTCGGTCGCCCCTTGAATCGTGGGGCCATCTGCGATTGGATCAGAAAAGGGAATCCCGAGCTCAATGATGTCTGCGTGCCTAGCGAGTGTCTGAACTATTTGCGGCGTCAGCTCCGGCTTCGGGTATCCAGCAGTCACAAATGCAATCAGCGCGCCCTCACGTTTGCTCCTGAGCGCCTCAAACTTCGCACTGATCCGGCTCAAACTTTGACCTCCATCTCTTTCGCGGCCGTCTCTACATCCTTGTCCCCGCGCCCCGAAAGATTAATCACTACTACCTTTCCCTTGAACTTTGAAGGCATTTTTTTCAGGTAAGCGATAGCGTGTGCCGACTCGAGTGCTGGCAGAATCCCCTCGGTCTCAGAGAGCAATTTAAACGCGCCCATGGCCTCTTCGTCGGTAACACTGTCGTAATGGATGCGCCCCCGAAGCTTCATGAAAGCGTGCTCAGGACCAACCCCCGGGTAATCCAGCCCGGCGGAAATGCTGTGAGTTGGTAAGATCTGCCCGAATTTATCCTGCATCACTAAGCTATGGGATCCGTGGAGTATGCCTTTGGACCCACTACAAAGCGGCGCTGCATGCTTTCCAGTCTCGAGTCCCTTACCACCTGCCTCAATACCATAAAATTCAACTGGGTCGTCAAGAAAATCGTAGAAGATTCCAATCGCGTTGCTCCCGCCGCCCACGCATGCAACGATAGCATCAGGTAAACGCTTTTCGACATTCAAGATTTGCTCTTTGGTCTCCTTTCCAATAACCCGCTGGAAATCTCGCACAATCATCGGATATGGGTGGGGCCCAACCACCGAGCCCAACAAGTAGTGGGTAGTTCGAACATTGGCTGTCCAGTCACGGATGGCCTCGTTGACGGCATCCTTCAGCGTGCACGAACCACTCTTGACGGGGATTACTCTTGCCCCAAGCAACCGCATTCGAAATACGTTGAGCTTTTGACGCTCCATGTCCACGGTGCCCATGTAGACGTCGCATTTTAGCCCGAGCATCGCGGCAGCTGTAGCGGTAGCGACCCCGTGCTGCCCCGCCCCAGTTTCGGCGATTACGCGGGTTTTACCAATGTATTTTGCGAGGAGAGCTTGACCCAACGTGTTATTAATTTTGTGCGCACCGGTCATGGCAAGATCTTCACGCTTGAGATAAACTTTCATCCCAACCAGATTTGACAAATTTTTCGCGAGGTATAACGGTGTCGGGCGCCCTGCATACTCCCTCAGGTAATAATCGAGCTCGCGTTTGAATTTTGAATCATCCTTTAATCTTTTGTAAGCTGCTTCGAGTTCTTCTAGCGCTGGCATAATCGTCTCTGGCACGAACTGTCCGCCGAAGCCGTCAAATTTCCCTTTCATAGGAAACTTGTTTACGTACTTCATTTTATGCCTCCTCTCGCAGCTTCGATGAACTCGCTCATGAGCCTCGCGTCCTTTTTGCCTGGGCTGGACTCGACTCCTGTGGAAACATCTACTCCATAAGGCTGTACTAACCTAATCGCCTCTTTAACGTTGGAGGGATTAAGTCCCCCTGCTAAAAACATTGGTTTACCCACAGCATCACGAATTCGGCGGCTTAAGCTCCAATCGTGAGTGAGACCGGTACCGCCCCCACTCGGCCCCTTCGTATCGAGCATTAGAAAATCGGCTATCCTAGCTGCCTCGATAGCCCGACTTATTATTTCCTGATGGCCCTCGACTTTCTGAGATATCGCAATAACCGAAATCAACTTTATACCAAGACGTTTTTTGAGTTTGAGGATCTCGTCTGCTGGAAAAGTGAAATGAAACTGAAGGTAATCGGGCTTCAACTCCCGCGCTATTCTCTCAACTTCGCCTAGATTTTTCGGCATGGCCACTGCAACTCTATCGACACCATTCGATGCTGCAGCTAAGATTTGTTTCGCTTGCTCAATCGTCACTCTTCGGGGCGATTTTGGTATCTCGACAATTGTCCCGACCATGTCTACGCCCAGCGTACAGGCAACTCTCAAGTCCTCGGTATTTGTGAAA
>Ga0209635_10003576_pt1 | contig 12133 bp, 8 predicted proteins | sample DeeMarSWOR230_32_FD_187463 | JGI IMG/M metagenome (GOLD analysis project Ga0209635, IMG submission 187463) | Marine sediment microbial communities from White Oak River estuary, North Carolina - WOR-2-30_32 (SPAdes) (version 2) | ecosystem: Environmental > Aquatic > Marine > Intertidal zone >...
GTGACTTTTTGATAATTTTAATGACTGTGTAGTGTTGGGATAATCGGGATTAATCCAGTATTTCATCTCCACTATGCTACTCCGGATATTCGTGTTAACTAAAACACGCATCTGCGAATAAATAGGTGACCAATTCAATTCCCAACTTTCACCAAAATAGCTTTCTGATGAGGAAATCGTTACATTAATTTGCTTCTGATCCCAAAATCCTTCTATATCCCACACCTTCAAAGTAAAGTTCAGGGTACCGGAAGTCAGATTGGTTCTAAGAGACATTACACTACTGTCATTATTAAAGGTGATCTGTAAATTCCCCGGAACATTTAAAGTTTGCACATGCAGATCATTTATGTCATGATCTTTATCTGAAACAATTGAGGGGTACAATGTAAAATTTTGAGTTTGATTGTATTGAATGGTAAGATTTGTTTCTCGAACAATGGGAATTCCAGCAGAGTCCGGCAGTGAAGGCTCTGATTGCAATTCAGAACTATCTACTGCGATTAGGTCGTATTTGATCAGATTACCAGGTTTGATAACTGTCACATCTCGGTCTACAAAATGGGTGGTAGGATGGAGGATGGTTCCTATTAACTGGGGTGAACTGCCATTTACCCAACGCCGCAATCTGTATTCTTTCATATTCGGTTCAGTATTCGCATCCCAATATATATTAAGTGTGTCCGTCTGCGCAAAAGAGGTATTCGTATGGAAAATTATTGGTAACAGGAAAAAAAATATAATCGGAATAATGAGTTTCATAGTTTTGAAATTTTAATTCTATCCTCAATAATAAATATCAGTGAAACTGAAGAAAAAAACAATTTGTTTTTCGGAAAGTGTATCTTTTTTCTAAAATACCCTCATTAAAAGCAACTTTTGGATAAAATAATAAAATTATCCTATTTTTTTAAGAATAATTCATGGTAAGAAAATGTGGTATTAAAAGAAAAGAATTAAATAGTGATAAATCAATTACTTACATCAGGTATAATTTAATTACTATCTTAACGGATAACCGCAAACTTTCCAGACTTTATTTTCCGACCATTCTCTGCACTAATTAAATAAATATATAATCCACTCGCTAACTGTTGGTTACGGTCATTCACAACTCCCCAAATAACCCGTGGCGGTGGGATATCCTGAAACCATTGATGATAAACCAGTTCACCCGCTGGTGTATAAACCAATAATTGTGCGGCTTCCTGCGGAAAATTAGCAAATATAATATTTTCGTGTCCCTGTGAAACTCTAAAGGGATTTGGAAAAACTATAATATCCTCCATTGCCATAAGCTGATTATTACCAAAAGATGTTCTAAAGCTGTCACGCTGAAATAATAATTGAAAACCTGAGGTATCCCGTAAAGTAAGTGTGTAAAAGTAAGTGGTATCCTGGAGAAGATGCGATAAAACAAATTCATGTTTATAAGTAAAAGGTTTAGATCTGTATGAATATATATACATTTCTTCCAACCAGTACTGCATATCAAGCTGAGCTGGTAGATCAGTCTCCACTGCAATATGAATAAGTCGATATTCAGTAGCGGTAATGTTAAGATCAATTAGGTCTACTCGAGGATTGACATAGACAGTTATACTTCTTTCCTCCATAACATTATTTTGGGACTCAATGCGAATGTTTAAATAGCTTTCCCCATACCAGTTGGTATCGGCATAAACCAGTAATTCTGATTTATCCTGGTCATATTGACATTTAACATTCGAACCAGGAAAAAAATTCCAGTCAAGATCGGAGCGTATATTGACCGAATCAAAAAGAAATTCATTCATATGTAAACAAATAGATTGATCCTCATTAAGAATTAATGCATCTGGTAAATTAATAAACAAAGGCGGTTGATTTTGAGTGTATACATTCAAGATATAATCCTGGGAAACATTATTCTCCGATTTATCTTTCACAACCACTATTACCTTGTAACTTCCGGTATCTGAAAGAGTTGTTTCACCTCTAATCAAGCCAGTGGTTTCATCTATCTGAAGAAAACCAGGGCATTCTTCCAGCATGTAAAATAGACTATCTCCTTGGTCAGGATCATTCGCTATGAGCTGATACCTATAAAATTCACCCGCTTCTACTATGGTAAGGGGTGCAGATGTAATTTGTGGAGGATGATTAACAATTTTAGGGAGCACAGTTAAGGTATATTCCTGGATTGCGTCACTCCCCCATTTATCTGTTACAATTACCTTTATTTCATAACTTCCGGTATCTGAAAGAGTTGTTTCACCTCTAATCAAGCCAGTGGTTTCATCTATCTGAAGAAAACCAGGGGATTCTTCCAGCATGTAAAATAGACTATCTGCTTGGTCAGGATCATTCGCTATAAGCTGATACTGATAAAATTCTCCCGCTTCTATTGTGGTAATGGGCGTAGAAGTAATTTGAGGGGGATGGTGAATGTTGTTGATAATATTCAATGCTATATTTTTTCGATCCCACAGGCTGTCCTGATCATACACAATCATTGAAAATTGCCCTTCCCCATAAAAAGTTAAAGGGTCGGGTTTTATTATGATGTCATTTGCAATCTTTTTTATTGTGAGATGACTTTCACTAAATATCAAAATTTTAAGTGTCGATATGTGATCGTCAGGATCATAAATAAAATCTGATAATTGTACAACCAGTGAGTCATTATTTACCATCTCAGTAATTGCCCATCTGATTTGAGGAATTCCTACACTCACTGTATCAGAAAAGTCTGAGCGCATTCCATTTGAATTTATAGCAACCAACGTGTAACTGTATAAATTTCCAGGAGATACATTTATGTTATCTATTATATGGGAAATGGGATGCTGGATTGTGTTCCAAAGCTGATAACTATTGCTGTTCATGGAGCGATATAGTTGATAATTTTCGATATCGGTCTCAGGATTTGGATCCCAAAAAATTTGTAAAGAATCTGTCTGGGAATGAAGAAGTCTCACAAAAAATAGAATTGATAAAATTAAGCTGGATGAAATCCTTTTCAATATGGCCTCCCAAGAAATTGCCATTATTAGCTATTGCAAAGATATTGCCAAAATTTTGCCATATTATTCGGGGAAAATTAGCCTCGTAATCTATCCTGTGAGAAATAATTTTACAATTATGCAATATTAAAGTTTGGTAACTTTGGTTGAGATTGTTCCGATTAAATTTTTTTATATTTAATAAGTATTTATTCCTGTAAAAATATTGAAATAAACAAATTATATTACAGGCAGCAGGGCGGTTTATTTAGCACTTATATTTTCTATTTGAAATAGGTAGGAAATTTTTCTATCTTAAATTGTTAAATTTTATACAATTTCATTAAAATCACTTCTATGGTACCAAAGCAAAAACATGAAACATCCTTGAAGGGAATTCCTGCTTCACCAGGTATAGTTATTGGACCGGTTTTTATTTATCATGAACCATCCTATGAAATGGAATTGCGTACAATAAAGCCCGAGAATGTTAATCATGAGATAAGTCGTTTTCAAGATGCTCTTCAAGCCAGTAAAGAATATTTGATCAAAATTTTCGAAGAAACAGACAAATCTTTGGGACAGGATTTTGCAGAAATTATCCAAATCCAAATCTCGATTCTGGAAGATCACATCTTTCTAAATGAAGTGACATCAATGATTAAACAGAAGCATTTTGATGCGGCTTATGCTACTTTTAAAGTATTTAGCAGCAAAAAAGAACAATTTTTAGAGATATCAGATGAATATCTCAGAGACCGCGCTTTTGATATCCAAAATTTAAAACGTTTAATTCTTAAGAACATGCTTGGACAAAAACTTGAGGTAAAACTCAATGAAGAAGCAATAATTATTGCTGATAATATCAACCCGGCAGATATTATTAAACTTCACAACGAAAAAATCCTTGGCTTTTGTACCAATGTAGGGGGAAAGAATTCACACACCGCTATCGTTGCCAGATCGCTTGGCGTTCCCGCCGTGGTTGGGACTGAATATATTACTAATATTGTAAATCAGAATGACCAGTTGATTTTAGACGGGAATGAGGGGATTATTATTGTGAATCCTAGCCAGGAAAATATTAATCTTTATCTTAAGAAACAGCAAAACTTTCTGATACTGGAACAGAACCTCCTGAAAAATGCTCAGAAGCCGGCCCAAACAGTAGACGGCAAAAGAATAAATGTCATGGCAAATATTGAATTCTTGGAAGAGTTGAGTCAATTAAAAAAATCCGGAGCTGAAGGGATTGGCCTTTATCGGACAGAAGGTTTATTCCTGGGAGGAAATGAACTCCCATCGGAAGAGTATCAGACTGAAAATTATAAGCAGTTTGCAGAGAGTGTGGAACCTCACCCGATTGTTATCAGGACGCTGGATATTGGTGGAGACAAGGTCTTACCTGAATTAGTTGGTAATCCAGAAAGAAATCCTTTTTTAGGATGGCGAGCTATTAGGTTCTGCCTGGATCATAAGGAAATTTTTATTCCTCAATTAAAGGCCATCCTGCGCGCCAATGTTCATAATAATATAAAGTTATTGTTACCTATGATAAGCTCCCTGGAGGAAATCTATCAATTCAAAAAGATCCTGAACGAAGTAAAAGAAATACTTACCAAAGAGGGTAAAAATTTCAATCCGAAAATAGATATTGGAATTATGATTGAAATTCCATCAGCGGCAATTATGGCCGAACATTTTGCCAAAGAAGTTGAATTTTTCAGCATAGGAACCAATGACCTCATCCAGTATACTTTGGCGGTAGATCGAGCAAATGAAAAAATATCACACCTTTATAATCATTTTCATCCCGCCTTACTCGAACTTATACAATACGTGATTGATGTCGGGAAAAAAACAGGTGTTCAGGTCAGTATGTGCGGTGAAATGGCAGGCGATCCAGTTGCTATACCTTTACTTATTGGAATGGGACTGGAGAGCTTTTCCGCCAATCATCTGGTTCTTCCGGAAATTAAAAATGTAATCAGAAATTTATCATTCAAAGAATGTCAGAAACTTGTTACAAGGGTGAAAAAGCTAAATTTAGCCTCCGCCGTAAAAAAAATCAGTGAAACGTTTTATGCGGAAATTTTTACTGTTCCTACCACAGTATTGAAAAAAAATTATAATATAATAAATAAAGAGTAATCTCTATTCTTCCAGATGATTTTCAGCTGCATCATTCTCACACAACTTATTCATACACCTTTGATCCATCACAAATCAAGGAGCACGGCATGCGAATATCTGATCATTCAGATTTTTACAAATTTATCTGCGACTTCCCAAATCAAATCAGCAAATCTGCTTCATTCCTTAAAAGTCTAAAACTGAATAGTCTTGGCACTGAATTCGATAGTATCGTTTTAAATGGAATGGGAGGATCCGCTATTGCTGGTGACCTACTTGCAGCTTATTTAAAATCAGATCTTAGCATTCCTTTTTTTGTGAACAGAAATTATAACTTACCAGATTTTGTTGGACAGAAAACCTTAGTCATCTACTGCAGTTATTCCGGAAATACAGAAGAGACTCTTTTTTCTTTTAAAACAGCCATTGAAAAAAAAGCTCAACTCGTTGCGATAACCAGTGGTGGACAGCTAGAAAAGCTTACTAAAAAATATAAAATACCATTAATCAAAATCCCAGAAGGCTTTCCCCCAAGACAGGCTCTAGGATACATGTATTTCCCCTTGTTGCATTTATTGCACAATTTAAGATTAGTTAAAGTAAAACATAAAGATATCGATGAAACTATTGAAGTTATTAAGGAATTGCGGCAGAGGAACCACCCCGAGAAAGATTACAGTCACCATCTGAGTAATCATTTAGCCCGGCAATTGTATAAAAAAGTTCCAATTATGTATTGCGCAGCAGATGTGCTGGCACCTGTAGTTGTTCGTTGGCGGAACCAATTCAATGAAAACTCTAAAGTCTTGGCCTTCAGTAACATTCTTCCGGAACTGAATCACAATGAAATAATGGGTTGGGAGGCTCCCCAAGAAATTCTGAGAAATTTCCATATTATTTTCTTGAGAGATCCTTCAGAATTTCCTCGCAACAAAAAAAGATTAGAAATTACTAAGGAGATCTTTCATCGCAATCATTTGCCTGTTGCAGAAATATTCGGTGAAGGTAAAAGTTTACTATCCCGTATCTTCTCATTGATCTATATAGGAGATTGGGTAAGTTATTACCTGGCACTTATCTATGATAAGGATCCATATATAATTGAAAGTATTAATTATTTAAAGGAAAAGCTTAGCAAATATAAAGAAGACAGCGGAGTAAAATAATATGAAAGCTCTTATACCTGTAGCAGGTTATGGGACCAGAATGAGACCTCACACCCTGACTCAACCAAAAGTACTCCTTCCTGTAGCAGATAAACCTATGATTGCTCATATTGTTGAAAAACTAATCGGTGACGGTATAGATGAGTTAATTTTTGTGGTTGGACACCTTGGCAATAAAATCGAGGAATTTATCAGAGCGAATTATCAAATAAAATCCTCTTTTATTCAACAAACAGAGTTTTTAGGTCTTGGTCATGCCATTTATACAGCCAGGGATTATTTGGACAATCAACCACTTATTATCGTTCTCGGGGACACAATTTATGAAGCAAATTTACAAAAAGTTATTAAAGCCGGAAAAAATTCACTGGGAGTAAAGAAGGTTGATGATCCCCGGAGATTTGGTGTGGCGCTACTTAATAAAAATGGCTTTATAAAAAAACTGATTGAAAAACCCAAAAAATTTGCTTCAGATCTTGCCCTGGTAGGAATTTACTATTTTCATAATGGGAATGATTTAAAAAATGCACTGACCAAGCTTATTACCGCAGGAATTAAAACCAACGATGAATATCAGTTAACAGATGCCCTCCAGATAATGATCGATGATGCTCAACCATTTACAACCTTTAAAGTGAATGGATGGTATGATTGTGGTAAACCAGAGACATTATTAGAGACCAATGCAATCATTTTAAAAAGAGACTTTTCAAAAAAAACCTATAAATATAAAAACACCATTATTATTCCACCGGTGTTCATTCACCCCCTGGCAAATATACAAAACTCCATAATTGGTCCAAACGTGACTATTGGTCGCGATACAAAGATCGAGAGATCTATTATTTTGGCATCCATTATTAACTCTGAATCTACCATAAGGTCCCTTTACCTGCGAAATTCAATCATTGGAACGAATGTAGATATCCAGGGGCCTGTCCGATCTCTTAATGTCGGAGATTATTCTGAACTCATTGTCGATTAATATAATTGGGAGAATAAAACATGCAGTCATATTCCTTCTCATCAGAATCAGTCACAGAAGGTCATCCTGACAAAATGGCGGATCAAATCTCTGATGCAATTTTAGATGCAATTTTGCAGAATGATCCTTACGCTCGGGTTGCTTGCGAAACTTTCATCAGCACAGGATTAGTAATTGTCGGAGGTGAGATTACCTGTGAAACTTACGTCGATATTCCCGACATTGTCCGGGAAACCGTAAAAGAAATCGGGTATACCAATCCGCATTATGGATTTGATTATGAAAGTTGCGCGGTTTTAACCAACATTAATCAACAGTCAGCGGATATCGCCATTGGGGTGGATCGAGCCGGGGCTGGTGATCAGGGAATGATGTTTGGTTTTGCTACAAACGAGACCGAAGAACTGATGCCCTTACCGATTATGCTGGCACATAAATTAACCATGCGCCTCAGTGAAGCACGCAGAAAAAGCGTGCTCCCCTATCTCAGACCCGATGGTAAATCCCAGGTTACCGTGAGATACCAGAATCGAAAACCAGTAGCGGTGGAGAAAATAGTGATTTCGGCTAATCACGATCCTGAGATAAATGTGGAAACACTACGAAAAGATATCATAGAAAATGTGATATTAACAGTCATACCGAAAGAATTTCGCAAAGATAATATTCAATATTTCATTAATCCCACTGGCCGGTTTGTGATTGGTGGTCCCAAGGCAGACACTGGTCTGACCGGTAGAAAAGTAGTGGTCGATACATATGGCGGTTCATATTTTGTTGGTGGCGGTTGTTTTAGCGGTAAAGACCCTACTAAAGTTGACCGTTCCGGCTCATATTTTGCCCGCTATGTGGCAAAAAATATAGTGGCTTCAGGATTGGCTGAAAGATGTGGATTGCAAGTTGCCTATGCCATCGGTGTGGTTGAACCAATAAGTCTGATGGTTGATACCTTCGGCACCGGTAAGTTACCGGATGAGGAGATCACCCGCATTATTTCCAAAATATTCGACTTTACACCAGGTGGCATGATCAATCACCTGGAATTGAACCGTCCCATTTTTAAAAAGACGGCAGTTTTTGGGCACTTCGGCCGGAAAGACAAAGATTTCACCTGGGAAAATGTTGATAAAGTAAAGGAACTTCAAAAATATTTGTAACTATTGACTGAGAAATCTACATTTCCAAATAAAATATTATGATTGTTTACCTTACTCCGAAAAAAATGATTTAAAAGTCATTCCGACCGAAGCTCTCCCGGCCGGCCGGGAGAGCGAAGTGTCCGGCGGCCAGACGGGGGGGGAGGAATCTATTGAACTTATAAAGATTTCTTCCCGCTAATGCGGGACGCGAAATGACAGTTTTATTGAATATAATATAAATAATATGTTACTATAAATATTTTCGGAACTAAAGTACTAATCATATAAAATATTATAAACGAACCATTAGATGGATGAGAAGAGAATTGAGTTATTGAAAGCAATGGGTTATACCGATAAAGGTATTCAATTCATTCTTCAAAAAACCAATGTTGGAGAAATTGAAAATCCTTCTGTAACAGCTAAAGACCAGGGGACCTGCGGGGACATTATGATTCTGCAACTCACCATCGAAAACGACCATATTGTGGAAGCAAAATACGATTATATTGGCTGTGCCGGACTGCAGGCAGCCGGCTCAGCCTTAACCGAAATGATCAAAGGGAAATCCTTAAACCAGGCGGAAAAAATCGAATCAAAAGATGTTTTAGACTATCTGGGTGGTCTCCCCCAGCAAAAACATGAATGTGCCCTTCTCGCCAGCACTACCCTCAAAAAAGCACTACAAAAATATCATTCTGAAGTATCAGATTTCTGAAAAATTATCAGATTTTTGATAACAATCTGACTGTATTTATCCACCTGCCAATCATCTACAAATCTATATTTATTAAGAAATTGTATTGTTTTTTAAATCCCTTACAAAAACTGGCATTAGTTTTGTGTTACTACCTATGTAACATGGTAAAATGGTTGTTATAGCCAGTGCTTAAATAGTATAAAATACTCAAACAGATCAAAATACATTTTAAAAGGAAAATGAAAATGATTCTTAAAAAGGTTATCATTATCATTTCTATCTTGTTTATCAGTCTGGCATGTGAAAGTGAAAAAAATCCGGTTCAATCAAACTTTTTCGTATTGGTCCAAGGTAGCTGGGAAGGCAGTCTGGATCATGATCAATTGCTGCTCACATTTATAGAGGGAAGTTTTGAAGATTCTCCTACTCTAACCGGTTCCGCCACTCTTCAATCTGATACATTCATGAGCACTTATCTGATCATGAACGGTACCCATAATAAAAAGGATTCTTTATGGTTTGCGCTGTATGATACCGCCCTGCAGGGTAAAGAGGAATTTCATTTACAGGGGACAATAACCAATGATATCATTTCCGGAATGTTCACCCAATTCGATAATCAGAGTAACATAATGAACAAGGGATCATGGCAAGTAAAAAGGATACCCTAGTCATTATTCCATTCATTGAAAATTATGGGAATAAAGATGTCCCATTATAAAAGTATTAAGAAAGAACATTTTACTGCAACTGTGTTTGGATTGATTTTCTCTGTTCCAAATACCCTGAAAACCATCAATTAGAGAATAACTGATTAAATAAATGCAAAAACAGCTAAAATTATTGAGAATATCAAATAAGGATGATCATTTTTATACGTGGGTCGATAAGTCTTTTTTATTTATCCAATACAATGGTTATGCAGGTACCATTTTTCTTTATCGGAAAAATTATTAAACCAATTTGATTGTAATTCATAATTTTCCAATACAAAAGGAGACCTTATATGCGAAAGAGAATTATCATGTCTCTTCTTCTATTGATCCCTATAATGAGCTATGCTCAATATTGGGGTGAACGCGTCACCGCTAAGAGTTTTGAGCAATCTGAGTTATATTTTAACAGCTATTATCTGAATACTTTCGGATTAAACAGATTCCGCGATGTTTCAGTGAGTCTGGTAGATGATCCCTTTCTTGATTTATATTTAAATCCGGCAAATTTGCCAACACTTTCGAAAAGTAACCTTATCTATCTTGATTTCAGAGGAGATCGGACCGAAGCTCCTATCATCCAGAGATATCCCGGGTACCTCTATTACGATCTGAGTTACATTTACCCCCCTTACTATATAGATCCACGCTGGTATAACATTACCAGAAAAGAACCTGAACCAATATTTTCCCTGGGATATATGACTTATCCTTTTGGGATCTCCTCGAAAATGTTCCTGGGAGCTACCTATCAGCTGATCTATAAACAGGAAAAATTTTATTCCATGCCTACCTGGATATATTTAAATCGATATGGTTATGATGCTTTTAATATCAGGGTTGCGGAAGACCAGAACGTTCCGATCAAGGATCGCCAAGTTGGTCAGGATGAGATGCTCAATAATGGGCATCTCCTCTCTTTTTTCTTAGGATCACATTTAACCAGTAAATTAAAAGTGGGTTTTTCCCTGAATAGTGTCATCCACTCACGGGATGGAATTTATGTAAACTCCCAAAGTGATGAATATGGAAATACTAATAACTATGACTCTTACTACTATAATGAGTTAGATCGCGATCAAAACTATCAACATTTTGACTTATCAACAGGTGTAAATTATTTCTTCAATCCTTCCCTGTACTCCGGAATAAAAATCGGATATCTGAAAGGAGAAGCAGAACAGTCATATCAGACAATCTACTCCTCTGAATATCAATACAATCAAATAAATAGCATTACAGACTGGAGTAAGAGTATGAGTAAATCCACCATAGATCAGACCTGGAATAATGATGGTGAGAACTGGTATGGCAGTATTAATTTTACCAAAACTACCCACAATGGAAATCAAATTAATTCCTATTATCGTTACACTATCAGCGACATTGATTTACAGAATAGTACCGAAATCGAGGACACTTCCTATTACGCTGGTAGTTGGACATATGATGAAGGTGTTCATGAATACCTAAATAACTACTCATTATCTGATATAAGATCTGGCTCAGGTGAACGTAAAATGAATCGACATGAAATCATGTTTAATGCCCATCTACAGTTAACAGAAAAAAGCCTTCTCTCGGCCGGATGCTATTATTCCCACAAAAAATCTCAAATATCCAGCTGGGAGCCGGCAAGCGTTTATCGATATTCTCATTATTATGCATCTGGATATTACGATGCAGATCAGACCACCATTCTTATCGAGGAGAAAGCTTTGGACTGGCAATATCAGGCAGTGGAATGGTCACTTCAGATACCACTTCTACTGGATTTCCGACTAAACTCCCAATGGTCTATTATGCTGGGTATTAATCGGAGCTTATACAGCTGGAATATCTCGGATGAAACCATTGCCTATTTTCAAATCAGAGAGCGGACAGAGTATGATTCTACTAAAGCGGAGACCAATTTCGGGGAGCGGTATAAAGAGCCAGATAAAATCCTGACCGAAGAATTTACCGATATTATCAGCAAGTTTACCGTCAGAGTATCGCCTGATTTTCAAATACATCTTCTAATTGACCCGGAATTTCAGCATACCTTCCGGGTGGCTCAATGGTGGATCGGATTCCAGGCACTTTTGTAAGTTTAAAAAAAGATATTTATGATAAGAGGAAATATACTTGAAAAGAGATCAGGGTCACATGTATTTTATGGAGGTAACATTTATCGATTTTAAAGAGTATGAGCATGTTAAATCTTCAAGGACTATCGCTTCGATTCAGAATTATCATCACCTTTATGATAATTGTTATTACCGTTGTCTTCCTTATTTCCAGAATCTCTTATGTTACGGTGAAAGAAATTTA
>Ga0209635_10003577_pt1 | contig 12132 bp, 7 predicted proteins | sample DeeMarSWOR230_32_FD_187463 | JGI IMG/M metagenome (GOLD analysis project Ga0209635, IMG submission 187463) | Marine sediment microbial communities from White Oak River estuary, North Carolina - WOR-2-30_32 (SPAdes) (version 2) | ecosystem: Environmental > Aquatic > Marine > Intertidal zone >...
CCAATAGGCAACTTCATGATTCTTACTTGCCTTAGATACCCCGACAGACCAAGCACCAGTGTAGGGTTGGGCACCAACGGTCGGATATATACCCAACTTACCGTCAGGAACATGTTCCTTGAGGATACCAGCGGTCCACGCGAAGCAATTCGAGAATTGGTGAGGCAGAATGATCGCACGACCCTTTCCCTGCTGAAAGACAACAAAATCAAAGTTGGCAGTCAGACTACCTGGAGAGGCCCATTGAAGTTCATTCTTATACTCCGTCAAGGTTTCTTTGAGCGCCTCCCTGTTCTTTTTGGTGATCGAAAATTCCTTCAACTTGCCACTGGCATCCCTCACGACTGTGACATAATCCGACCCTTTGCCCCAGATGCGACAGCTTATCTCATCATTTATCTGATATGCGCCTGCCATCATAGCTAGACCATAGAGGTCATGCTTCAGAGGTTTGCCTTTCAGCTGTTCCCCTTTCTTCCTCGTGAAAAACTCGCCCTGGTCATACAGCTCTTTCTCCGTTTTAGCAGGCTTTAGGGCGTAGCCATATTTAGCCTTGAAGGTAGCCTGCTCCGTGGGGTCATCAAAGACATCTTGGCGAATAAACATGCCCATGTGATAGGTGTAGAATGGCAGAACCATTTGGTCGCCGTAAGCCTGACCACAGATTAGAATTGATGGGGAGTGGTTCTTAATATCCTTGCGAAAGCCATCAACACCTGATGGATCCCACTTGGCAGCTAGGTCTTCTAATTTGTAGAGATAGGGTGACCACTCGGTAGTCCATGCAGTTTCGACGTAGGCAACGTCGTAGTAGCCAGTCCCCGCCATAAACTCCACGTTTTCCTTGGAGTACACCACGGGTGAAGCTACCCTCTCGACATTGACTTTGACCCCGGTTTTTTCCGTAAACTCAGCAATGTAGGGCATTATTTTGTCCCAGACTTGACCGGTTTCAACTATAGTGTTGAGGGTCCTTTTATTCTTTATTTCTGGAATGTCTTGGAGACCAAATGGCGCCTCTTTTGCCGGGGCAAAAACCGCCACCAACCCAAGAATGAGAAGTGCACAACCCAAAAGTGCTATTATTCTTTTCATCTCTATCCTCCTTTCCTTAAAGAGTTCTTGAGGAGAATGATATATCCCGTCCATTTGTACCGTCCTCCCACCCCTTTCGAAGGTACTGTTGAATAGCCTCTTATCACCTCCTTTCGGAAAGTCATCTTATTCACGTTCAACCAGGCATCGCTCGTTGAATCCAGAGGAGCTGTACCCTGTCAGGTTTGCCGCTGACATCTCTTCATTGGGATGAAAAATGTAACTTAGTGCTTCGATTCGCAAATATAGTAACGTATTTTTGTGCATGACATCATAGATATTGCCCACTCCATTCGGCCCGAGCCTTTCGGCAGTGAGCGACTCGACATGAGCTCGTCGACATGTCTCAAGGTCGAACTGCTCATGGCCGAGGGCAGCACTAAGTCCTGAGGGCTTCGACTGAGACATGTCGACGAGCCCCTCGGCCTGAGATCGGGTCGAAGGCTCATGTCGAGTCGCTCAGCCGAAGTTTAAATAAGTTCGCCACCGAACTTATGAATCGAAGGACTTAGTTCCTCTTCAAACAGATTGGGGTGAATTTTTCCGATGTTTTGGGGCAGCTGGCGACTAGAGGAGTCTTTATACATGTATATCACTATCCTCCATCTGTCAACAGAAAAGTCGACAACCTTAACCCAACCTAAACCCCCTAATGAGAAGACCGGGCCGAATATTTCCTCCCTTGCACATCTCATGGTATTCTTAATATTTTCGAGGATCGTTGGTTCATAGTAGTTTCCCTTATCATGGGGCGGTACTGTATATTTTTCACCACCGCAGACAATCCTTGCACCGTCTGTTACCGCCTCCTGGACATAGCCGTCCACCCTTTCCAACTGTTCCTTGCTAATCAGTGATCCCATTTGAGTTGAAGGGTCCATCGTATCGCCTAGTTGTAGAATCTTTACCTTCCTCACCAATTTCTCCATAAATTCATCATAAATATCCTCGTGCAAGAAAAGGGGTGTTGAAGTACAACACACTTCGCCCTGCATCAGACAAAAACCAACAATCAATGAATTAACAGCTCCATCAATATCGCAGTCAAGCTCTGCTATAAATGGTCCCTCACCACCCAATTCCAGGATCGCCTTCTTTATTATGAGAGATCTTCTCCCAACCTCAACTGATCCGGTAAGTTATGAGCCTCAGACCGATCGCCGGATCTTGGTTCAGAATATTCCTGAAGTGGATCCCCTCACCTGACTCACTTCACTCCGGGTTGTTTTTTTTCTGCTACGTCACCCTTCAGGCCACTGCCAAGTTGTGAGATCTTGTTATGACGGGCTGGTTGTTAATAGGCATGATAGTTTTTGGAAAGTTCCCACGGTGGAAGATTTCGGGATGAATTCTTATATCGGCTACCTTTACTAATTTTATTTGCTTTTGAATTAATCAGAGGAATGCGCAAGTCGGTTTGGGGGTAATTCAATAGGGAAAGGGAGAAATAGGTTTGCACTAAAGTTTAATGGAGAACGCCGTTGATCCTTCGCCAAACATGGTGAATGAAAATGAGACCTAATCGTTTGAAGAGAATTTCGGGAGAGGATTTTCGAGCATTGCGGAGTTATCGAGGATGTGTATCGGGATATCGGACTATCTCCGTCCCCGCCTTTCCCTCCACAGAGTCTTCGATATTCTCGGTGGAGGTAATCAAGGCCCTTTTTCCCCCGCTTTCTAAGAACTCAATGGTTGCCTCGATTTTAGGCCCCATGGATCCTTCGGGAAATTGCCCTTCCTGTAATAGGCGTTTTGCCTCTTCCAAGGGGAGCTCTCTGAGAAACCTTTGTCCCGGTTTTTTGAAGTTGATGGCTGCCCCCTCCGTATCGGTGGCGATGAGGAATATATCTACACCCACCTCCAGTGCCAATTTAGCGCTAGCCAAATCCTTATCAATAACGGCATCCACCCCTTCGAATCCCCGCCCCTCTCTGATTACCGGAATGCCTCCGCCCCCGCAGGCAATGACGAGGAATCTTTCTTTGAGGAGTCTCTTTATCTCCCTCTTCTCCACAATGGTCACGGGTTTGGGGGAGGCAACGACCCGTCGGTAACCATCGGCTGTTTCTGCGGTCGGATAGGGAAGCTGTTGGGCCTCTTCCTTCGAGAAAAAGGGGCCAATGGGCTTGCTGGGGCTTTTGAAGGCCGGGTCATGTATATCCACTACGACATAGGTGAGGACCGTAACGAACAGTTGTTTTGTATTGCCCCCTAATTTCATGAGTTCGTTGTCAAGGGTGGATTCGATCATGTAGCCGATCTGTCCCTGGGTCTGAGCCACAAGGATCTCCAAGGGCATGGTTGGAACCTCAGGACATTTCTCCTGTTGCAGGAGGAGGTTTCCCACCTGGGGGCCATTCCCGTGGGTGATGACTATGTCATACTCCCTTGAGAGGAGAGCGACCTGTTGGATGGGGGTTCTCAGATTTTCAAATTGCTCCTCTATGGACCCGCGTTGTCCCTTTTTGATGAGGGCATTTCCCCCAAGAGCGATCAAAAGGGTCTCTTTCATGTTCTCTATCGTTCTTCCCTTGAGTAGGGATGTGTTTCGCTGTGATGGAGATGATAAAATGTTACCATATCAAGGTGCAGAGCGAGTGTCAATGCAATGGAGTCCGTAATCGAACGCAGCACAAGGGGGATGCGGGGGTCGAAGTCGAAATTGAGGTAATTTCGCCGCGAAGAATGACTCCGTGAGGCTAATCCCGGTGGGAGAGGTATTGGCTTAGGAGATTGAGACTTTCCTCCGCGGTATTGATGAAATTCACTCCGATACTGAAGGCACCGTCTTTTCCCTCATTAACATAGATTACCTTGCCTTCCGATTGAAATACATCGTCGCCTATTTTTATTGAGATTTCTAGCTCCTCATGTAATGGAACCGGGAACTCGGTCCTCATTTTCATGCCGCCCATGCTCAGGTTGATGGTTTTGGTGACCTTTTCTATTTCGAATTGCTTATAGACGACCAGGTTAATGAGTTCGAAGCGCCTGTGCCTTCTTCTATCCTTAGGGAGAGCCTGAGGTTTCATGACCGTTCTTTCCTTTCTTGGTTAGAAATCATTGGGTCTTGGGATACGATTGAAATGGGTATATCCCAAAAGTCCCAGGAAAAGGGAAACCATGGAGATGAGTCCAAAACCTATGAGTGCCTTTGCCCTTCCTATGCTTTTATTGATCTTGGCCTTGAGAAATCCTACCTTTAAGAAGCCTGACTCCTCTCCTTCGATTGAAATGGGGTAAGCTACCATGTATACATCTTCTACGCCTTTTGAGGGATTCTTTTGATATTCCGCAATGAGCTCGTTATCCTTTATCATTTCTATAAAATAGATATCTGGGGCAGCGCCAACCTCATTTAGGTATTTTGCCAGGATCCGCCGATCTTGAGCAATCGACTGCTCCGCCATCAAGAGGGAAAAAATCTTGGCCATATTGCTTCCCCTGATGGCGGCGTCTTTCCGTTGGATATTTTTTTCCAGCTCGATTTTCAGGTATCCAAGGGAAAGGAGGCCGATGAGCAGGATGCTTCCAACAACTATGGGGAAGCGTGGAATTGGTCCTATCCAACTCGTTGTCGTGGTTTTTCGAGCAGGCGATTTGAGTTTCTCCCTTCCATCATCTTTCCCGGAAGAGATTGAGCGTTGGAGCGCTCCCTTGAATTCCCCCACGGTCCGAAACCGATCTGGGGGATTTTTTGATAAAGCTTTGAGTATGACCTTTTCTAGTTGGGCGGGTATGGATGGGTTCAGTTTTCTCGGGGGGACCGGAGATCCCTGGATGATTTTATCAATGGTCTCGGCAAGGGAGGGCCCATGGAAGGGGAGCTTCCCCGTAAGAAACTGATAGAGCAAGATAGCGGCCGAGAAGAGATCGGATCTTCCGTCGATAGTGGTAAAGTTGGTCAATTGCTCTGGAGAACAGTAGTAGATGGTCCCCATAAACCTCTCGTCCTGGGTTCTGATCAATTCCGATTTCTCGATTCTAGCAATCCCGAAGTCCGTTATCTTCACGATCCCGTTTTGAAGCAAAATAATGTTGCCGGGCTTGACATCACGGTGGACAATCCCATGGGCGTGAGCAAATTCAAGCCCGTTACAAACCTGGATCAAGAGATTCACTATTGAGTCAATGGAGAAGCGCTCCCTCGATTCCATCACATCCCGAAAGGATCGGCCCTCGAGATACTCCATGGCGATATAGGAAATTCCATTCATCGACCCTACGTGGTATATCGAGACGATGTTCGGGTGATTGAGTTTGGCTGCGGCACGGGCCTCCTGCAAAAAACGAAGCAGCATTTCCCGTTTTCGGTCCTCTTCCGCTCGCAGGGGTGGGTCAATACGTAAGGTTTTAATGGCAACCTTTCGATCAAGGGTGATGTCGTGGGCCAGATAGACCGTTGACATCCCTCCCTGACCGATCTTCTTCAGGATTGTATAGTTGGATTTTTTGCCCATGGATTATCATCTTCAGTATGATGGGGGAACGTTGTATAGTCCCAATTCAGACCAGTAATAGAGCAAAATTCGTGCCATACAATCCGTTCACCCAATTCGACAGAGTTTCCCGGTTCCCCATAGGGAAGGATTCCCGAAAGCCGGAAAAAGGGGTAAAATAGAAAAGGGAGATGAAAGCTATGGAGATAAAGGGAAATTCTTCCTTGACTCAAGGATTTTTTTGTTGTTGTAAGATCTTGAAGTCAGATAACTGATGAGGAGGTTTACCCTATGGATATATTCAAATCGATTTTTCAGTATGCAATAATCCCCTCCGGGATCATCGCCCTCCTTTTCGTTTTGAGTTTTCCTCTCATAGCTTTGGGGAAAAGGATCGGAAAATACCTGCTGGCTCTCGGGATCATTTTGTATTTCGCCTTCAGTTCCTCGCCTCTTTCCATGGCACTTCTCGCCCGGCTGGAAAACAGATATCCCCCCTTACTGCATATGGAAGGGGTGAGGGACGTCGATACCATCGTCCTGTTAACAGGGGCGGCGTGGGAAGATCCTCATCTTCCTCTTACCAGTTGGGTTGGCGAAACTACTGTATCTCGATTACTAGAGGCCATTCGCCTCTTTCACCTGATTCCCGACGCCAGAGTCGTGATATCGGGTGGCCCCCTCAACAGGGATGAACGAAATATACCCGTATCGCGGATCGTTGGCGACCTGGCCGGTTCTATGGGGATTCCTGGGGAAAAGATACTGCTGGAGACGAATTCCACTAACACCTATGAAAATGGCGTGGAGATTAAGAAACTCCTCGGGGGAAAGCCATTCGTCCTCGTAACCTCAGCTTCTCATCTTCCGCGAGCCATCGCCGTTTTTCAGAAGCTGGGGCTATCCCCAATTCCCGCACCGGCGGATTTCAGGGTGATTCGGAACAAGCCTCATTCTCTCCCATCAGCGGGGGAGGTGTTGAAGGAGATGATTTCCGCCCTGCCGAGCTCGTCTAACCTTGCCCAATCTGAACGGGCATTGCATGAATATGCGGGCTTCATCTGGTATCGGGTGAGGGGGTGGATCTGAAGAAATAGATCTCGGCCATCTGGAGATAGAGATCTTACGATGGGGCCTTTACATAAGGATGGAAACCATATTATGGGATTGTGTGGTGAAGGCATACCCAGCAAGGAACTGGTAAGCTCTGAAGTCTCGACTGTACGGTTTTGCCCTTAGAAGTGTGGCATGAGACCAGACCGGGGAGCCTTTGCTAAAGGGTCAGTCGGATATGTTCTCAGGCTGGAGAGGAGGTGGAAGCCATGAAGCGATTATTGCCAATCCTGTTCTTGGGACTCATACTTTGGACAGCGTCCTTTTCTGTGGCCACGGGGGAAACCCCCCTCATGGGGGAAGGGATAGGGGCCCCGAGCCTTTCCCTGAGCCCGAAATATGCGGCCTTTGTGGAAGATATCTTGCCCTCTCAACCCGGGGATCTCTTTGTTGTCTTGAAGAATGGGTTGACGGTGTTAATCAGGGAGATCCATACCTCGCGGGTTGTTTCGTGTCAGGTCCTTGTCAAGGCTGGTTCCATCAATGAGGATGAATATTTCTACGGCGGGCTCTCCCATTACCTTGAACACATCGTCTCGGGGGGAACGACATCGAAATTGAGCGAAGAGGAGATTAAGGAGATCCTGCAATCCCTCGGCGGGGCTTCCAATGCCTATACCTCCTATGATCGGACGGTATACTTTATCAACACGACAGCTGAACATTACAAAACGGCCCTTCAGCTCTTGATGAGCTATGGAACTGACTGCCAATTCGCTGAGAACGAGTACCGAAGGGAAAAGCCGGTGATTCAACAGGAGTTTAAACTGGGAGAAAACAGCGTCTCTCGACAACTCTGGTATCTCTTTATGAGAACCGCATATCAACGGCACCCCATTCGTCACCCCGTTATCGGCTATGAGGATGTCTTCGTCAACATCACCCGAGAGCAGCTCATGGAGTATTACCGAAAGCAATACGTGCCGCAAAACATGGTAGTGACCATTGTGGGTGATCTGGAAGCATTCGAGGCCCTCGGGGAGGTCATTAAGCTGGCAAAGGATTTCAAGAGGGTTTCTCAGAAGCCCTTCACCATTCCGGGAGAATCCCTCCAAATTGGACCGAGATGGGTCGAAAGGGAATTTCCCCCGGCCCAGTTGACCAGAATGTATGTGGGGTTTCCATCGGTTTCCCTGGAACATCCGGATCTCTATCCCCTTGATGTACTGGCCATCATTCTGGGAAGCGGGCGCACGTCTCGGCTTTACACAACCGTCAAGGACCGAAAGGAGCTCGTTCTCTCCATCGATTCATCCAATTGGACACCTCATTACGCCCGGGGGATCTTCATCATTTCCATGGCCCTCAGATATACAAACGTACACGAAGCCCTGGGGGCCGTATTCGATGAGATCGAAGCGGTCCAATCCAGCTTGATCCCGGAATCTGAGCTGAATAAAGCCAAGAAACAGGTTATCGCGAGTCATATCTTCGGTAAGCAGGCAGCCGATGATATCGCCTCAAGCCTGGCAACGTCATATGTCGCCACGGGGGATCCATACTTCGATGATCTCTACGTGAAAAGGATTCAGGGTGTTACCCTCGAGGATGTGAGAAGGGTTGCCCGAGAGTACTTAAGGAGGGACCGTATAACCGCCGCCATTGTGAGACCCCCACAACCGGAAGAGGCCGAGAAAGAAGCAGTTGCATTAAGGCTTTCCTCTCAGATCGAAAAGCGTGCTCTCTCCAATGGAATGACGTTATTGCTGAAGGAGAACCGGACCCTCCCCATTGTGACGTTTCAGCTGTTCGGCAGGGGGGGGCAGAGGTATGAGCCCCCCGAACAACCAGGGATCTCCCTCTTCACCATGGGGCTCCTGACGAAGGGTACCAAGAGTCGCTCGAAGTTCCAAATCGCCAAGGAGATGGAGGAGATCGGGGGAAGTATCGAATCCAGTTCCGGAAGGAACACCTATTCCGTGACCGTATCGGTCCTGAAGGAGGATTTCGAAAAGGGCCTTGAGGTCCTCTCGGACGTGCTGATGAACCCTTCCTTTCCGGAAGAGGAGATTGAAAAGCAAAGGGAAGATACCCTCCTCGCCATCAAAAGGATCGACGAGAGTTGGGAACGGGAGGTTACCCGACTCTTTCGCCAACATTTCTTCATGAAACATCCCTATCGTAACGATCTTGTGGGGACCGAGGATTCGGTGAGGAGTTTTACGAGGAAGGATGTCGCGGATTTTTACCGTCGATTGGTCATGCCTAACAATATGGTGCTTGCCATATTCGGGGATATCGACGCAGAGCGGGTCACTCAGAGCGTGGAACAACGACTGGGGCCCCTGAAAAGGAGGAACCTTGTTGCACCGAATCTCGGGGAAGAGACCTCGAACCTCGTCCAAAATAGGCGGGTGGAAAAGGTGAATGACAAATCATCGGCGGCCCTCTTCATTGGTTTCAATGGGATGACACTCCACGATAAGGATAGGCCGGTCTTGGACGTGATCGATGCCATTCTCTCTGGCATTGGGTATCCCAGCGGATGGCTCCATGAGGCCCTGAGGGGAGGGGATCGAAGCTTGGTTTACTATGTCCACGCCTACCCCCACTATGGGATTGACGGTGGCTACTTCGGGGTAATCACCCAGACCACCATGGCCAACTATCAGGAGGTCCTGGATATCATCTGGGAAAAGGTGAGAAGGATTCAGGAGGAACCGGTGACGGATGAGGAGCTTGAACTGGCGAAGAAGATGATCATTACTATGCACGATCTTGGGTTGGAAACCAATATCGCTCAGGCTTTTAGCGCCGCCGTTTCAGAGGCCTTGGGATTGGGTTACGCCTGGGACGAGCGGTACAGGGATCTCGTACGGGAGGTGACGAAAGAGGATGTCCAGCGGGTCGCCAGGAGGATTCTCAAACATCATCTGATAGCCACCACCTTTCCGCGAAACCCCGTGGAAGCCGTGATTCCTCCGGAGAGGAAGGGAAGGATGCATATCCGTTGATCTTTTTCCTTTACGATCCCGGAGGAGGGTTTCCGGGCAAGCAATGGTGAAAGGGTACAAAAGACCTGGAGTTTCTTGAGTTCATTGGGTTTATTGAGTTGAGGGAGTTTCTGGAGAAAACTCTTGTTCCTTCGCTTCAAAGTTCTGCGGTCTGTTGCCCAAATTCCCTTTCGCTCACTGGAAAGAATTTTGGACCATTCTAGAGTTCACTTCACTGCAAACCCAAAATCGCCCTGCGGGCTCAGACATTGGATTTGCGCCCGTTTCGCTTCACCACGGATGGTTAGCCAAAATCCTTTAATGTTCGCTCCAGGGAACCAGGGCAACGACCTGTTCCGAAATGACCCTTCTCCAGCAGATTACGCTCAGGAACAAGGGAATTCCCTAAAAACCGGAAGCTTAAGTGATTGAAACTGATGACGTGCAAAGAGGTATTCCAGTGGTTTCTAACGCAGTAAGGATGCTAAGTGATCCCTCTTGGCTTCAAATTCCGCCACATGTTCCTTTCTTAGGGAGGAAATGGGCGGGCTCTTCATCTTGAGGGGGTCGAGAAACTTTCCGTTTTTCGATATCCGATAATCGAGATGGGGGCCTGTGGCAAGTCCCGTTGCTCCAACGTATCCAATGATCTGCTTCTGTTTAACCCACTTTCCCTTCCTTATTCCCCGCGCGTATCGGGAGAGATGGCCGTAGTATGTGGTATATCCGTTGCCGTGTTTTATCGTTACTTGCTTTCCGTAGCCTCGATTCCATCCGCAGAAGACGACCTTCCCATCCCCAACGGCTCGAATAGGGGTTCCCGTTGGTGCCGCATAATCCACAGCAAGATGGGGGTGATATCCACCCAGGATCGGATGACGCCTCCGTTGGCTGTAGCCCGATGTAATCCTGGTGAATTTCAGGGGGGAGCGGAGAAATGATTTTTCCAGAGACCTTCCCTTTCCGTCGTAGTACCCCTCACGCCCCCCCGGTTCCTTGAAATAGAACCCCCTGTATTTCTGAGAAGGGGTGTCGTACGCGGTGGCGAGAACGTTCCCGTACCGGATAAATTTACCATCCTTAGAGAATTTTTCCACGATGATTTCAAAACGATCCCCTTTCCGGGGGTCATTGTGAAAATCGATTTCCCATGCGAAGATATCGGCAAAGACCAGGGCCAGACGGTCTTGTTCACCGGTCTTCTCAATGGCGTCAAAGAGGGTGGATCGTATTTCCCCTTCCACCTTGGTTAGATGCCGATCTAAGATGACCTCCCTTTTCGATGCGATATATCGGTCTCCTTCTCTTGTGACTTCATAGACATCGGTCAGCCCCGCCTCGTAGAGAAAGGTTTGCAATTCACCTCGTTCATTGAAGGAGATCCGGTAGGAGTCATCGGGGTTGCAACCCTTAAAGTCGAGGAGTGGCTTCAAGCGGGCCGTAATAGTGGCGATATGGTTGGCGGAAACCCCTCTCTTTTTCAACTCCATATAGAGGCTGCTTCCCTTTTCCAGCCGCCCCTCGATAATCCGTTCAGGGATACCCTTTATCTCCGGTGAGGCCCCCCTTTGAGAAGGAGGGATCCGGGATGCTTCTTTCGTCTCTTGTATGTATCCATTGAGTCCTTCCGCAATAGCGGCGGCGATCTTATCGAGGTGTTTTCGATTCTTGAGCCTTCTCTCCTCTGCCCGGTTGCTGATGAATGAGACTTCCGCCAAGATCGCGGGCATTCTCGCCCCCATGAGGACGTAAAAGGGGGCCTGTTTCACCCCTCTGTCCTGGCGGTTGGATTTTCCGTGGTTCAAACTGTCACTCATAGACTCCTGGACGTGATGGGCCAATCGGCTGGATTCATTCACCTTTGCGTTTAACATGAGGTCATAGAGGATGATCTGGAGGTCGGTCAGTCTCTTGGTGGAAACAGCGTTCTCCCGTGCGGCCAATTCCATGGCCTCCTCGTCGGATGGGAAATTCAAGATGTAGGTCTCTATTCCCCTTGCCCCTTTTTTCCTGCTGGCATTGGCATGAATGGATACAAAGAGGTCCGCCTTTTTCGTGTTCGCGATGGCGGTTCTCTCTTCCAACGGGAGATAAATATCCCTTTCCCTCGTCAGGAAGACCTCGTATCCCCGCCTTTCCAGCTTCTTCCCTAGCCTTTTGGCGACCCTCAACGCCACGTCTTTCTCCATGAGGCCGCTGGGCCCGATGGCGCCCGGATCGCGTCCCCCATGGCCCGGGTCGATGACGATTCTCTTTATTCCTGGTTTCGATGGTCGCAAGACAGGTTGTTTTTCCTCTATGGCGGCCAAGGCTTTCCCCTCGGAGGATGAGTCCCCGAAGATGTCGACCACAATGCGGAATGGGTCATTCAGGGGAAAGATCTTATAGTCCTTGATACTTTCGATATCAAGAACAACCCTTACCGTATCAGGGCTGTTTTGTCCTGCCCGGGCCATTTTGAGAAGCCCATCAAAGATGGGGATAGGCTGTTTTAAATCAGGGGAAATCACCGCTGAATCGATATCGATATAGAGCCTCGGCGGCTTTTTGAT
>Ga0209635_10003578_pt1 | contig 12131 bp, 15 predicted proteins | sample DeeMarSWOR230_32_FD_187463 | JGI IMG/M metagenome (GOLD analysis project Ga0209635, IMG submission 187463) | Marine sediment microbial communities from White Oak River estuary, North Carolina - WOR-2-30_32 (SPAdes) (version 2) | ecosystem: Environmental > Aquatic > Marine > Intertidal zone >...
CCATAGTATCTGATCAGGGGAATGGCCCTCAAATAAGAGACATAGTCAGCATCACAAACATGGGGCAATCAGATTATTTGGCTGGTTATTCTAAGCTTACGCCTTTGAGCGGACCCTTCAAGTTTGGCTTCTACTCCCATTTAGAGAAGGATTTGCCTGAATTTGGAGTGAAATATACTTCAACGATTCTGGAAAGATTGCTTTATAGAAGACCCCGGAGCTTCAAAATGCAAGTAAAGAAGTGGATTGTCCACACTGGCAGTAAAAGAATACTCGACCATATTGCGGCTTCTCATGGCATAACATACGAAAAAGTCAAGGAATCCTATGACATTTTAGCCAAGTATGGGAACTTAGCTGGAGCAAGTTTGCCTTTCATATTGGATGAGATAATGCGAGAGGGAGGATTAGGCAAAGATGATTATGCCATCATGTTGGGTTATGGATGGGGCTTTAGCGCAACCGCTGGCATAATAGTTTTCTAAAAAACATCATTTTGGCATGTTTGCTTCGTTTGCTTAACACTACGAAGTTCTATTTTTCACGTTTGTTGATGAGTTTTTTCTTTATGACAGTTGTGATCATTAATAGTGGTAATATTAGGATTAATGGAAATTCTGGTATTATCACTATTTCATGTTGTGAATGGAGGTAAGTGAAGTAAATATATGTGTATGTGTTGTCTGTCCAATTGTTTGTTGTTTGCGGGATTCCATCAACTAGGACGGTGTATTTGTGTTGCCACAGGTCTTGAACAATGATGTTTGGGATGGTGACTCGGCAGAAGCCTACTGTGTAGTTTGGACCAGCCACGTTGAAACTTATTATCCTCTGTGTTTTATTGAGCTGGAAGTTTGAGATCGTTGAGTTGCTGATTACCTGAATGTCGCATGAGCTTCCGTTCCAGATGCCAGCGTCAAAGAAGCTGATTGGACCCATAAGGGGGAACCTGTCTTCATTACGCACATCCAATATGTGTGGGGTGTCGCCTATCCCATCACTATAAGTGAGGTTTTGGTAAGGACCGCTGTGAAAATCTGCACCAGCACAGTCGCTCCAGTAATTTCCACCTGAAGGGAAACCATCATCCCAAGTGTTTACGTTTGGATAGACATCTTCTGGGACATTTACTGTGTTGTTTATGAAATTGTTGTGGTGGATGATGCTGCCGTTGCTGTAGTGTATTAGGATGCCATTCTGATTTTTTGATATGATGTTGGCAACAATCATGATGTCGGGAGAACCGTGGGCCATAGTGATGCCGTGCAAGTTTTCGGTTATGTTGTTTTCCTTGATAACATTGACTGAGCAATATCCTATACCGATGCCGATATCATTTTTCAATATTTGGTTATGCTTAATCGTGTTCTTGGTTGAATAATGCATAGCAATGCCATTGCCATTTAAAATCATAACATTGTCGCTAACGATGTTTCCACTAGAATGGCCTAGAGTAACTCCTGCTGATTGATTTGTGATCGTGTTGTAATTCACGATGTTATAGTAGGATGATCCTAGTGAGATACCACCTACCACATTGTTTGATATCGCGTTGTTGCTGATTATGTTGCTGTTGGAACTAATTAAACCAATGCCAACACCCCATCTTAGCCCTGAAGGGCCATCCCCGTTACTGGATATTTTGTTTTGGACTATTCTGTTGTTACTCGATTGGTTGGCTATGATACCATCGAAAATGTTTGTTGTTATGATGTTTCCTAAGATAGTGTTGCTATCAGATTGTAACAGTATACCACAACGCTCCCCATTCTGGATAGTGAATCCGCTGATATACACATTATCTTCCATCACGGAGACAACTGAACCTGTTCCATCCCCATCAATGATTGTATTGGCGCCGTCACTAGTCAGCGATAAAGTCTTAGTTACAATCACGTGCTCGTAGTAGGTTCCAGCAGACATCAGAATAATGTCTCCAGAATGTGCTGCATTTACCGCCTCCTGTATCGTTGGATGGTCGTCCGGAACTCTTATTAAAGAACCTTCTCTAACTGGAAAACTAGACCCTACAATTGATATTATCGTACACAAGGAAAGCAGAAGCAACAACCCCAAAACAAACCTCCTAGACATGAATCAAAAGAACATCTAGTGGCTATTTAAAGCTTCAAAACCATCCCAAACTTTGAGACTATGGTTGAAAAATGTTGTCGATAGCAACTTTCATACGTTACAATACAATAACATGTCCTCAAAATGTGCACAGAGAAACCTTAAAATGCCTACACGCACAATTTCACGAGAAGCCTTTAAATGAAGTGATGAATACCTACTTTGAGTTAACGTTACAATAACCAACTCTAAAAGGAGAAAAAATCCGAAAATGGCTAAGTTTAAAATAATCGTGGGGAACCCTGAAACAGGTAAGTCTCAATCTGTAGAAGTAGAAGGTGCACGTGCTGCTCCGTTAATTGGAAGAAAACTTGGAGAAGTTGTTGACGGTTCAGTTGTAGGAATGGGAGGGCATAAGCTGCAAATCACCGGGGGCTCCGACAAAGACGGTTTCCCCATGAGACCCAACGTTCATGGAGGAGTCAGAGCACGTGTAGTGTTAAGTGAAGGAGTGGGTTTTCACCCTTCTCGAAAGGGGGAAAGAAGAAGGAAAGCCCTTAGAGGAAACGTCATCACAGAGGAAATCGTTCAAATAAACATGAAAATTATTGAAAAACCAAAGAAAACAGAGAAACCTAAAAAAGAAAAGGCGAAGAGGAAGCCGAAGAAAACTTCAAAGGAAGAGGGAGGCAAAACTACTGAAGAAACTGCCTAGACAACCCGAAGTGAATATAGGGACTATTGGTCACGTGGATCATGGAAAAACCACACTTGTAGAAGCTATAACAGGTGTCTGGGCAGCCAAACATAGTGAAGAGCTAAGACGAGGCATAACCATTAAACTCGGCTACGCCGATGCACCCATCTACAAATGCCCTAAATGCGATTCCCCCCAATGCTACTCAACAAAATCCACCTGTCCCCACTGTGGATCTTCATGTGACTTCGTTAGAGCCCTAAGTTTTGTGGATGCACCAGGTCATGAAGCACTTATGGCGACCATGCTTTCTGGGGCAGCCGTCATGGATGGAGCCATACTCGTTATTGCGGCGGATGAGTCGTGTCCTCAGCCACAGACGCGAGAGCATCTAGCTGCCATTGAAATTGTAGGAATAAAAAATCTTGTAATTGCTCAGAATAAAATTGACATAGTTGACGAGAAGCGTGCGTTGGAGAGTTATGAAGAAATCGTAAAGTTTGTTAAAGGGACCATAGCTGAAAGAGCACCTATCATCCCTATCTCCGCTCAACGCTCCATTAACATTGACATCCTTCTTCAAGCAGTAGAAGAACATATTCCAACTCCCTCCCGAGATCCAGAGAAGCCCCCGAGAATGTATGTTGTCCGCTCTTTCGACGTTAACAAACCCGGAACTCCAATAGAGAAATTAGTTGGGGGAGTTATAGGCGGGACAATCTTGCAAGGAAAATTTAACTCAAAAGATGAAATAGAAATCCGACCTGGGATTCGTCTTGAAAAACATGAAAAACCTCTTTATGAACCACTTTTTACTGAAATTGCCAGCCTTCATGCAGGTGGGGAAAAAGTTCAAGAAGTTCAATGTGGGGGGTTGGTTGGTGTTGGCACATTTCTTGATCCCTCATTGACGAAAGCAGATGGACTTATCGGAAACTTAGTGGGCAAGCCGAATATGCTTCCTGAAACTCGATCGGAATTAACCTTAGAAACTCATTTTTTTGAACGTGTGGTAGGAACTAAAGAACTGATAGAAGTTAATAAAACGCAGAAAGATGAAGTCCTCCTTCTAGATGTTGGGACTGCCATAACCACAGGGAGAGTTGCTTCCGTAGGAAAGGACACAGTTACTCTTCGACTGGGACGCCCAGTATGCACTGAAGAAGGGTTCAGAGTAGCTATAAGTAGAAAGATTGCGGGAAGATGGCGCCTCATTGGTTATGGAACCATAAGAGGATAACAGCATTCATTCATAATTTGTTCTGGAAAGGTTTAGCCATGAAGGTGATTTTAGATTCCAATTTCCTATTTATTCCCTCTCAATTTCAAGTTGATATTTTCGAAGAGTTACCAAAGCTTCTGGATCAAAGGTTTGATCCCATAATTCTTTCTTCAACTCGTATTGAGCTATTGAAGAAGATAAAAAAAGGTTCTCCTAAGATGCGCAAAAGAGCTTCTTTAGCACTTGAACTTGCCGAAAGATGTCACTTGGTTGATGTAGAACAAGGTTTTGAGGAGACTTCAGATGATGTGATTGTTCGAGTGGCAACGGAATGGAAGTGCCCAGTTGCTACTAATGACCGGCTGCTTAGAAAAAGGTTAAGGGATATAAGTGTGCCGGTTATCTATCTGAGACAAAAGTCTCGTTTAGAAATGGAGGGCGAAGGATATTAATAATCCTACAAACAGTTGGATGCACAAAATATCAATTGTAGTGGGCGATTATCATGTTTAAACTTGTGACCTTAGAGGATATTGTTCGCATACCTCCAGATAAATTTGGTGAATCCATTGAAGTAGTTGGTCACGAGCAACTTGGAGTAAAATATGAAGGCATGATTGACGAAGAGTTGGGTTACGTCATAGCAGTCACAGATATTAAAGTCAACCCAATCGGAAAGATTATTCTAGGAGATGGAGCCACCTATCACAAAGTTAAATTCTCCCTCCTTACATTTCTGCCAAAGGTTCAGGAGATAGTTGAAGGAGAAGTTGTTGAAATTGCCGATTTTGGAGCCTTTGTACGGGTTGGACCCATAGATGCGTTGCTTCATGTATCTCAACTTATGGATGATTTTATCTCCTATGACGAAAGACAAGGGGTACTTATGGGCAAAGAAACAAGAAGAAAACTTGCAACTGGAGATCACGTTCGGGTTCGCATAACTGCTGTTTCCCTGGGACATGGAGGGGGAAGTTCTGGAAAAATCGGTGTAACTGCGCGACAGCCCTTTTTGGGAAAGATAGAGTGGATTAAGAAAGATTTGGAAAAAATGAAAAGTGAAGACGAAAAGGCGAAAAAGCCTGAAATTGCTGCTGGGAGCCCAAAAGCATGAGTGAAAAGGCCTGTCCAGATTGTCACTTAATATTTGTAGGGTCGGTTTGCCCCAGCTGTAAAGCTACAAGCTTAAGTGATGACTTCACAGGCTTGGTTATCATTCTTGATCCAGAAAAGTCGGTTATTGCTCATGCTATGAAGATAAAGAGGAAGGGGCGTTACGCCCTTCGTGTTCGGTGATCAAAATACTTCGTCTTCCGTTGTCATTGCGCAAGAAGTTGAAGGCTCCATTAGGATTGCTGATTGAGGGTCCCTTTGAAGAAACTATGAAAGAACTGAAAAAGTTAATTGAAGAAGAGAAGCCTCCTAAAATTATTGCTGTTGGAGATGTAGTTTCTCGTAACATGATGAAACATGGAATTTTCCCTCAGGTTTTCATAGTGGATAATAAGGTTATGAGAGAATCTATTATGCCAATTCAAGTAAACGTCAACGAGACAATATATGTGAAGAACCCTGCAGGCACACTGACCGAAGAAGCCAGAGAGGGAATTCAAAGGGCATTGAAGAATGGGGGACATCGTATAAGGGTGATGGTTGATGGCGAAGAGGATCTTTTAACATTGGCAGCGGTGGTTTATGCGCCAGAGAATTCTTTGGTAGTGTATGGTCAACCCCGTGAAGGGGTTGTTGCTGTTGTAACTACAAAAGAGAAGAAAGATGAGGTAAGGAAAATCATAGAAGCCATGGATTCTGTTGCGTAAGGTTATAGAAAATGAATAGAGAGAGTTTCAAGCGAATTTTGGTCTCTTTGAACGTCACCTGCTAAAGGGAACGATCTTTCTTAAGTTTTTTGTTCAGGAATATTAACTCGAAGTGAAGAATTACAAGTTGGTTAGAAAGGTAGATCCCTTCCTTTTTCCAACAAAAGGTTTATAGGAGTCTTCGTGCTGTCACGAGGAGTTTATAGAAGGCGAGTGAAGACGAAACGAAAACCGTTGCATGTAATTAAGTGCTGTTTAGGAAACAGTAAGGTTTTTTGGCGGTGAAGTAGGTAGTGCAGACACTCGTTATAGTACCCATAATCCTAATAGTAGCTTTTGTGCTCGGTGAATTGTTTAGGAAAGTTGGCTTCCCGCCTGTTGTTGGACAAATTTTAGGAGGAATGCTGCTTGGCATTTCTGTAATTAAGGCTATATTGTTCAGCGATGAACCTTCTTTTCTTGTAGTTGATTTTCTATCTGTGCTTGGAATAGTTTTTCTTTTGTTTTTGGCTGGATTAGAAATTGACATTGAGAAGATAAAGGAGACGTCAAGGGATTCAATTCTTGTATCGTTTAGTTCGGCTCTTCTTCCTTTCTTTCTTGGCTTTACATTTCTAACACTGTTAGGATACGATTTCTTAACTTGTCTCATTTTTGGAGGAGCCTTGATGGTGACTTCTGAAGGGACTAAAGTTAAGGTGCTTATGGACATGAATGCTTTAAATAGCCGATTAGGAGCGGTGATGCTTGCCGCTGGGGCAATTGATGATATATTCGAAGTTTTGTTCTTATCCCTTGTGGTGGTGATGGCGCATGGAGGAAGTTTTGTAGATCTTGCCAAAATTCCGCTTGAACTTGTGGTTTTTGTTGTAGTTGCATTTGTATTCTTTAAGATAATTTCTAAAGTACTTCCTTACTTAGATAAGAATGGGAGTAAAGACGCAACTGAGCTTTTCTCGATGATAATAATTTTTATTCTGGTTCTTGCCGCTTTGTCTGAGGTTCTGCAAATTGGTTATTTGATTGGTGCTATTATAGGGGGCTTCCTTTTGCAGATTTCGATGAGGGGCATTCATAAACAGCACAGAGAAGACATGGTTAAGGTAACCAAACTCATTACTTTGGGTTTTATCGTTCCATTTTTCTTTGCAAATGTGGGTCTAAATTTTGATTTTAGTGCATTCTTTTCCAATGTTACTCTATTATTAGTTACAGTAGCGATTGCGTTTCTTGGAAAAATTGTGGGGACCCTTGTGGTGAGACCCTTATCAAATCTGAACATCAAGCAGCTTTACTATGTTGGGTGGGCAATGAACTCTAGAGGTGCAGCCGAATTGGTTATCGCTTTAATCGCAATGCAGTATGGCTTGATTCCTCCAGAGATTTTTTCAGTTCTTGTAGCGATGAGTTTGATAACTACACTTACTTTTCCGTTTGTTCTAGCTAGGGGAATAAGGAAGAACCCGGGACTTATGGATGCGAGGTCTTCAAAGCGTACATAATATCTAATGGGGATTTTTTGAGTGAATCAAAACAGAGTAAGTTTATTTGACGGTGAATATTAGTAATATGAGACAAAAACCATGAAAGATAAAATGAAAATTTTAGTTGGGGTCGATGGTTCAGAGCACTCTAAAGGAGCCCTTGTAGAGGCTATTGATGTTGCAAAGAAATTTTCGGGGGTCATAAAGGTCATTATCGTTTATAAACAAGGTGATGATGAAAGGGCTGGAAATATTTTGAAGGAAGCGGAACAATTATTGAAGAAGGGGAAAATTGAGTATAGCCTCTTATCGATTCTCGGTTCTAATCCTTCTAGAGCTTTGGTAGATGTTGCTAGACAGGAAGATTTTGACTTGATTGTGGTTGGGAGTAGGGGTTTGGGTGGTGCAGCGTCCTTTTTGCTGGGAAGTGTCTCCCGGCAGGTAGTTTCTAAGGCTCATTGTAATGTTCTTGTTGTCAAGAAGTAGAACCGCTGTTTTGCAGAAATCTTTTCAGGTAGAATAGGGCTGTTGTTGGGGAGGAGGGTTTCTGAATTTTGAAGAAGATGAGAACGGCAAGTGTTTTATTCCTTATGTATCCACTGCTCTAAAGGGGTAGATTATGCGTAAGTTCTTATTCTCGATTTTGGTTTTTGCCTTAATTTTATCGTTTAGTGTCAATGTTTGGCAAGCCTATGACATTCAAAATTTAAATTCAATAATCAGGTTTTAAGCTCAGAACTTGGTAATTTTGAGAATATGATGGAGCCGATGGTGCATTTGACTGATTATGAGTGGACAGTTATTATTTTGGATTGGGAGCATCAACTTGTTGATGTGAATTTTACGCTTTTTAATTCTGGGTTTTCTTCAGCTAATTTCACTTTGTCTATTGATGTTTTCAATTCAAGTAAAGAGCGCCCTTACAATCATGTTGCTTCAGATGAATGGGAGATATTTCTTAATGCAACAACGGTTGAGACGTTTACGAAAAGGTTCTTTCTCACTAAACCTACGGAATCATGGCATATTGATTGCATTGAATTTTATAGCGTTTATTTCTTTGAAAATTCTTTGGGCTACGAGGAATCTATTAACTAACTTTTTTTCTTTGGAAGTTCATGGATAACCAGTGCAGTTAAAGCATGTAGTTAGTTTCTTGTCTTTTGCGCAGAGGGCAATATCAAAGAACACTTCTACTTCGGTTTTTCACGTTTCGTGGTCTCTTTTAAGAGCATGTCTCTGAAGGACTGGAGAATCTGCGTGACTGGGACACTCGTGTCTTGGAGTGTTGAAACATATCTGTTTGCTAAGTATCTGAGGAACGAAAGGAAGACATGGAAACCTAGAATTGTCAATCTTGACCCGAATCAAGATTAACGCATTTCATTGTTTTCGCCTCTTCTCTCTCAAAGATTTCAATCGACAAACATTTAGGTTATGAAAGAAAAATAAGAAGCTGTGGGGATTCTTCTGAATTTTAAGCTCATATTGAGCAAAATCGGAGTCGTACTAACTGCATTTAACCTTATATTGTTTATACCAATTCCCCTCCCTTTTTTCGTTGTGGTGATTGGGAGTTTTCACTATGCATTTCAACAAGCATTGATAGTGCCCAGTGCATTTCTATTAACTATTCCTACTGGCTTGATACTATATATGATTGGCAGAAAAGAGTTCTCAGATTATATGAAAGACAGATATTTGGATTAGTGAGCTTTCTCGGATTCATCTTAATAGGTGGATCGTTGGTTTCTTTTCTTTTCTATATCATGGCTACTGAAATGACAGGTTCATCAGGAGTTAGACCTCCAGTGACATTAAGAGATGTAGCGGTTAGATTACTCGCCTTTATTTGGTTTGGATTAGGGTTCATTTCAGGTTTACTGTTACTAATTGATGGAGGCAAGATGGGAGAAGCTAAAGCTCCTTTGAAGAAAGAGATTGATTTTGAAGAAGATTGGAAGAAATATCCTGAAGACTTGTTCGCAAATTATGTAAAGCAGTATCCTCACAATCCAACAGGAGTTCTAAGATGGCATATTGATAAGAAGATGAAGGAAGGCAAAACAAGAGAACAAGCCATTGAAGAACTCACTAAAGAATTGAATAATTAGTCTTTTTTCCTTAATTCCCTTACAGTTCTTTGCCATAAGACTTTCTTTTCTTTTTCATACCACCTGTCCTGCCTAGCAACCAACGGGGTTAGCTGGTTGCCGAATGCCACCAATTATGGAGGGTGGGTGGGTTTATCAAATTCTCAATACCACCTTCAAAACCACTCTTGAAATTTTCAGGGGGGAAATTAAATTTTTATCCCAAACCCACGTTTAAACATGCAACCTCGTGACCCTTTTGCCTGTTATATTAAAAGAGAGAAAGAGGAGATAAACAAAATTCTTCTCCTCACCCTCCTATAGAGAGAATCTCACACACACAAAGCACTCGTGAAAAATTGGTTTTTTTCATCAACTGCAGAGAGAAACTTTGGTTTTAGCTGTCTGATTTTGGGATAGATGTTGCTTTAGGTTCTGCTAGGGTCCACCACTATGATAACAGTTGATAAGTATGTTTTCAAGACTGTTCGACCGTGCTGGCTTAGCTCCATTCCTATTGGAACCGTTATTAATATAAGATAGGATTAAGAGTTCCAAAGGGTAAGGAACAGAAAATGATACTCAACGATATTTTAAAAGTTTTATATTCGCCAGTAAACGCGTTCAAACAGATTATCCAGAACCCCGACATTAAAGGGCCCATAATAATTTTGATACTTGTTTTAATTGCCACTGTCGGCCGCCAATATACCATAGCGTCGAAAATATTTATTCAAACAGACTCACAGGAATTTGTTAGTCTGCTTGCAACAGACTTAGTAACGAGTTTTATAAGTGGTTCGCTAACAAGTTCAGCCATTGACTTTTTCTTTGTATGGATTTTATACACCGGGATTATACTCGTGATTGCTGTTGCTTTTCATGAAAAAATCGGTTCAAGACGAACGTTATTCATCGTTCTTGGGTACACTTTCATTGTAACAGTGGCGAGTATTTTAATAAGCACGTTATTGATTTCTACGTTTCCAGCACTGAATCTTCCAGTTACTTCATGGCCGCCAGCTAGTGAAGAAGATGCTATTCTTGTACAAGGGTACATGGAAGAATTTTGGTATCCCACGTTAGCCTTCCAGTTATTTACCTCTATCAGTTTCCTCATGGACCTCTGGGTAGTAGCACTTTGCGCAATTTCTATACGTTTCTTAGGCGAACTTACTTGGGGAAAAGCAATAACGTTTTCTGTCGCTGCGTATATCGTTACCTTTGTATTGAGAGGGATTCTTGTATAACTTTACATAACAAAATTTATATCCTACATACTCTTCCTTCATCACCACTGGCTTGCCTGAACGGATCTATGCGGAATGTCGCTTTTAACGACGAAGCAGTTCTGTCTGGCGGCTGGTTCCGCGATAAGGACGAAAGAGTAAATGCCGAGAAGGCTTCCAGAGAGAATGCGACAAGGAATAAGAAAACAGAGGAGATCCCAAGGCAGAAGTTGTCATTTTCTGCCTTTTTTGGCTTTTATACATAAAAAAGTCGGGAAACGCTTAAAAGTCAAAATAGCGAGGGTTGGAACAAATTTGCCATCGCGGAAAATAAGTCAAATGGAGGAGAAAAATTGGAAATTAAAGATTTGAGGAATGGTATGAGAAGGGTGGATGTCACAGCGAAAGTGACTGAAAAATCAAGTATGCGAGAGGTAAGTTCAAGATATAAAAATGAGACATATCATGTCGCCGATGCTATAATCACTGATGGAACAGGCACCATAAAACTAACTCTTTGGAACGAACAAATCGATCAAGTCAATGTTGGGGATACAATTAAAGTTGAAAACGGATATATCACCTCCTTCAGGGGAGAAATTCAACTGAACTCAGGAAAATACGGAACATTGACTGTAGTGGAGTAGAAATATCGGTCCTAAAATGATAAGAGGTGAAAAAATGCCATATGAAAGAAGAGGAAGAAGAGACTTTACCCCGAGATTTCCTCCGAAACCAGTTGAGATCGGAAAAGAATACGACGTAGAAGTTGAAGAGACCAGCCGTCGCGGCGAAGGCATAGCGCGAATCAAAGGACTCGTAACTTTCATTCCCAACGCTAAAGCCGGCGACCATGTGAAAATTAGAATAACGAGAATAAGTAGACGTTTCGCTGAAGCTGAGATAGTTGGGGAAGCAGAGGAAAAAGCCGAAGAAGCGGAAGCATCAGAAGAACCAGAAGAAGAATGAATCGATCCCTTAGAAGCGAAAAAGCGAGTTCCCTCCTTTGCATTCCATTTTTGCAATGGTTTTTCGAAATCCTACTTTCGGAGAAATAACAAACATAAAACAAAAAAAGTTTGTTAGAGTAACTAAATATTGGCTACTCCATCTTCTCTTTTTTGATGTATAAATAGAAAGGAGAAATATTATTGTCGGAAAAAGAGGTGCGAGGATTACTTGGCGTTTTCATAGATTTACTCAACTGGTTAAGAATTTATAAGCAGCGTGATTTTTGGGTTCAAATTGCTGCAGTAACTGTCGGGGTTTTCCTTTGGATAATCATTCTTCCAAGCGAGGAAATAGTTGGAGCAATTGCGGCGACTCCGACTCTTATTCTTTTGAATTTTATTATGACAAATATTGTTTGGGCTATTTCTAGAAAGCCGTATTCATGTGTTATAGGCGGCTCTGCTGGGTATGGCCTGTACAATTTCGCTGTTGGCGCAATTGTGCATCATCTTTCTCTAACAGAGATTCTTAAGACTATATTGTTAGGCGTGATTTACGGATT
>Ga0209635_10003582_pt1 | contig 12124 bp, 13 predicted proteins | sample DeeMarSWOR230_32_FD_187463 | JGI IMG/M metagenome (GOLD analysis project Ga0209635, IMG submission 187463) | Marine sediment microbial communities from White Oak River estuary, North Carolina - WOR-2-30_32 (SPAdes) (version 2) | ecosystem: Environmental > Aquatic > Marine > Intertidal zone >...
TCACTAGCCAGTTCTATTAGTTCGAGGAATTCTTCTTCGGTTTGCACTTCACGAGGCATCATTTACCACCTGAGCGAATGGCTACGAGGCAGAATCCCACCTTAAAAGCATTGTGATAATCCGGCACTCCACAACAGCATTCCTATCGCGAAACAAGTGGTGGGCCGGGCGTGAATTGAACACGCGACCTCCGCCGTTTCCTCGTTTTCACCCAATCAGGCTAAAACCTGTGAGAGCGGTGTCATACCACTAGACTACCGGCCCAACACGATTACTTCGTCAGTTCACGCCGTTTCGGACGCAAATTCTTCCGCCGACAACGACGACACTTCGTAGCCTTAAACGGATTCTTCGCTCCACAATCACGACAAATCGTCACATACAAAAGATGCTGCAAAGCAATACGACGTTTTTCCGGATCAGCGACAGGCATCATGTTCACCTAATGCGGGTGCGCATCCCCGCGGTTCCTTATAAATTATTTTGCTGTCTTTATCGAAATCAACCGACGCGCTTATTGGGAAGAAAGACACTCTAACACCTATACAGTTGGAGGCCAGGCAGTGTACGCTCATTACGAGCCCTCAGAACAAGTATTCGTCAATCGCGAAAAGCACCTAGAGTGGATGGACAACGCCCTCACCCAATGCCACGACCAAAGTCTCGTTCTCCACCTACATGGAATCGGCGGCATTGGAAAAACCGCCCTCCTCGAACACTGGAAACACACCATCGAAACAAGCCTCCTGCTCGACTGTAACCGCGTTACACACCTCTTTGACCGACTAGAAATCTTAGCTCGAAACGCTGCCCAACTCGGCATACAACTCCGACGCTTCGATCTCCTCTGGTCCATCCGACTTCGCTTCATCAAAGGCATCGAACCCGCCAAAGAACCCGGACGCACCTGGGCCTATGATGTCATCAAACCCCTACCCTTCATCGGCTCCCTCGTCAACATCAGCAAAGCTATCCACACTATCGGCGGAAAACTCAAGGATCGACTCAAACACAAGTTCGGCGATGTTTCAGACTGGCTTAACAACCGCCTTGGATCCGAATATAGTGAAAAGCTCCTTGAAATTCTCTGGAAGGACCCCCGCCACGCTGAATTCCTCTTCTTAGATGCTCTCTTAGAAGACCTCAATGCCCGAAAGAACAAGGATCTATCCCTCCTGTTTCTGTTTGATCACATGGAAGATGTTGATATTGAACGCCTGCAATGGCGATACCGTGGACGAAACATCAGCGAAGTCGAACTCTGGTTCATCTTTCTTTCATCTTTGCAAAACGTCGTTGGAGTGACGGCTAGCCGAAGACGATTACCTGGACACATCAAAGAATCAATAACCATTGAAGAACTCGAAGTCACCGAATTAGATACAAAAAGTTGTCACCAACTCCTCGCTGAGCGAGGGGTTACTGAGACCAACCTGCAAACACAGATCACTAGCGTTGGTGGAGGAAATCCCTTTATTTTGCACACCATCTGTGATATGAACGAACTCGGCAAACTCTCGTTAGATGACATCGAAAGCTTACGCGCCGATACCCTCGAACAAGTTCGCATAAAAACCTGGAGACGCCTCTTCAACCAAGCCAAAGACCTCTCCGCCATCATTGACCGCGCCGGATTACTCCCTTTCTTCAACCGCGAAATCATGAACATCATCACCCCCACCATGAAATCAGCCGACTGGGACCAAATTCTCCACCTCAGCTTCATCCAAGACCGTGGCGATGGCACTTGGACTCTCCATACATTAGCCCGTGAACTCGTCCTTGCCGAACTCGGTAACGCCCTTCCAAGACTCGTTTCTGAAGTGGCGACCCTCCTCGAACAAGCAGCTGCTGATAGTGCAGATCCAACCTATCGCGGTCTGGCAATTTCGGCGAAAATTCTGATAGACGAACCTAGTGCGATTAACGAGTGCTGTAATTTTGCTCAAAAGCTCTGGGAGGAATTTCGTCTTCAAGATGCCATTTCCATGATTAACCTCATACCCTATAAAACAGAAGAAAGCCACGCCATCATAAAATGGTTAAGAGGGCGACTTGTTGGAAATCTATATCGTGTAGCTGAAGCCGAACAAGACTTTCTAGAAGCCCTCCTCCTCTTCAAAAAATTCACAGACAAGGAACCCGAAAAATTCCTGCCCTACCTCATCTGGACCAATTTTTGGCTTCTAAATATATTTAGCATGACAAGTCAATTTGTCCAGGTCGAAGAAATAATTCAACAAAACTACCAATTAATTACACGCCTTTCAAAAATGCAACCTGAACCAATACTAGGATTCCAAGATCTCAATAACACGTTCCTAGTATGGCATTATCATCGTTATGCTCACTTTTTGATGGTTATGGAGCGCTATAATGAAGCAGAAGCTGCATTTAAGAAAAGCTATGAGATATCCCAGGACGGTCTTAAAACAGACCCCTCATATGTTACAGATGTAAATCTTAACCTTTACAATCTCATTCTTTTGTATCTTGAGTCTGGTAGATATAGTGAAGCTGAAAGTACTCTCCAAGAAATGGTAAGCGTTCTATCCGAATATTTTTCAAGAAGGCCATCTGAAGAGGCTGAACTGATCCCTTTAATAACATTCGGGTCGAAATATTCAATTCTTCTAAGTACTGGGGAATTTGAGAAAGAAATAGAAGAATTTAAAGAAATATTCAAATCCGCTCATAAATACTTTGACATTAAAACTGACAAACGGTTCTTATGGTACAGTACGCTGTTCTTTCTCAGATTGGGCATCATGCTCAAACGCACAAATAGGCTCACAGAAGCAGATGACGCCTTCGAAGAAGCCCTGGAATTTGTTAGAATCGGATATGAGAAGGAACCACGAACCTTTATCCAAATTTATGGCATGCTGCTCAATAGTTTGGCTATCTTCCAATGCCAGCAAAATCGTATCTCCGAAGCCACAAGTGGGTTTCATGAAAGTCTAAACATTTTTCGCCAGCTCGCTGATCAAACACCAGAATTATACTTGCCCTATTTAGCTCAGGCAATCAACAATTATGCTATTCATCTTCGACAAACAGGGAACCTTAAACAAGCTGAATCAGCTATCCGTGAAGCTCTAATTATTAGAAGAAAACGCGCAGAAAAAAATCCTGACTATTACCTTTATCAAGTAGCCAGTTCGTTAAACAATATGGGTGTAATTCTAGCCGAGGCCAAGAAATTACACAAGGCAAGAGATGCTCTTTTCGAAGCGTATCAGCTTCGAAAACCCCTTTTCGAGAAGGCTCCTAAGCTTTACTCCCAAGATTACGCAACAACATTGACAAATCTAGGACTAATAATGAAACGTTTGGAAAAGTTGCAGAAAGCAGAGCAGTATTATCAAGAAGCTATTAGCATTTGGGAACCTTTAGTAGCCAAGGCTCCTGAAACCTACCACCGATATCTTACTCAATCCCTCGGAAATCTTGCATTTTTACATTCAGTCAAAAAGGATTCTTCTGATGCCTTTGACTCAATTATGAAGAAGCTTCAAAAATTGGGTGTTTCCTCGCTCCCTAAAAACGAAGTTTGGATTGAAAACGCGGAAGAGTATTTCCGAATTCCAGATTAGTGATGCAATTTAGGAGAAAATACCCCAAACAGTTCAAGTTTCTAGAGAATCTTTTGTAAGGCTTCATCAACATCGATGGGGCGTTCAATGACCGTTGCACCAGCTTTGCGAAGCGCTGTGATTTTTCCGTCAGCGGTTCCCGTCTTCCCGCTCACGATGGCTCCAGCGTGTCCCATGCGTTTCCCTTTTGGCGCGGTTCGTCCGGCAATGTATGCGATGACGGATTTTGTAACGTGCTTTTTGATGTAGGCGGCGGCTTCTTCTTCAGCGCTTCCGCCAATTTCGCCGATGATTACAGTGGCATCAGTTCCTTTGTCCTCTTCAAAGAGTTTGAGAGCATTCACAAAGGACATCCCCACAATGGGATCACCGCCTAATCCGATGGCGGTGGATTGGCCAAATCCAGCATTTGTAAGGCTTGCGGCGACTTCGTAGGTGAGGGTTCCGCTTCGGGATATGAGTCCTACGCGTCCTTGTTTGAAGACGTGTGCTGGCATGATACCTAGCTTGCATTCTCCTGGTGTGATAATGCCTGGCGTGTTCGGACCAATAATGTAGCTGCCTTGCCGTCGTGCAAGTTCGATGAAGCGCATTTCATCGTGAACGGGGATGTGTTCGGTGATAACAGTAACGACTTGAAGTCCAGCATCGATCGCCTCAGTAGCTGCATCTGCAGCGAAGCGGGCGGGAACAAAAATGATTGATGCATTGATCTTAGGAAATTGCTCTTTGGCTTCTACAACACTATCAAAAACAGGCATTCCTTCGATCTCTTGACCACCTTTACCGGGTGTTGTACCTGCAACTATTTTAGTGCCGTATTCGCGCATTGCCTGGGCATGAAATTGTCCTTCACGTCCCGTAATTCCTTGGACCAGAACCTGGGTCGTTTTATCAACCAGAATGGTCATTTTACTCCCTCCTTGGAATGTTCCACAACGCGTTTTGCAGCGGCATCCATTGAGTTAAGAAAAGGGATGTTTGCAGCTTCAAGAATTTCTGCGCCTTCTTTTTCTCGGGTTCCAATCATGCGAATAACAATCGGTACTTGGCGTGGTAAGGTTTTCTGGGCGTCAACAATGCCACGAGCCATTTCATCACACCGAGTAATGCCACCAAGGATGTTAATGAAGACGGCCTCCACATCTGGGTGGGATATCACAATTTCGAGAGCGTTACGCATCCGATCATGAGTCGCACCACCTCCAACATCCAAAAAATTTGCTGGTGAACCACCGTAATATTTGACGGCGTCCATTGTGGCCATGACCAGTCCTGCACCATTTCCAATAATACCGATGTTGCCTTGCAGTTCTACATAGGTCATTCCATGTTCTTGGGCGCGTTGTTCGAGTTCGGTTTGTTCAGAAATCCCTTTACTCAAGCGTTCGGCGAGTGCTTTGTGTCGGAACAATGAGTTATCGTCCACGTTTAGGCGTGCATCAGCAGCAATGTAAGTTCCATCTTTAGTGACAATGAGGGGATTAATTTCGGTGAGTTCCGCGTCGTTTTTGATGAAGACTTGCCAGAGTCGTAATAGAAAGCCAGCGACGTGTAACATAGCACGTCCTTCAAATCCCGCGTTTTTTGCGATTTGCCTAGCTTCAAAATCGCGTAAACCTAAGACGGGGTCAGTCCAGAATCGAGCGATTTTCTCAGGGTGTTCATCGGCAACCTGTTCTATGTCTACACCCCCCATAGTGCTGCAAATCACGACAGGACGTCGACGATCGCGGTCGATGGTTATGCCCACATAGATTTCCTGTTGAATATCGAGGCGTTTTTCAACGAGAACTCGTTGAACGGGGTGCCCATGGATTGTCATTTTCAGGATTTCAGCCGCTTTTGTTTTCGTCTCAGCAGGGTTTTTCGCAAACTTGATACCACCAGCCTTCCCCCGCCCTCCAGTGAGCACTTGGGCTTTGACAACGACAGGACAGGCTAGTTCCCTGGCAACCTTAGCTGCTTCGTCGGGAGTGGTTGCGATGCCCGATGGTGGAAGAGGGAGTCCCGCTTGACGAAATGCCTCTTTTGCTTCGTATTCAAAGAGCCGCATAACATATCCTACTCCTAGATGGCTTCAGGAGTCCATGTAGTCAATACAGTGTGCGTCGCTGTCTCAATGACACCTGTAATATCCGCTACGCTGGAAAGAAATTCAGCAAGCTCAGCGCCACTTACGGTTACAACCATGTCGACGGATCCTGTGACACGGTGCAGGCGTAACGGCTTGAGATCCTTGATCTTTTCATACACTTCAACGCGATATTTCGGCTCCACTTTCAAAAATACCAGGGCTTCATCTGTTGACTTTCCAAGTAACCGTAAAGAATCGGGAGATAAATCGATAAACCCTCGACCGGTTCGAATCAGTTTGAGGCCTCGAAGTTTCCGTAAGTGGTTACTTAATGCTTGGCGGGTAATCTTCAATTCCTTGGCTAACTGGGCTTGCGTCCGAGTGACAGTCTGAACAGACACGGGTACACTGGCCATGTACAATCTGCGGAGGATTTCCAGTTGCCGTTCTGTAAGCCGAACAACTCTGTCAACTAGTTCCAAACTTTTCCACACCTATGTAAAGTAGTGTCTGTCAGTAGGAGAATTCCTTTTTCAGCGTTGTTGTTGTGTAAAGTAAATTAGACAACAATGACAAGGTGCGTTTTTAGTGGAGAATGACAACGTTTTTTAACCTTCCAGCATAGCCGAAACCTACAAATTTACCTTCCAAGCATCATACGAAGGCTAAGAATAGAAGGTTTAATTGTGAAATCTCCCCTCTGTACAATTTGTTTGAAAAATTACCCCCTTGTGTGTGGGAACTGCCAAGAGAAGATTAGCGAAGGCGAGATTTCCGAACTCGACATCAAAGTCGCTCGGGTCCTCGTTAATCTTGAAGATCTGTTTCCCTCAATCAAAGAGGTCACTTTCAAACAAGTCTTCGTAGCTGATGGCGTATATGTCGTTCTTGTAGGTAAAGGGGATGTTCGTCGGATTTTAGGCTCTGGACGTCGTGTCCTTCGGCAATTGGAAGAAGAGCTCGGTGCTAAGGTTCGACTTGTCGAAGAAAGTCGTGATCCACAGAAAATCCTTCGCGATCTCATCCGACCAGTTCGTATCCTTGGGATCAATACCATTTGGCTCCCTGATAACAGCTTCGAGCGAAAAGTCCGTATTAGTGAACGAGAACGCGATAATATCCCCTTAACGCTAGAGCAACTGAACAACGTTATCTATGAAATGACGGGTGAACGAATTCGCATTGTTTTTGATTAATTTGCGAATCTCCTGCTACAGCTGAGTAGGTAACTCGGGTTTAATGAACTCTCTTAATATCACCGAGGCATAACTGCCTTTGGGCAAATCGAAACAAATCTGTACTGCAGTCTCCTCGGGTGTTAAAATGGAAGACTGGTAGTTCGCCGGGTTCACCAACAGGGGTCGAAAAGTGCCTCGTGAACTTAACGTTGGCAGGTCTTTCAATCGAAATTGTGCTGGAGTAATCTTCTCTTTTTCCAAAATGGTTGTTACGATTTCTCCCATGGACCCCTCGAAGGAAACATGTTCAAAATCAAATCCAACGATAGGAATTACAATCTGATGTGTACTCTCCCGAACTGCTGTTGTTATCTGAGAAATCACGTCCTTTGTGACGGGTCGAACCGTATGGATTTCACCCGCAACGGGTTTGGCATAGTCACCGAGAGTAGGTTCTTGCAGCGAAATTCCCTGGATTACTCGCTGACTAATCGATTTATTGAAGATATAGGACTGAAACGCGTGCACATATAATCGGGCAAGATCCTTTGGAATCACCTGAAACGCCCCCCTGTAATTGTCAGGATGCTTGTTCAAGTAGTGGGTGACTGCCCGTTCATATAATCCATAAGGCACGTCTTCGGTTGACTTACCCTCGTTTGAGTCAAAAGCCTCCTGTGTTGAATCTTCTGAAACCTCTGTTGGTTCTAAGCCGCCTTCAAGCAAAATCTGAATTGCTTCTTTGTAATTTTCAAGAATCAGCTGTCTTCCGATGAGATGGGTATTGGGGCGAATGATACCAAACCGCTGTGGTCCGTAGAAATTCAGCGCTCCTCCTGCAGACAGAATTTCCTTTTGAGTGGTCTCGACTCGGGTTTGTGCTTCTTTGGCAGTAAGATCCACTTCACGAATGGCAATCGTGAACCGGTTTCCCCGGAGGGCTCCTGGCACGATGGGCTGTTTTGCTCGATGAGGATGTAGTATCTGAACGCCTGAAATTTCACGTCCAATCAAATCTTGAGGGGAACCCCTAAAAGAAACCCGTTGCGAAGTCACGGCACGGCGGTCCTTAATCCCTGCATAGGAGAACCGTTTGTAGCTTACACCCATTGATCGGCTGAGGCGTCGAATTGCTTGGATTGAATCAAGATTGCGCTTTACAAGGTAGAACACAGTGAATTTGCCCGCGTGATCGGGATACTCTTTAGTGGTAAGTTCAAGTGGGGCTATTGAACCATCTAATCCAATTTCTTGGACCACAAAATCTTCAGGGGTCTTTTTCAATCGTCCTCCTATACCGGGAGACTGTGTCGTGAAAACTTCCATGCCGATGTGGGCATCGTACTCTTTGGCTTCCACATGAGTCACCCCTCACATCATAGTAACGGTAAATCGCCTGTAATTTTATCCACGGTTTCGGTCCTGGCAGGACCAATGCCCAGAGCGGTCGTTGTACCTGGGGGAAGTTCAGTGAGACCCCGATCGCGAATTAAATGAACGGGGAGGCCTGCTTTTATCGCCTTATCACGCAGTGTTAATAGTTCTTCTTCACTCGAGACTTTCACGGCGACTTTCTTTTGTCCTTCCCACAACCACCCTCGCCAAGATACGAGAGAATGCTTCCGGGCTTCCTCAGCTGCAGACACGGCTGCGTGCGCTATTTGTACAGCTATCTTTCCTCGGCTCATTTTCAAATCCATTCGAATGACTAAGACCTGCTTGTATTCGAAGGTCTTTGTTTGAATTCGCTTTTTTGGCAGATTCGAATCCTCCATATCAACGCAATCCCCGGTGAATGCCCTTAAGTAATTAACCATCAGCCGATGGATACTTGAATATGGTTATCAGAATTGAAATAGTTAAACCTCTATTCTCACCCAGAGAGTGATGACCGTGAAGCCTGAAGTTGTTGTGGTTGGAGCAGGACCCGCTGGAGGTCTTGCAGCCCGGCAGCTGGCACGAAAAGGTCACACGGTCTTAATTTTAGAAGAACATAAGAAAGTAGGTCAACCGGTTCATTGTGCTGGACTTATTGGAATAAATGGGTTGCATGAAAACGGAGTTATACCCAAATCTAAAGTGATAATTCGACGAGTACGACAATCAATTTTTCATGCACCGGGTGGGGGGCAGTTGGTTCTTGATAAAGGCGAACCTCATGCCTATGTTCTGCATCGGGATCGCCTTGACCAACAAATCGTTCAGGAAGCCGAGGCGGCGGGAGCTACTGTGCAATTGGAAACCCGCGTCACTCGTTGTAAGCGAGAGCAGAATGGAATGCGTGTTACGATTCGCGAACGGGAATCAAAACGTGATCTACACGCACAATTTGTTGTGAACGCAGAGGGGGTTCGAGCCCGGCTAGCTCAAGACCAAGGGCTTCCAAGACCCAAGCGTGATTATATGCTTCCAGCTCTGCAATATGAAGTGACAAACGTCGCGCTGCCACCAGATGCAGTTCATTTGTACTTCAATTCTGCGCTCGCAAGAGGGTTCTTCGCTTGGATTATTCCTCTAGAAACTAACCATGCCCGAGTCGGATTAGCTTCGGCTCATCGGCAGATTCGCCAGGCTCTTGATAAGTTTCTTATTCAAAACCAACTTCTTTCGGGAGCTAAGATTGAGAAACGCTATGGTGGAATTGTATATGCGGGAGGCCCCTCCTCACGAACAATAGCTCCACGTTTTGTCAACATTGGAGATGCTGCTGGACAAACCAAAGCTACTACTGGTGGTGGTGTCGTCGCGGGTGGAGCTTGTGCAATTATGGTTGCATCAAACATCAGCAATGCACTTCAAAATGGCAGTTACAACCACCGAGACCTCCAAAGGTATGAGCGAAGGTGGAAACGAAGTTGGGGACGTCAACTCCAACTAATGGCATATCTCCGCCGATTTGTAAACACGCTCGAAAACCATGAACTGGATCAACTTTTCGAGAAATTACAGGCAAGTAAGGCTCGAGAAGTTATTCAACGTAGAGGCGATATTGATCATCAGGGACGACTAATCACTTCGGCGTTGACATCTCCTGTGCTGTTGCAGAGTGTGCTGAAGTTATTGTTCTCAAAAAGTCGGTTTCTGCCCAAGATTCTACGTGGCTAGCCTGCTAGACGCTAATATTCTCGCCAGGTCTGTTCACATTTTGTGCACCGATAAAATGTCGTCATACCTTCGTCTCCGGAGCGTGTCTGGACCTGCCAGTAGTAGGCTTCATTGTTCCCACATTTTGCACAAATCGCTCGGACTGTAGGCATTGTACGTTGCTCTAGCAACTTCTCATCGATGACCACAGTTTCCTCATTTTCGGGGAGGTGAGTGATTTTCTCTCCGATTCGGTATTTTTCCTTGGTTTTTGATGTCAAACGCTTCGTGTAACCGCAGTTTTGACAGGATAAAACCTTCTTTTTCCCATTTTTTTGGGGACTCAAGATGCTTGAACAATTAGGACAGAATTCCATGTAGCGATTACTCCCTTCCTACGAGGATTAGAAAGCATACGAAAAATGACATAATAATCTATTGGCTTTCCGTGGTGTCCTGCATCTGTCCTTGTTCAAAAATGCGTTGGAGAAGAACAGAAAAACTCCGAGCTATGTTTTCGCTGCGTTTTTTCCGTGACTGCTGTGTGCCCGTGTCATACAACAGAAACTGTTCCTGTAACACATTCACGGCATCAGAGATTGAAAAAAACCCACTTAACCAGCCATACGCAATCATGGCTTCAACGCAATCTCCCAGTCCATGGGCATCCAGACGGGATGGAGCGAGGTGACGGAGTTCTGCAAAGCGTAGTGCTGCCGCAAGAATTTTCCCTGAAACTTTTTCTGCCCCAAAATTTTGCGAGTGAAGGGAGTAAGCAAGAGAAAACAATAAGTTAGTTAACGGGTCGCCAAGCTTCGCGAGATCTTTTCGTCGCATTGCTGCTTGAATCGAATCAATTCCTTCGCTTTCAAGAAGTGTTTTAAGACTCTTGAGTTCCGTCACGCCGGTCACGCGGCTTTAAGGGCTTTCTGAAACTCAGATCGCAGCTCCTCGGTTCGGTCGATAAGTTTCTTTGCGGCTTTTCGAAAAACATTAATGGCTTTAGCTTTGCCATCGGTTCGGACGATGAATTGAGAACTCCGGGTTAGAGGGTGGGGAACAGAATAGCCGGCAAAGGTTAGATGGTCATCTTCGAATAGAATTTCACGAAGTGGATTACACAGTGTGTGGCCTTCACCTTCAATTTCTAGCTCTAATTCTCTGGAGGTGTTTTTGATTACTTTGATGTTCATAGTCATCGAACCTTTACATGAAGTGTCTAAGGAGCAGGCAGACCGTACACAACTCCGCTTTTAACCTTGTCGGAGATAAGTCCTCTTCTTTCAGGTGGGAGATGAATCAAGGGGTTTATAGAATTTTTTGCAACAGCTCTAGGTATGCCCGACTGGAACCCTATTGCACCAGTCATTACGTGGCAGGGCGGCATCTACACACATGAAGCCCCCTCCAGCATATGCAAGAAATTCCCCTGAACAAGGGGCAGGTGTGGGGCGGAGCAGCGTCAGAACCTAGCAAGTTTCGGGCCCAAAGCGCCTCGGCGACGAGCGTAACAGGAAGGAAAAGTCCGAAGCCCCTACATCCAAGGGAGGGAGGATGTCACAGTCTTGCTTTAACAGGGCTAGTCTCATGGAGTAGGGGTGTGTTTGAATTCACGGTACACGGCTTGGGAACGGTTCACTGCTATTCGAACCTGTGTAGGGTCACCACGAATGGTGACGGTGATGCCTCGTTGATCGGCTTTAACTTGGAAGTCAAGTTTTAGTTTGCGTTTTAACTGGTCGATAAAGGTAACTTGGGCTTCTGCACCGGTTAAGGGAAATGTGAGGCTCTTTTTTGTCCATCGAGCCACTCTATTCCTTTCCTCCTTAATCCTCGGAAGGAAGCTCTTCCTCAGCTGGTTTAGAATTTAGAATCTGACCGTATTTTTGTGAGATTTTGCGTTGTTCAAAGTTTCCGCATTCAGTACATTCCAGTCGAGTGCCTTGCAGATGAAGAGGTTCTCCACAACGACTACAGGATGCCTGAAAGACGCCAAACCTTGTTCCGACTGTTGAAAGGCGAGCCAATCCATCAGCTTGCTGTTGTACCCGGGCAATGACTAGATCGCCAGGGGCAAAGAGGTCTCGCATTTGTTCTACATATCCGCCAGCGGTATTTTTGATGAACAAATATCCAGAGAAGGTAATAGGGCATTCTGTGTTTCCGATTTGAAAGATGTTAATAATGGC
>Ga0209635_10003590_pt1 | contig 12110 bp, 14 predicted proteins | sample DeeMarSWOR230_32_FD_187463 | JGI IMG/M metagenome (GOLD analysis project Ga0209635, IMG submission 187463) | Marine sediment microbial communities from White Oak River estuary, North Carolina - WOR-2-30_32 (SPAdes) (version 2) | ecosystem: Environmental > Aquatic > Marine > Intertidal zone >...
AACGGCAAGTTACGAACAACTGGTCATCGATAACGAGCTAGCTGGAATGGCTCTCCGATGTGCAGAGGGGATTGAGGTAAACGCTGAAACGATAGCAAAAGACGTGATTGACAGAGTTGGTCCAGGAGGCCACTATTTAGCTGATAAGCATACGTTAGAATGGTTCAAAAAAGAACATTACCGTCCAAAGCTAAACGATAGAAAAACTAGAGCTGACTGGGAAAAATCAGGAGGCAAAAACATTCGAGAACAAGCTAGGAATCGAGCAAAAGAAATACTAGCAAGCCACGAACCAGAGCCGATTGACCCAACAATTTGGAGAGAAATAGAACTAATACTTAGCGACATAGAAAAAAGAGAGTTAAAGGGTTAAAGCTGGGTAAAACACACTTACCTACTCTCAAAAAATGAATCAAATCGCATTCATAATCCAGCGCTGGAAATTCTGGAAAATCTAAACAAACAAGTCTTAGATACACGCGCATGCATGCAATACTCTGAAATATTACGACGCTCGAAATATCCTTTATGTTACTTAAGAACCTGTTTATGTTTAGGTGTTATCGTTGAGGGCCTCAAAAATCAAGTGTTATTTTGCGCAAGTTAAAGGAATAATGTCATGTGAAGAATGTTTCTGCAACTTGGCCTGTGAAATCAACGAATCACTACGTAGAAACACATAGATGCATGCATGAGGAGGGAAACTGACTTGAATTTCGACGAGAACGGAAAGGCGATACTTGGAGTCACTAAGGTTATTGCTCAGAAGAAAGAAGAACATTTCAGAGTTTCCAATGCTATTTCAACTCAAAGGGTGAAGAAGGTTAAAATCACAAGGTCTAGTGCTGGGGTGAAGTTAGAATGAGGACGATAGTCAAAGACGAAGTAAAAGCAATCGCATACTTTGGTGGAAATGCTGTTGTATGCATGCATCAAGCAAGATGAAGTAAACACTTGCCATGCCTTTCTCCAACTTTGAAATTGGCAGTTCCGTATATAAAGTAAGATTCTTCTAACATACCTAAAGAATGATTCGGCTTTCTGCAACATTAAAGGTTACATTTTTGTAGTATATTTACAGATTAGCTGCAGTAGTTTTTGGGAGGATTTTTCAACACTTTCTTCAAGAGCAGACAGTTTGGCATTAACCTTCTCTAGTTTGTCATTGAATTCTTTTTCAATAGAAGACAACTCTTTTGAAATATCGATTTTTTTGCGCTTTATTTTCTTTGATAAAGATAACATTTCAGCCATTACATTTGGATAAATTCCAGGATAGCGAGAATGTTTTGATATTAAGTCAAAGGTTTGGTTGTAGACGTTGAGGTTAACGTTTAGTCCCCAACTCATAGTTCTCAGAGAACCCAACGACATAACTGCTTTCTCTAAATTATTCTGCTGCAGAGCTTCAACCGCAGTTTTCAGATTCACCAGCATATCAAGAAGGTCAGGAATGACCCAAGCAGCTTCTTTGTTGGCTTCTCCACCCGTACTGATTACATGACTGTTCAGTAATGAGCATATTTCACGCTGAGAGTTATTAATGAATTTAACATTTTTTTCAATTTTTCTCCTTTTTAATTCGTTGAAATCTTGAGCTAGAGCTTTCAGCTTTCTCGTTTTCTTCAGCAATTCAGAGTAGCCAACGACTCCTCTCGTATTGTATCTTCTCGAAGAGAGATCCATTTCCAAATTATTTGCGATTGGAAGAAAATCGTACGGTAAGATATCCAGTGAATCTATTCTGGAAATAAGAGAAAGAATAACTCTTGACGAATGTTCTAGGAGATCACGGCTTACATTAGTTGGTGTATCATAGTTTGTATGGTATATTTTCTCGTAAGCTGGTATGTCTGAACCAAAGTTGATGCTAGGCACTCCACACATTACATAGGACCATTGATCAGTATAGGTTGTTGGCAGATTAGTGATTTTGAAAAGCATTTCAAGATCAAGCTCTTTTACAGATTCATTCACAAAAGCAGCCATCTCAGGCGTTGTTCGTAAAATAACGGTGTCTCCAAATGCTGGAATATCAAGATTAATGTTTGCTACGGTGTTTTGGATCTCCTCTGGATGTTTGTTTACGTAGGCAAAGGATCCGACTGCCCACTCAAAAAAGCTGTTGGTGCCTGATTCTTCTGCGCCAAAAGATATGAATTTTATCGTTCGTTTTGGTTTGAAATTTTCGCTGAGGATTCTTGCGATTTCCAGTATGATTGCAACTGCAGAAGCGTTATCGTTAGCTCCTCCAAACCAGCTGTCATGATGAGCAGTTAGCGTGATTATCTCGTCTGGGTATTTGGATCCAACCAATTCACCCATTACGTTATAGGAAACGCCATCTTCCTTTGTTTCAATTATGTTTTTCAACTCAACTTTCACGTTTTGTTTCCTTATCTTGGCGCGTAAAGATTGAGCGACTTTATAGGGAACATTTACCACAGGTAGAAGAGCAAAGGGAAAAGCGTCTTTCCTGAACGCCGTGTGTTCAGAGGAAAATGAAGCAAATATTACTGCTTCGACGCCATAGTCTTTTGCCAAACGACAGGGAAAATCTGCCCAATAGGTTAATCTGTCGCTTCTCTCTATAATGGCTATCTTTCCTTCAGGGTCTATTCCTTTCTTTTTCAGTCTTTCAAAATCTTTTACTGTTCCAAAACCCGCGTCAATAAGGTCAGCGCGTATACCTTGGGGCGGAGTTGACATGCATGTTCCACCTGTGACGCAGGGAACAGTCTCAGCAGAGGGCTCCAGTATTTTCAACTGACAGTCCTTGTAGTTTCTGGAAACAACTGTAAAGGGTTCACAGTGAACATTCTCAAGTCCAAAGTTTTTGAATTCACTTTCGACCAGTTTCGCCGCTTTAAGTTCTTCTTGTGTGCCAGCGGCTTTTTCACCTATGTCAAAAAGTGATTGAAGATATGCTAAAGTCTCTTCTAAAGAGAAAGAGTCAGCCAAGTCCATTTCAGTTCACCTTGTATCTCACTGAGGTTTTAGGTTAGAAAATATAATAGATACACCAAGCCTCATTTAAGCATTTAAAAACTAGTCTTTCCATGCTTTCGCAACATCTATCATTCGAGCAAACCAGACGTTTGGACAACTCTTCATGTGCTTGACAAGTTTCTCTAGCACCATGATTCTATGGCCTCGCCCAATCACTTGCGGGTGTAGAGTAAGGGTGAAAACTCCATTTTTCACATGTTCGTACATGTAGTCGAAGTCTCCAGCCCAAATTTCATAAACTTTAGAAGGAGCTGACAAACCACTGGATTCTTCAGGTTCAAAGAGAGCCCAGTCGTCAAGATTCCACGCAACTGGAATTTCCAATAAGCGGCTTTCTCGACCAAAAATAAAGGGTTTTGTTATCGAAGCTTTATCGCCTATTCTACATTTGTATGGTGTGAAGTCTTCAGCCATTAGGCTACTATCGTAGATAAAGTCACGTTCGAGTAATAGTTTCAAAGTGTTTGAGCTTATCTCCCAGCTTGGAGAACGATAGCCCAGAGGACGTTTTCCGGTAATAGCTTTTAGAGAACTTATCCCCTTATCCAATATGGATACTTCTTCTTCATACTTGAGGTCTACTGGACTCTCATGGCAGTAACCGTGATGGGCAATCTCGTGTCCTTTTTCATGTATCTTTTTCACTATTTCAGGATAAGTGTCTGCAGTGTGTCCAGGCACGAAAAACGTGGTCTTCACATCATGTTTGTCTAGCAGACTCAAGATTCTCCATATGCCAACGCGAGCTCCAAACTCGCCTCTCGAGATAAGCGTAGGAGACTTTTCCTCCGAGCTTAGCCAGACCGATATGGCGTCAAAATCAACGGTGAGGCAGACTGCACAAGTCATGTCTGAAGGCATATTGACCGACATGTTCTCTCACATTTTCTAATGCACATTATGATATGGAGAGAATTCGAGTTTCCGGGTCTCTCGTGAGCTTCATTTCAGAGAACTTCACGATGGCGCCTTCAAGGGTGTTGTGCACCGTTGCTTTTTTCAAGTGCCCTCCAAGCGCATTCGTATCTTCCTTCGCTAAAGCCACATGCAAATGGAAGAAAGTTTCATCATTGCGTAACGAAATGTTGCCTGAGAGAGATAGAAGCTCTACTGGCGTGTTAAATTTTTTTGTTACATAGCCTGCTTTCTCGCGAGAGTAAAAACTGATTTCAAAGTTGCGGAGCATTCCAATTCCATTGATGATTACTCCTGACTGAACCTCATGTTCTTTCACAATTCGCTTTAAACTTTCAATGACGTCTTTTCCGTCTTCAAACCTGAAAACGATCAAGTTCCCTTCTTTTCTAGAAGACAAACCTAGCCACCTTCCACAATACACTCACTTTCACAAACTTTCCATATTTCAAGATTGTGATTGACTTCAACAATGAACAGAAAATTGATGAAGTTTAACAGCTATCTCAGCATTATCCTGCAGTTGAGCGTCAGTTGCACGTAATACGCACTTCTTTTTTTAAATACATTAGTCAGCAGAAACGTTTGGAGACTAAACCTTATGTCAACTGCTGACGAGGAGGAGACATACGAAGAAGAAGGGGAAACTCGACCTCTAAACGCCGAGGAAGTAACCTTAATAGCAACTGAATTTTTGAAGAGGCTTGGACACAAATGGGGTCTTAAACCGATAAAAGCTTCTCTGCAAGAGGAAAGATATGTTGTAGAGGTGGGACTGAAAAAACAAACTGCCACGGTGGAGATTGATGCTACGAATGATGAGATTTTGCAATATGAAATCACAGCGGTAACCAAAGAGTCTGCGCCTTTTTTTCCTCTGACACGAAAAAACATCCTTTTGATAAGTGTAATCGTAGTTGTATCAGTGTTTGCTTCCAGCCTGCTGGGTGTTCAGTCGTTTATCGGAAGCATATTCTAGCGTCGACGACTATTTAGACGTTCAAACTAATTTGCTGGTTCATCGCCAATCATCGTATCGTTGGTTCACTCAGTTTTTACTTTTGTTAGAAAAACCAAACCACATAACTATATGTTAAATCTGCATTTATAATTCATAATACTTTTTAACCAACGCAAAGACTCCACTAAGAATGGTGAAAAATATGCAACCCCGCAATGGAAAACTGAATGCTACAAAGGTTTTGCGAACCCTTCCTGAGAATGAAGCATTTTATTTCTTCGAAGATATAGATAGGTACACAGGGAAATCTGCTTCTAGCCTAGCTGAGTTCTGCGAGATGACGAAAAACGTTGACAAAAAATCGATAATCTTCCATTTCGACCGCCAAGACTTTGAGAGATGGGCTAAAGAAACTTTACATGACCCAAAACTCGCTAAAAGAATCAATAATATAAAGAAAACAAAATCTGAAGAAAGACTAAGAACTCAAATATACAAAGTCTCAAAAAAGCGGTTAGAAGAACTTAACAGTAGGCACCAGAGAAAGCGACACGCTAAACCTCTTAAGCGCTAAACTGCTACGTTCACAAACCTGTAATAAAACAACTTTGACTTTCTCAACCTCTCATATAGAAGTGAGGTTGAAGCGAATTTTTAATAAGGCAACTCTTGAAGTTCTCAATTAACTTCTCTTTTTCTATCTATTGTTAATTACATGAATGGAGATAAATAATAAGAACTTTGATTCTTAGTGGTTATAATTGGCGGGAGTTTCTCTAAAAGAATTTCAGTTTTTTCTTCTTCTCTTGCTCTTCTTCTGATTCCTTGCTTTCATCTTCTGAGGGTTCCTTACTTTCATCTTCTTCTGGTTTGGCGTCTTCAGGTGTTTGTTCATCTTTTTTCCAGATTATTCTTGGAGTTTCTTCCTTCTCCATTTCCAGCGCATTTTTCTTCTGTTCTATTTCTTCTTTCGTTTTCTGGATGGCCTCGGATATTGACAGTTTATTTGCCGTTTTCAATGTATCTTCCAGTTCCTTTCTATTTGGTGCTTTCATTTTGTCTTCTAGGTTCTTTTTCTCAATGCGGAGACTAGCAAGTGCATCTTGTTTTTCCCTCATCTTTCTCTCCAACTCTCGAATTGCCGCTTTTTCTCTAAGTATCCTTGTCTCGTCTTCTACAGTCTTTTGTTCTTCCTCAATCGCTGCTAGTCTACTCTCCAATTCAGTTCTTAACTTCTGAAGCTTTTCCATTTCATCTTTAGATGAGTCAACCATCTCGTTTTCCTCACACCATTTGTTTTAATACTAAGGATAAAAATAGGTTATGACGCTGAAATTCATATTACAACAATTTCTTTTAGCTACATCTTTTTTGGCAAAAAAATTCAATGGACGGGCGGGGATTTGAACCCCGGACCTCGACGATGCCAACGTCGCGATCATTCCAGGCTGATCTACCCGCCCAAACCCATACCTAACAAGAAAGCTATTAAGCATTTTGCCAAATATCTTTAAGACCTAAATAGCTCAGAACATCTCTACAAAAGTTAGAAATGGGCCGGTAGTCTAGTTCGGTTAGGACATCTGCTTGACGTGCAGAAGGTCGCTGGTTCAAATCCGGCCCGGCCCACCACAACATGGATCTGCGGCTTTTTCTTTGAAGCTTATTTGTGCATATTTCAGAATGTCATTTTGTGTGGACAGTGTCCTAACTAGTTTTATAGGTGTATACGGAAGAAGTTAGTTTGAGACTTCGTGATTCTGTTTTTATGTAGGCTATTATCTTTTCTTCTTTTTTGTCAATAACACGTTAACGCACGATATGGTTAGAATTGTCGAAGAATGTCAAATAGCGTATGTTAAAATCATTTTACCACTAAATTTTAAAGGAAGAGAAAGGTAAAAATCTTCTTGGAGGCTTCAATCCAATGTTTGATCCGCAGGAAGTAGTTCTGATTTTTGCAATACTATTGCTTGTTTTTGGACCCACAAAATTGCCGAAAATCGCAAAAGAACTGGGAAAGATGATGCGAGAATTCAATAAAGCAGCTTCCGGTTTTAAAGAGGAAATCGATAAAGCGAGTTCAGACTTCACAAAAGATGCCAAACTTTCTTCACCCAGAGTTTCCCGGTCTCGAGTAAAGACCACGAATAGCGGGAACAAAGACAAAACGGTTTCAGACATTGCCAAAAGACTGAACATAACCTCTGAAGGAAAGACGAATAAGCAGATAATCCAAGAGATAATTACGAAAATTGATAGTGAAAAAGGAAAAAGTATAGAACCAGCATTAAATGAAACGAGCAAAGTTGCCAAAAAGGAATGAGAAACACAACTCTTCATGCTTAAAATCCTGATTACACATCAAAGTTGGTGATTTGAATGTCTGATAAGAAGGAAGAACTAACCTTCTGGGGACACTTGACAGAGCTACTTTATCGCTTCCGCACTGTTGCTTATGCTCTAATTATTTCCACGATAGCTGTGATGGTGGTTCCCATCTCTATTGATTTCTCCACGATTACAACTTCTAACCCTTGGTACCAAACGATTTCGTCGTTTGTTATCAAAAAACTGCAGACAGACTTTCTTCCCGAAGGCATCACACTCCTACCCATCAGCTGGTTTGCTCCATTAGAAGTCTACATATACGTTTCTATCATGCTTGGAGTCGTAATAAGCTCGCCAGTGATAATGTATGAGCTGTATAAATTCATTAATCCGGCGCTACGTCTGCGTGAAAGAAGACTTGTTTACCCGTTTGTCATTGCATTCTCGGGTTTGTTTCTTTTCGGGTTCTCACTGGGGTATTTGATAATTATACCTGCAACGATGAGAGCCATGGTTATGTTCACAGGGATTCTTGAACTCGAAGCGGTATATGGATTCGCAGATTTCTTCTCTGTAGCTATGATGACTTTATTGCTAACTGGCTTCATATTCACTTTCCCAATATATGTCATTTTGCTCGTTCAAGCTGGAATCATCACCACAGAACAGATTAAGAAGAGGAGAAAATACATCTACGTTGGAGCTATAGTTTTGATCGCGCTTGTAGACCCTGAACCAAGTCTTGTAACGGAGATAGTATGTATTATACCGATTATTATCTTAATGGAAGCAAGCTTGTTAATAGCACGCCGCTACGAAAAACAACGTGAACAAGCGGAGACACAATAATTTTTGAAGTAGAAGCGTATCCGCATCCTAATTGTTGATGATCATTTTTAACCTTGAAGAAAAATAGTTAAACCCAAGCATTTTCTTCTTTTTTTGTTCAGTTAATTTGGTTTTGTTTTCAGGATAAGACCTCAGTCTACTCATATGATGTTAATGAATGTTCTTTTTTAAAGATGTCTTAACGGGATACCCGTGCTACTCTTTCCAGTTCATGGCGCTTCTGTATAGCCTTACATTTCATATCACGGTTCGCCGCTAAAATCAATTCTTCTGCTAGACATTCTTCTAAGGAACGGGGGTTACCAAACGCTTCTTTTCGCGCTCCTTCAGAAAGGAAACGCAACGCTATGTCCACTCGTCTCAAGGGTGAAATGTCCACTGCCAAATGGTACACAACGCCTCCGTAGCTGATTCGAGTGGTGTCCTCGCATGGCGCGGAGTTTTCAACCGCTTTTATAAGTACTTGTATTGGGTTTTGTCCTGTTCTGAGGTGAATAATTTCAAAGGCGTTTCGAACAAGGTTGATGGCTCTAGCCTTCTTCCCTGCGCTGCTCCCCGGTCGCATCAGATTGTTCACGAATCTCTCTACAATATTAACATTGGCTTTGTGAAATCTCCCATGTTCATGGCGCCCCATGCTGTGAGGAGTATGGATTGGCTTCAGAGAGATGTATCGTTGCAGTCCAGGGTTTTTCACTTCGATTTCTTCGAAACTCCATTTTCCGAATAGTTTGGTCTCCGGTTTCTTGCTCAAACGCGCCACCTAACAGCCTTTTGGGTTAGTCCGCCCCTATTTAAAATTATTGTTGAAAAATGTTAACAGTTTCTACACCTTAACGTTTTAGCGCATTGGCTTCTCTTTTCGACCGTACACTAACTCCTTAAGGGAAACTCCGTTCACAGTGATTACTTTCCACCGAACACCTGGAATGTCACCCATGCTCCTTCCACGGGAGCCTCCGATTCCTTCCACGACTACTTCATCATGTTCATCCACAACGTTAAGAGCACCGTCTCCAGGAAGAAAAGCCGTGACAAGTTTGCCATTTTTGATGAGTTGGGTTCTCACACATTTTCGAATTGCACTGTTGGGCTGTTTGCTTTCCACCCCAACTTTCTCCAGAACAATTCCGCGACCCATGGGCGCGCCCATTAGCGGGTCAGACTTCACGTCCAGTCTCAGTGTTCGACGCTTGTAGTAAATGTCGCTCCACCTAAGTTTTTTCCTTTTTGCCAGTAGTTTTCGCCCTGCGAACTCGCCTTTCGGTGATTTGGACCCCATAGTTTTTAGTTCCTCTGGCTATGTAATCGATAAGTCCAATATTTAAGTTGCGCACTTCAAAACTGTCTTTTTTTAGTATCAGTTCAGCTATATTGTCAAGATTGAAATAATGAATATAATTTTTGCATGATATTTACAGCGTGTAGGCTTATGCAGAAGAAGTGCAACGGGGCGAAAGAAAAAAGCGAGTTCGACACAATTGCCGCTATTCTCCGTGTGGCGGGTAAGGGAGCGGGTAAAATCGAGATTATGCATCAGTGTAACTTGAATCCTCTATCATTAGACAAATATTTGTCTGCTCTGATAGAGTTGGGTCTACTGAAAGTAGAGCAGAAAAGTCAAGTGTCTTATCGAACCAGCGATAAAGGACTCCAGTTTTTGCAAACTTACCATCGCCTAAAATGGCTTTTATGGGGTGAAAACTTCGACTTTTTATTAGTTCGCCTTTTAGGTCGATTGAGAAAACAAATTTAACCTGTCTACTAAAAAAGAAAAAGGCTACCAGCTACCAACTTCACGTTATGGACACATTTTGAATTTGGAAGTAACGTTTAGCTAAAAACCGAATTCGCTCCGCATTTCTCCCGTTCTTACCGATGGCAACCCCCTTATCCTTCGGATCCACCGAAACCACCGCAATGGTTTTTCCATCGGTTCGTTCACTGATGCGAATTTCATTAACCCGCGCTGGCTTCAACGCATTCTTGATGAACTGATCGGGTTTCTCAGCGTGCTCGATTATTTCGTGTTTTTTCCCAGTCATTCTCTCCAGCATATGTATGTTTTTGCCTCTTTTCCCGATAGCGATTCCCACATCGCCTTCCTTTATGATAAATATAATTCGGTTAAGCTCATCATCGATTATACAGTCCTTCACAGTTGCGCTGGTTATACTTTCGAATAAAGCTATATAACGCATCTCTCGACTGGTGAATCGTATTCCACTAGACATTCGCGGCCTCCGTGAGCTTCAATATGTCAGAATCTCCAGGTTCTCTTATTGTTAAAGCGGAAACCATAAAGGGTTTTCCACAGACTGCGCCCAAATCTATGCTAGTTCCATTATAAATAGCAATCGGAACACCAGAAAGTCTACAATAATACTCAATATCTTCACGAATTTCTCGCGGACAATTAGCTGCAACAACTATGAGTTTAGTTTTCCCTATCTTAGCGTTTTTTAAGGCATTGTTGGTTCCAAACAAAACCTTTCCAGTCTTCACCGTGGTGGCTATGGCTTTATTTACGTCAATCATTTTTTGGATTCCTTCCGACGTGCAGTTGACATGTACAGATCAACCAAACCTGTACCAATGGGTATAGATTGTCCCACGATCACGTTTTCGGTAACTCCTCGCAGTGGATCGCTGTCTCCTTTAATCGCCGCCGCAACGATGTTTGGAACAGTAATCTCGAAGGCTGCCCTTGCAAGGACACTTGCCTTTTTTCCGCTGATTCCATGTCTCCCTATCTGCCGAACATCGCCGGTTGCAGTCATTATGTCAGCCACTAGCATAACATGCCGTATGTCTACGTCAAGTCCTTGTTCCTCAAGAACGCCTATAGCCTCCTTAATTAAGGAGTTTCTAGCCGCCTCGATTCCTAACGTCTTAGCAATCTCATGTACATGATTAGTGATTGTTCGCAGTGGGTTTATGCCGCGAACCTCAATAATGCTGGGTAGGTTAGACCCATCTGTACGTATAACCCACATTCCAGCTTCCTCGGTGATCAGAACTCTTCGAATACCTGTTGCGCCTTTAATGTGCTGTGAAGAAACCTTGTCAAGCAATTTCTTAAGATCCACGGGCTTTTTAGATTTGACGCCGATCTCGTTCTCTTCAACTCTCAACGTGTAATTGGGTGAGCTCAACGCGTTCGTTAACTCCTCCAACGAGATCGCTCGATCTTCCATCATAGTGACGTCAAGCTTGACAACCACCTCCTCTCGTTCTGGATCTATGTACATCTCTTGCGCAATATCTTCCATAACGGAGCAAATGATTTCACGAGCAACCTCAGTGGCCTTCTCCTTGCTTTTTCGATGCTCCTTGTCAAGATAAATGGACATAATTGGAGTTGAGGGTGTCCGTCGAGCGTCCACTATTTCAATTAGACGAGGTAAGCCTAGAGTCACGTTTTGCTCTCTAACTCCAGCGTAATGGAACGTCCTAAGCGTCATCTGAGTACCCGGCTCACCCATAGATTGAGCAGCCACTATTCCAACAGCTTCACCGGGCTCAACTAGAGCTCGTTTATAGTTTTCCAACGTTAAAGCAATCGCTTGGTTTATACCTTCTTTAGTCAACCCGGCGTTGGTTACCTCCTTTTTCAGTTTTTCAACGAGTATGGGTGTGAGATGATCTTCGACCTCTGCGAGACGACTCATAATGTATTGCTTGAGTGCAGGTTTGCCTTTTTTCATTGTAAGTCTTATTTGCTCAACTAATCGGTTAACGTTCACGGCTTTTCCATGATCGCTCTTGGCTGGATCCACTCCGTCTTCGCCGTATCTGAACTGAACAATGTCGCCAATCGAGTTTCGAACCGTGTCGTCATATTCAATGCGCAGATGTTCTAATGCGTTGATGAGCCGCCTCTGCATGTAACCGCTTTGTTGTGTTCGCACAGCTGTGTCCACAAGTCCTTCTCGACCGCCCATTGCATGGAAGAAAAATTCGATTGGATCCAATCCCGCTCGATAACTAGAGTACACAAAGCCTCTGGCCTTTGGAGAGGGATCTCCCAACTCAAAGTGAGGTA
>Ga0209635_10003591_pt1 | contig 12109 bp, 17 predicted proteins | sample DeeMarSWOR230_32_FD_187463 | JGI IMG/M metagenome (GOLD analysis project Ga0209635, IMG submission 187463) | Marine sediment microbial communities from White Oak River estuary, North Carolina - WOR-2-30_32 (SPAdes) (version 2) | ecosystem: Environmental > Aquatic > Marine > Intertidal zone >...
CGACACCGTAGCCCACCCCACGGGGCGGCTGATACAGCGCCGCAGCCCCTACGCGCTTGACCTAGACGCGGTCTTCGAGACCGCAGCTGAGCAGGGCGTCATGATGGAGATCAACTGCTACCCTGACAGGCTGGACCTGAGCGACGTTAACAGCAGACGAGCCAGGGAGCACGGAGTCAAGATGACGCTGGGGACCGACGCGCATACGCCTTCCGAGCTGGAGTTCCTGCCCTTAGGAGTATCCGTGGCCAGACGCGGCTGGTTGGAGGCCGCCGACGTCGCGAACACGCTACGCGTCGAGGAGCTACTCAAGTCCTGATGGTGTTAGAGCCGATTGAGGTTCGCGCCCCACTCCAGGATTTCAAGGAGTTTTAAGCCGATCGACAGCGAACTAGTGTATCTAGTCCCCGAGGCCGGGTATGAGCTTCTCCATCCAGCCGAATATCCAGTCTCTACTGGGTTTCCATGTGACAGCCACGCAGAAGACCAGGCTACCGACGACCATGAGGCCGGACGCAACGACCGTTCCGAGGCTGCTCTCGAGGCCGCCGTACACGGCGCCGCCCACCACGGCGCCCACACTGTAGAGCGCGGACTTGCCTGCCACCTCGACGGCGAGAAGCCTCCTGAAAGGCAGCTTTCTCGACCCAGCCAGTATCACTATGGGCGTGTCAGGCAGCGGCGTCAACGCCACGAGGAGGACTGCCCATAGCCCGTATTTCTTGATCCATTTAGCTATCTTGTCCTCTGTACCGCTCATGGTCTCCATGGATTCGGCGACCCCCCAGCCTAGGAAGTAGGTGGTAACCTCGCCGATGGCTGCTCCTGTGCCTGCGGCTGAGCCCAGCACGACTGGGTGGTAGACCGACGCCAGCGGCAGGTAGAGGGGTATGAACATGTCCCGGGCGACGACGGTGAGGTGGCTCAGCATCGACGCCGCGAAGACTCCTATGAGTCCGAGCTGGCCAAGGGCCTCCCCCTGTACCATGAGTCTCCACAGAAGCGCCCCGGAGATCAGGGCGACGACGAATACACCTATGATGCTCACCCAGCCACGTCTGTTCATTGTCTCACCTGTCAACGTGAATGAACGCGGACCAATGATAAAAGGGGTTAGACGAGGGGCGACACGTGCTCCATGAAGAACCCGACGCTCTCTGGCTCAGAGGCGTAGGGGAACACTATGACGAAGTGGTCGACGCCGAGGTCGACGTATCCTCTGATGAACTCGGCGGCCTCCTCCGGCGTCTTATACTCCCACTTCCTCTCGCCGGTGTACTTCATGTAAGGGGCCACTTTGCCGGACTCGACGCCCTCAAGCGCCAAGTTAAGCCCAGCCGACTTCCTAATGGAGTCATAATCTCGTCCAACCTTGTCGCAGTGCTTAGCCAGAACGCCGAGCCTCTCCTCGTAGGTGTCTAGAGGCGTGTTCCACGCGAAGTTTACGGCGTCGGCGTGTCTCGCCGAGACCTTGAGGAGCCTAGTCCCCATTCCACCGACGAGGACTGGCAACGGGTCCTGCACCGGCTTGGGCATGGAGACGCAGTCGTTGACGCTGTAATACCTGCCCTGGTAGTCGGCCTTGGGCTCAGCCCAGAGCTTTTTGGCTATGATGATGGCCTCCTCAAGCTGTCTCACACGTTTCCCTGGCCGCGGGAAAGGCATGCCGTAAGCCTTATACTCTACCTCCTTCCAGCCGGCGCCGATGCCGAAGTAGACCCTGCCACCGCTCATGTGGTCCAAGCTCGCCGCTATCTTTGCGTGGAGCACGGGGTTCCTATAGCTCTGGGACGCCACCATGGCGCCTACCCTAAGTCTCTTGGTCTCGCAGGCGACCGCCGTGAGGACCGTCCAGGCCTCCAGACAGTTGACATCAACGGCCCCGGGGCGGATGAGGAAGTGGTCCGACGCCCAGAGGCTCTCGAATCCAGCCGCCTCGGCGGCAAGAGCTGTCTCCCTTATCATTTCCCAAGTGTATCCGAACTGGGGCTCAATCTGCACGCCGTATTCTATCATAACATCACCTATGATACGGGATCGGCTGATAATAAGTGATTGAAAAAGATTAGAAGGGCTTGCACAGGATCTCGTGGAGCTTCATGTCTCTGATCCTGCCCGACTCAGCGGCGGTCAGCACCATAGCCGTGTCTGCGCCCGCGTGGCTACCGGCTACGCTCACCACCGTCTCCCCCGACGGCACGGCGTTGCTGTCCACCGCCATCATGGCTATCTCGGCGCAGACCTTCACGCCCTGGCTGAAGAGCCGCAGCGTGTTAGCTATCACCACATTGGTCGGTGGCAGTATGTAGGGTAGCCGCGCGTCCAGAGGCTCGGTCTTTGGGGGTCTCTGGCGGCTCATGCCCACGTCTACGGTGCCTGTGAGCACGTCTGTGCATGTGACCACCTCGACTCCCTGATTCTCCAGCTTCTCCCTGAGCTCGTCTGGGAAGAGCTGGACGCCGGGATCTCTGTAGCCTGTCTGGTGGGTCACGACCACGAGCTTCAGTCCGCTCCCCTTGAATAATTCAGCCGCCTTCTCAGCGGTGTAGCCTGTGGTGCTTGAGACGAGGACTGTGTCTATGCCGCGCCCCTTGGCGGCCTCTACCGCGATCTTCATCGTCGCTTCGGTGTGCTCCTTTCCTGGCTTTTCGAAGTATACTACCTTCCGTTCTACGCTCATGTCGTTCAACTCTTGATGGTATGAATGATTGCATTGCTGAGGGTTAATAAACTTGGGTTTACAGGACGTAGTTCTCCCGGTGGAACTCCCTCTGGCCGACGACGGGTATCTCGGCGCCGCAGTGGACACACCTCTTGTCCTCGTCAAGGTCCCAGCCCGTTATCGTGTACCCTGATCGGCTGATTACGGGTTTTCCGCAAACGTGGCACATGGTGTCCTCGTAGCCGCCCCCCCTGACGTTGCCCACGAAGACGTATCGGACTCCCTCCTCCACGGCTATCTCCCTGGCCCTCACTAGGGTCTCCACTGGCGTCGGGGGGACGTGCTGGAACTTGTACATGGGGAAGAACCTGCTCAGGTGAAGCGGCGTCTCGGGGCCCAAGTGCTCGACGATGTAGCGAGCCATATCCCTGGTCTCGTCCGGGTTGTCGTTGGTCTCGGGTATGACGAGGAACGTCACCTCGACATGGACGCCGTTCTTCTTCATGTGCTCCGTGGCATTGAGGACGCTCTGGAGCTCACCGCTGCAGTGCTTCCTGTAAAACTCTTGGTTGAAAGCCTTCCAGTCGACGTTTGCGGCGTCGATGACGTCCACTACCTGCTCCAGGGCGGGTATGCTGACGTAGCCGTTGGTGACTAGGACGTTCTTGATCTCGCTCTCGTGGGCGAAGCGGGCCGTGTCCTCCACGTAGTTGAGGTTGATCAGCGGTTCGTTGTAGGTGTAGCTGACGCTGGTACACTCCTGGACCATGGCGGCCTCCACCACCTCCTCGGGATGCATGAACCGGGTGCGGCTGTTCTCCAGGTTGCCCATGCTAATGTGCCAGTTCTGGCACCATGGGCAGGTGAAGCTGCAGCCTACGCTGCTGACGCTGAGGCTCATGCTGCCGGGGTGGAAGTGGGCGAGGGGCTTCTTCTCGATGGGGTCTACGGCGAAGGCCGAGAGCTGGCCGTAGGTGAGGCTCATGAGCTTGCCGTCCACGTTCTTCTTGGTGCCGCAGAACCCTTTCTGACCCGGCTTCATTGTGCACATCTTAGGGCAGATGGTGCAGCGCACAGTGTCATCCGTGAGCTTCTCCACGAACCTGGACTCCATCCTATCTCAGGATGTGGATCACAGGTGTCGATAATAACGGTTACGAGATTTTTATAGGCGTCAACTACTTTGCTTTGGATTTACGCTCGCGTAGGTAGCATCGCATGGCGTCCTCGAGAGCTTCGCTTGCCTTACGCGATGATCCATAGCTCGAATCGTCGAGAACGAAGTGCATCCACTCGTTCCAGAGTTCTTCGTCTATGTAGATCGAGGTCTTCTTCTTGCCCATTTCAGGTATTATATGGTCGTGTGACCTTTTAAACATCCCCTAATTATACTATACGGTATATACCGTAAACCTTAAATTATGTACCGTATACGGTATACTCATCGGGAGGAAGCGAACGTATGTTAAGACCCAAAGTGAAGATCACCGTCCTGAAGAGGGTCGATCCGTCCATCATCTTCGACGGGGACGTCCCCAACGTGCCCGGGACGGACAGGAAGTTTGAGATCTGCCCCGCCTTCGAGGAGGGGCAGGAGTTCGTCGTCGAGAACGGGATGAAGCCCGAGGGGTTCTGCGTCTGGGCCTGGAACGACCTATTCAAGAGTCTGTCTGTCCTCTATTTCGGTGGCAACTTCCCGTGGGCCGAGGATGGGAAGACGGTCGCCTGCTGCACCGACGGCGTCCGCCCCGTCTCCTTCAGGCTGGAGCGGATCAACTAGAAACCATCTTCACGCAATCCTTTTTTTAACCGTCAATGCGTCTGGCCCATCCGAATATTATCGGCTGCTACAGTGAAACCCCTTTAACTACGGTTCACACTGGTTTCTTGATGTGGCTCACGAGGCCCGACGCCCGAGGCATCCTTGACGACCCAGGTGTAGTACACGCGCTTCCACGGTACGTGGACGTGGTGAGGAAGAAGAAGCACGCAAAGCACCTGATAGACAAAGCGGTGGAAGCCGAGTTCCATAGACGCGACCCCGTAGAGATGCTGTGGGAGACCCACCAAAGCCTACTGTCAGAGTATAGAGAGATACAGGAATCGTACGATGCGTCAGGTAAGAAGCCGAAGAAGGAAGAAAACTCGTGGTACGACCTCAAAGTGCTGCTGGGGCACCATCTCATGAAGGAGTGCAGGTTCTGCGAACGCGGCTGCGGAGTGAACAGGCTCCGCGGGGAGAAGGGCTACTGCCGCGCGGGACGAAACTTCACCCTCTACTCAGCGTTCCCCCACATGGGGGAGGAGCCCGAGCTAGTGCCATCGGGCACCATCTTTACGGGGGGCTGCAGCATCAGGTGCATCCACTGCCAGAACTGGGACATTAGCCAGTGGGGGAGCAGCGGCGCCAGCGTCACCCCCGAGCTCATGGCTGTTCAGGTGAAGGACCTCGCAGACAAGGGCTGCAGGAACCTGAACATGGTGGGCGGCGACCCGACGCCAGTGACGTGGCAGTGGCTGGAGACGTTCAGGCATGTGGACGCCAACATCGCCCCCGTCTGGAACAGCAACAGCTACTACTCGGAGGAGGTCTCCCATCTCCTCGCCGGCTTCATCGACGTCTACCTCCTTGATTTCAAGTACGGCAACGACGAGTGCGCCGAGGCCATCAGCGACGCCCCCGGCTACTGGGAGGCCTGCACCAGGAACCACCTGATGGCTCATGAGCACGGGGAGCTCATCATCCGGGTGCTCGTGCTGCCGGGGCACAACGAGTGCTGCACCCGGCCCATCCTCCAGTGGATACACAACAACCTTGGATCAATGACACGTGTGAACCTTATGTTTCAATATAGACCAGAGTGGAGAGCGAAGGAGAGACCTGAGCTCAGCCGTAGACTCACCTCGGAGGAGATCGCGGAGGCTAGGAACATAGCCGCCGATATCGGTCTTAAGAACCTTGTCCGTGGATGAAAGACCACAACCTTAACCTGACGGGGAAAGGGAACGCATAAAGGAAGTGAGGGCAAAGAATGGGTGAAAACTGGGAAACCGGGCTCGGATACAAGCTTGCGCTGGGGGTAGCGGCAGCCACGGTGCTCATCTCGCTGCTGGACATGCTTCATGCGCCTATCTTTATCCGGGAGACCACGTCGATCAAGGCACAGGTCCTGGGTCAGGACGTGGTGAATCTCGTTCTCGGCGTGCCAGCGACGCTGTATGCGTTGCACCTGTCGAGGAAGGGCTCCCTCAAGGCTAGAACCGTATTGATTGGGCTCATGGCGTACTTCGCCTACACTTTCTTGTCTTACAACATACTGTTCAAGCTCAACGACGGGTTCCTGCTATACACCGCCGGCTTCGGGCTTAGCCTGTACGCCACCCTGCTGAACATAGCCGGGTTAGACATGAAGAAGCTGCGCATCGTGGCCAGCCCATCGATTAGAAAGTGGACACCCATAGTCATGGTATTCATACTCCAGATCGTCGTCGTGCTCTGGACACCAGACATAGCTTACTATTACTCCACTGGGGAACACCCTACTAGGATAATCGAGGAGGGAGTGCACACCCTCGCGATACACTTTCAGGACCTCAGCATAGTAGCGCCACTTGCGCTCGTCACCGCCTGGCTCATCAGGAAGGATGAGAAGATGGGATACGTGTTGGCCCCGGTGATACTCGTGAAGGCGCTGAGCTTAGCATTGGCAGTGCTGGGAATGATAACCGTGATGCATTTCTCAGGCACACCGGCTGCAATCGGAGAGATCATGGTGTTCGTCTTCGGAGCCTTGGTTATAGGTGGATACACTATGAGGTTCTACAAAGGCATGGAGATGAGAGTAGATTAACTTAAGCCAAGGTTAGAGATGTAGCTGAAAGGGGCTTGAGATCATTTACCACTCCACACTGAGGCTTTACATCGGCCTGGAGGAGCCTTTCAACGAGGTCAATGGTTCCTAGCAGCCACACTTATTTCCTAGACACCCCTATTCAGCATCCATGGTCACCCTCAAGACGAAGCGTCTCGTCCTCAGGGAGTTCACCATGGATGACTACGAGGCAGCCCACGCCTACGCCTCGGCCCCCAGGGTCGTGGAGTACATGAGCTTTAGACTAAACACACCTGAGGACACACGCCAGTTCCTTGAGAGAGCCATCTAGAAGCCGTAGTAGAGGCCCAGAACAAGCTACACATTGGCTCTAACCATCGAAGGAGAGGTCATCGATGGCTGCGGCATAACCATCACCGACTCTAAGCTCGGCAGGGGTGAGATAGGTTACTGCATGCGCCCCGAGTACTGAAGCCGAGGATTAGGCACAGAGGCCGCGGGGGCCCTCATTAGGTTCGGTTTCGAGGAGCTGGGACTCTACAGGATCATCGCCAAGTGCGACCCAATGAACGTGGCGTCTTGGAGGGTCATGGAGAAAACCGGTATGCATCGGGAGGGCAGGTTCAGGGAGAACGTCAAGATCAGTGGAGAGTGGCGGGACAGTCTACTCTACAGCATCCTCGAGCACGAGCATAGCGGCTAGAGCTCTTTCACCATGAGGCGTCTGAGGTTCTCGTCTAAGACGTTGCCACAATGCCAACAGAGGGCAACGTGTTCAGGCATCTTCGTGCCACATTTTTCGCATATGATAATGTTTTCCTCTTTTTTATCTGACTTAAAGAAGTCATCTAGACTCAGCTTAATCAAAGATCCCCATAACCTATTTCACTGCTACGCTTAAAACATTTTATCAGAAAACACATCTATTCATATTTTTCAGTTCTTCACCTCAATGATATTGCATAAATATTTCCCAGAAATACCTGCTTTTTTCGTTGTTATCGAAATTCTTTTCACTTTGAATAACGTTATTTCATTCAGTGAAACGGGTGTTTAATCAATAACACCCGGAAAAGGGTCAAAGACACCCTCGATGTTGGAAAACCATGGCCCAACTTAGAACACGGCAGCCCATCGGGAACTACGAGTTTGAGGGACCATACCAGACAACTGAGCGGGTTCCTGAGGCAGAGGGGCTGCTGGCGATAATAACAAGCGATGGGAGGCAGAACTACCTCATCGACGTCATACATACACCTGACGTCCTGGCCTCGATTAAGGACAGCCCCAGACGCAGCTGCTGGGAGCAATACAATAAAGGCATCCTGCTCTACGCCTTCCTAAGAAGCGACGACCTCGAGACCGAGACCTACCAATCTATGAACAGGGACATAAGGACAGAGATGCGAAACATTCCCTGCAAGTAAATAGCCCAAGGCGAGAAACAGAGGGTTCCACCCTACACTCTTAGCAGATGCTACGCGAAGAGGACCTTCTCCAGCTCCGCCTTCTCCTTGACAAGATTACGCACACGCTGGGTGTAGTCCTCAACCATGTCCTCATACTTGGACAAAACTTCCTTCATCTCTTCGCTGTTCCTGCGTACCTCAATGAACCTATCTATGTCGTCCGGGGATCGCACCCGGATCAACCGGCCGCCGGTCCTCGTCTCCTTCAATATCCTGAGGTTTCTCCTTACTCTCCTATAAGTCGAGTCCGACTTTATCCTGTTAATCTCGTCGTCGATCTCCATAATCTTGATTAAAGTTGATTTTCGCGACGAAGCCATCAGATAATATATGGTAATCCTGACTTAAATAACCGATTATTGCACAGTCTTTAAGTAAACGACCAAATCCGTAGTCAGTGAATACCTTTAAAAAACGCGTTCCGTTAACTTTCACCGTAGAAGCGTATTGAATTCTGAGTTTTAAACGGAATATACGCTCCAGATCGATGTGACCAGAATGTCAAAGGATAAAGTCGTATACATAGGATCTAAGCCCATAATGAATTACTGCATGGCAGTCATCGAGAGCTTCAGGCACAGCGACTCAGTCGCTTTGAAGGCTATAGGAAGGGCCATCATCCGGGCGGTGGACGTCACAGAGGTTGCACGGAACAGGTACTTGAACGGAGTCAGGATCGAGTCATAGACATCATGACAGAGCAGCTCGACTCCCGTGACGGAGACACAAGGAACATGAGCGCCATTACGATTCTGCTGAGAAACGAAGGATAAGATGTGGGTGAGACGGGTTGGAGGGTACGGTGAAGAGGTGGCTGACCGGCCGAGGATACGGTTTCATAGGCGTAGAAGAGGACGACGACATATTCGTGCACTACACGGATCTTCAGGACGCCTACGCGCTGATGCGGGGGGCCAGAAAGTCGAGTTCGAGGTCGAGTCGACGCCGAAGGGTCCTAGGGCCGTCAACGTGAAGGTTGTCGGCTAAAACTAGGTTCGCCTTAGAGTGTTGAAAAGCAATCATCCATTTTTTTCGAGATACTCCTAAATAATAAGATACATATATATATGATATTGGCGTTATTTAAGTCTATTCTGATTATATTATAAAATATGATACCATTTTAAAATTAAAATTAATGGATATGAGATATCTGAAAACATTGATTTCGTCACTTTTACATGAAATACATATTTTATATATAGCACGTAGATGAAAAAGTATTGGGTGGAAAACGTGAAAGGGATCATAAAAAATGGTTTAGATACCGTGGATTCGGCTTCATCGAGACCGAAGAAGGACAGGAAGAAGTCTTCTGCCATAGGTCAGAGATAAAATATGAAATTCAACCTCTTGAAGGCCAAAGAGTTCAGTTCAGCCTAGTCCCCCACTGGAAGGGGCCGCGAGCTGAAGACGTGCGCTTAATCAACTAGGCGGTGAACCCAACCCATGGAGGCGATGAAACTGATGATCTGGCAAAACGTCGATGTGCCCTCGAAGACCGTGAGAGTCCACAAGGAAGAATGTCGATACTGTAGACCCAGCTCCTCTCTCTTGAAGGGAGTGAACAAGATATAGAGAGAGAGGGCGCCTGGTTCAGCTTCGACACCTATCAAGAAGCGATGAGGTTCTACAGGGAACACTTCCTGGAGAAGATGGCCTTGAAGACCTGCAAGGTGTGCAACTCCTAGCTTCCTACAAATCTTTGTCTTTGTGTACGCGGTTCCCAGATGGATGAGCTAGCTCATCTAGGCAAGCAGATCTTGCAAGGCTGCTATATCATATTCTTCAAGTTTTCGATGTAATACTCCTTGGCTTCATCCACCGAGTCAAATCTAAGCCAGCCACCGTCCCGCCCCAGCCCATCAAGCTCCTTGGTCAGGGAAGCCCTCGGCTTACAGTACCTGCACCCCTCGATGTGAAGCTTAGATATTTTAGTAGGGAAATCGACGTTAAGCCAGTACATTTGCGTGGCCCCTAGTGACCCGCCTTCTCGACCTTGACCAAGTTCTCGAAGTCGATTCTAAGCTGCCTGACCCAGCCTCTCTCTGCGTGGAAGTCCGCGTTGTCGCTTATACACCTGACCGGACACACAAGCTTGCCTTTCTCGTATCCTTCGCAGTCGTCTTCAGTCTCCGGGACCTTCCCACACCGGTGTACACATAGCTTTAAGGTAAGGCTTTGGATGGCGGAAAGCAGCTCTAAGACACCCAAATTCATCTTTGTACTCGGCGTCACAAGGGTAAAACTTTCTTGTCCATTCACGTAGTCTACGGCGCTAGGTGTATACCTCTCCGCCATGATAATGATCTTTCCGTAATCCGCGCCATCGTAATCTGAGACTATCTGTTTCACTGATTCGAGGTCAGCTTTTCCGACCCGCCCATCCTTTTCGACAAACACCTTGACGATGGTGTCCTCCCCGTCTATTGGCTCGAAGTCAGCTGTACAGTTCTCGTCGTCGTACCCGGAAAACCGTACGCCGTGAAGCGTTTTAACCAGCTTAACCTCGGTATCGAGCCAATCCGAATTTACCTTTAAAGCCATTTTCCCAAAAAATCCTCTATATTTTCTATGGGATATTATACGTGATACCTGTATATAATCGATATGTAAGAAAATGTAATTCAAGAATACAATTTTTCCATAGATCGGTGTTTCTTAATGCATTTATAAATTCGATGATTTCGAGATTTAATAATAAATTCATAATTTTTTTGAACTGTGTGAAATATTAGATGCCGAGGGTTCTTGTTATATAAACTACAATATAGTTTTGTCATATTATTAAGACAACTAAAACTGCATTGAATGTTGGATTTTTTATATTTATTCAACTGAGTAGAAAACGCTTCTATTTATCTCTGAACTTCAGAGAAATGTGTTGTTCTTATAGTAATCATCAGGTGGTTTAAACTTGTCATAAATATTGAGGTGCAGCCATTAGTTTTTAGGTTTATAAATGAAAGATTCGATTACTTTATATTTCATGCCTTTTCCTGTCTCTTTCAAAGGGTAAAGAGTCCAATGGGATTAACTAGTCGCGGAGACTCTATTTACCCATTAACGTGTGATGTAAATGTCGTATGAAGTAGAACAGAGCTTCAGAAACATAGTAAGATTCTACGCCTACGAACTATATTTGATTGATAAGGGGAACAAAGCAACCTCGTTCTTCAGCGAGAGACAGCGCAGGAGCCTCACAAAGATCGGCGTCTTCGAGAAGACCTATGTGCACAGAGGTTGCAGGCTAAAGATATCTGAAAAAGCTAAAGCTATTCTGAATTCAATCGACCTGTCATCCATTGCTTTAACCGATCTTTTTTAAACTAACCGAGATACCACTAAATCTTTAACTCATTACTTTTGGACGCATGTTTAGAGTTTTGCCTTAACCCCTACGTTTTTATATTCCCTACAAGTCATAGTGCTAGAACGAGAGGAAAAACACGTTGGCTTGGCACGACAACCTCACTAAACGTAAGAAGACAGGTGGAAGGAAACGCGCGTACCGGACTAAGCGCGTACACGAACAGGGCAGACACCCCGTCGAGACCACATTCGGCGAGACCAAGCGCAAGAAAGTCGAAGGCAGAGCCAGGATAGAGAAAGTGAAGCTGGTGAAAGCCGAGATGGTTAATGTCAGCTACCCCGCTACGGGGAGGACGGAGCGCCTCGAGATCCTCGACGTCGTCAGAAACCCCGCCAAGGCAGACTACAACAGGAGAGGCGTCATCACCAAAGGCACCATAATACGCACCGAGAAAGGACTCGCCAGGATCGTCTCCAGGCCAGGTCAGGACGGCGCCCTCAACGCGGTCGTCGAGGAAGAGTAACCTTCTTAGCCGGAGACCCGGCAAACCTATGTGAACAGCCTTGAGGGGAAGGGGCAAACTCCGTGTTTGGCCGGTCTATTTCGACGCCAGTGTCAGCAGAGGAGAGGGAAGGAGGGTCCCCCGATCCAAGGCTGTCAGGGATCCCAAGGCAGAGGACATAGAGAAGGCAGCCAAGAAGCTTGGGCTTAACCCGATTCTGGAGCCGGCGGCTACTTACAGCAAGCAGCCTTGGAGGCCAGTCGGGGTCGTACTCGTGGACAAGAAGGGTCATAAGACGCGGATAATCAACGACATCGCCGAGGAGATGAA
>Ga0209635_10003595_pt1 | contig 12103 bp, 10 predicted proteins | sample DeeMarSWOR230_32_FD_187463 | JGI IMG/M metagenome (GOLD analysis project Ga0209635, IMG submission 187463) | Marine sediment microbial communities from White Oak River estuary, North Carolina - WOR-2-30_32 (SPAdes) (version 2) | ecosystem: Environmental > Aquatic > Marine > Intertidal zone >...
TTCCCGGCTCCACTGGGCACGGTCCGCCGTTTCCTCAACGAGGTCCCACTTGTTGACCACCAGCACTATGCCCTTGAACGCCTGCTGAATATAGCCGGCGATATGGGTATCCTGGGCGGTGACCGGCTCGGTGGCCTCGGTGAGGAGGAGGGCCACATCGGCCCTGTGGATAGCGCGCAGCGCCCGCGCCACGCTGTAGCGCTCGATACCTCTATCCACCCGACCCCTCCTCCTTATGCCCGCCGTGTCGATGAGGAGAATGCGCTCGCCATTGTGTTCAAGGATGGTGTCTATGGCATCCCTAGTGGTACCTGGAGTATTGGTGACTATGGTGCGCTCCTTGTGCAGGATGGCATTTAAGAGCATAGACTTGCCCACATTGGGGCGTCCTACGATGGCCACCTTCATCATCTCCGGCTCCTCTTCAGGTGGGAAATAGGGCAAACTTGCCACTACCCTATCGAGGAGCTCATCGACACCGATGTCGTGGTAGGCGCTGACGGCTAGGGGGTCGCCCATGGCAAGTTCGTAGAACTCAGCAGCGTCTAGGCTGCGCCGCTCATTATCCGCTTTATTAGCGGCAAGCATTATCGGCTTGTCGCAGCGTCTGAGCATTTCGGCGATCTCCCTGTCCATATGGGTTACCCCATCAAGCACATCGACCAGGAAGATGATGGAATCGGCTTCTTCGATAGCGACCTCCACCTGCTCCTTGACCTGTTGCGCCAGCTCAGAGGGTGGCACCGGCACCAGACCGCCGGTGTCGATCAGGGTCAGGCTGCTATCCTTCCAGTCGATGTCGCTATAGAGGCGGTCGCGGGTGGTGCCTGGCTCATCCTCGATGATGGCAAGCCGCTTTCCCACCAGCCGATTAAACAGGGTGGACTTGCCCACGTTGGGCCTGCCAACGATGGCGACGATTGGTTTGGTCATCCTAATAGCTCCACCAGTATTGCCTTCTGCATGTGAAGCCTGTTCTCCGCCTGGTCGAAGACCACCGACTGCGGCGCATCCAGTAGCCCCTCGGCGATTTCCTCGCCATGATGCGCTGGCAGGGGGTGCATAAAGATGGCGTCCCGCTTTGACAAAGAAAGCAGCTTGGTATCTACCTGATAGCCCGAAAAAGCCGCCCGACGCCTCTCCGCCTCGTTCTCCTGCCCCATGCTTGTCCAGACATCGGTGTAGATCACATCAGCGCCCTGGGCTGCCTTTTTCGCATATCCGGTTACGAGGAGCTTGCCCCCGCTTTTTCGAGCTCGGGCAAGCACTTTGGCCTTTGGCCCATACTCCCTAGGGGAGGCGATGCGAAATTCCATCCCCATCAGGGAGCAGGCCAGTAGCAGGCTGTTGGCCACATTATTGGCATCGCCAATATAGCTGACAGTTAAACCTTCCAAACCCCCTCTCCTCTCGTAGATGGTCAAAAGGTCGGAGAGAACCTGGCAGGGGTGCTCCTCATCGGAGAGGCCATTGATCACCGGGACTGTGGCGTGTTTTACCAGAAGTTCGACGGTCTGGTGAGCGAAGGTTCGGGCGACGATGCCATCGACATAGCGAGAAAGCACCCGCGCCACATCGGAGATGGGCTCCCGCTGTCCCAAGCCGACCTCGGCCGGGGAGAGCATGAGCGCGTGTCCGCCAAGCTGACTCATGGCCACATCGAAGCTGACGCGAGTGCGTAGCGAGGGCTTCTCGAAGATGAGCGCCAGCGTCCGCCCCGCAAGGATGGGTCTGTTGCCACCTTGCTTCAGTTCAAGGGCAGTTTTGATCAGATTGCGGATGTCATCTGAAGTGAGATCAGCTATAGAGATTAGGTCTTTCATTACCTTCCTCTTCGATAGTAGATTAGTAGGTATAGTATATCATAAGGTGACCCCCAATCAAGCTTTTAAAGGAAGGCTTGCTAAAGGCATTTCAGAAAATCGGGTGGAATCTGTCAGGGAAAATAGAAGCAATCTTGCCATTAGTCTTGACAAATGTATACAAATGTATTACAATAGTTACTTGATTGGAATATATAACATGTTAACGATCAAGGCACTCTGGGTGGATGATGATGTATTAGACAAAATTGAAGGAAGGCACGGCCTTAAATTCCTGGATATTGAAGAGGCACTAGTATATTCATGAGAACGCTACTTTCATAAGGTTGGTGGAAATCAGATAAAGGCATCCTTGAAAACTTCGTCTGGGCAATATGTGGTTTTATTCCTAATTCCTCTCGGAGGGGGTGACTGGAAGGTTAATAGCGCAAGAAGGATGTCGCCTAAAGAGAGGCGCTTTTTCAAATCAGCTAAAAAGGGGTGAAACATGGCAAAGAAAAAAGGAGAACTAACGGAAGAAGAGATGGGAGAGCCTGTTGAGGTTAAGGTCAAGCGACCGCTTGACAAAATTGTCCCAATTCGGCTACCAGCTGACCAGTGGGCAGAGCTTTACAACTATGCTCATGAGCTGGGCGTAGGTCCCACAACTTTGGCACGCATGTGGATCTTCGAGAAGCTAGCTTTTATCAGGGCGACGACTTCGGCGGCTTATGCCCCGGGTGGGGTTCCCTTTATTCCAACTTGGCTCGCACCAGCACCACTACGTCTCACCTTTGACCAATTTATGGAGAAATTGGTAAGCGCTTTACCTGACGATATTAGGCAAAGTGTATTACAGATAGGCAAGGACGCTGTGTGTCCATCCGACGCGGAAAAGCTAGAAGATGTGAAAGCCCTTTGGGCACCCTGGGGGACTGTGTTTGAAGTGACACAACAGTTTTTCCGAGCTGTCGCTAAACTTATGGGCGTGGAGATCGTGGAGGAAGAGGCTGACGCGAAAGAATCGAAGGTTGGGCGTATAAGAAGGCTCAATCCTGCTGAGCTAAGTCCCTCACAAATCGAGAAGATCATAGAAATAGTTAGTGAAGAGCGATAATCATCATAGTCTACTTTGATGGCATGCGTATCATTTGTGGACTTGTTATTAATATTGAATGGTAATTATTGCTACTCCGTATTCTGTGATGTTCCCGTCCGCATACACGCATCGATATGCGCCGTTCCCTTTCGCATATTTGCTGCTATAATAAATGTGGAGCAAAATGTTGCGCGCTAGGGAGATGGCAGAAAAAAAGCCTTTACTTATCCTGTTCGATGGCAATGCCCTGGTGCATCGTGCCTTTCACGCCTTACCCCCCTTAGCGGTGACCAAGACCGGGGAGATGACCGGGGCGGTCTATGGATTTGCCAGCATGGTATTAAAAGTGCTCGCTGAGCTTAAGCCCTCCCATTACGCTATCGCCTTCGACTACCCAGCGCCCACCTTCCGCCATCGCGAGTATGAGGCCTACAAGGCGCAGCGCCCCCCGGCTCCGGAGGAGCTAAAGGGTCAGTTCGGACGGGTGCGCCAGCTTGTGGAGGCCTTCAATATCCCCAGCTTTGAGGTAGAGGGCTACGAGGCTGACGATATTCTGGGTACCCTCTGCCATCAGGCCTCGGCCCAGGGAGTCGATACCATCATTATCACCGGCGATATGGATACATTGCAGCTTGTCTCACCTAAGGTGCGGGTGCTCACGCCGCGACCGGGGAGAAGCTTCAGCGACACGGTAATCTATGATGAGGAGGGGGTAGCGGAGAGGTATGGCATAGCTCCTTCCCAAATCGCCGACCTGAAGGGCTTGAAGGGCGACCCCTCGGATAATATCCCTGGCGTCCGTGGTATTGGCCAAAAGACGGCGGTGAAGCTTCTCCAGCAGTTTGGTAGCATAGAGCGGATCTACGCCCATATCGAGGAGGTAGCGCCTACCAAGGTGCAACAGACACTGGCAGAGGGCGAAAAAGCGGCGCACGAGAGCAAAAGGCTGGCCACCATCGTTACCGATATCCCCATCGCTCTCGACCTAGATGCCTGCGCCGTCTCCGCCTTCGATCGAGATAGGGTAGTGGAGCTCTTCCGCGAGGTTGAGTTCACCAGCCTCCTGGGAAAGCTTCCTGAGCGGGGAATCGGGAGGGGTCAGGATATGGTGAAAGAGGAGGCATTGGAGGAAGATTATAGAATTATCAATGATCCTCAGGCCTTAGACGAGCTTGTAGACGAGCTCCAGGCTGCCCCCTCCTTCGCCATCGATCTGGAAACCACAGGCAAGGAGCCCATGTATGCCCAGATGGTGGGCCTATCCTTCTCCTGCGAGCCGGGCAGGGCCTATTATGTGCCTGTGGGGCATCGATTGGGCGCTCAGCTCCCCTTGAACCAGGCGCTTGAAAGACTCAAGCCTTTTATCGAAGACCCAGGCATCGCCAAGATCGCCCACAATGGTAAATATGACATGACAGTGCTTGACGAGTATGGTATCGAGCTCCAAAATCTAGGCTTTGACACCATGATCGCCGCCTATCTACTTGGGGAGAAGGGTCTGGGGCTCAAGCCACTGGCCTTCAGCAAGCTGGGAGTGGAGATGATCCCGATCACCGACCTCATCGGAACGGGGGCAAAACAACTCTCCATGGCCTATGTTGATATCTCCATGGCAGCCAGATATGCCTGTGCCGATGCCGACATCACGGGGAGGTTGGCCCAATTGCTTGAGGTGGAGCTAAGGGAGCAAGGGCTGTGGAGCCTATTCCGCGAGGTGGAGATGCCTTTGGTTCCGGTGCTGCTGCGCATGGAGCGCAACGGGGTGGCTCTGGATGTAGAATCCCTATGGAGCATGTCCCAGAGCCTGGGGGAGAGGATGTTGGAGCTGGAGGCTGAGATTTATAACTGTGTCGGGCATCGATTTAACATAAACTCAACCCAGCAATTGGGCGCTGTTCTTTTTGATGAGCTCAAGCTACCAGGGGGGCGCAGGACAAAGAGTGGCTACTCCACCGATGCCTCTGTCCTCGATGGGCTGAGGGACATTCACCCCGTTATTGAGCCGCTTCTTGAGTATCGCCAGCTAACAAAGTTGAAGTCCACCTACGTCGACGCACTCCCTGCTTTGATCAACCCCAAGACTGGAAGGGTGCATACCAGCTTCAACCAGACGGGCACTGCCACCGGGCGGCTCTCCTCCAGCGACCCCAATCTGCAAAATATTCCAATTCGCAGCGAGCTGGGCCGGCAGGTGCGGAAAGCCTTTGTCGCCCCCGATGGCTCCCTGCTGCTAAGCAGTGATTATTCCCAGATCGATCTCCGCGTGATGGCGCACCTATCCCGGGATGCTCAACTCCTCGCCGCCTTTCAGCGCGATGATGACATCCACCGGGCCACTGCCTCCGAGGTCTTCGGCGTGCCCGCTTCAGAGGTGACGCTGGATATGCGAAGGGTGGCGAAGACAGTTAACTTCGGTGTGATATACGGGATTAGTGACTACGGTCTGGAGCAGGCCACCGACCTTTCCCGGGAGCAAGCCTCCCAATTTATTAACACATATTTCGAAAAGCACCAAGGGGTGAAGGAGTATATCGAGGCGACAAAGCGCCAGGCCAGCGAGCGAGGTTATGTTGAGACCATTCTGGGCAGAAGGCGGTATATCCCCGAGACCAATTCCCCCAATGCTCAGGTGAGAGCGGCGGCGGAGCGCATGGCGATAAACATGCCGGTTCAGGGCACCGCTGCCGACATCATGAAGCTGGCGATGATTGGGGTCCAACGGGAGATGGACAAGAGGGAGCTGAGGAGTAAAATGCTCCTTCAGGTTCACGACGAGCTGGTCTTTGAGGTGCCCCAGGGGGAGCTTGAGGAGATGAAGGGACTTGTGGAAGAGATCATGCCTAATGCCCTGAAGCTCAGCGTCCCCCTCAAGGTGGAGGCCAAGGTAGGCAGAAACTGGGGGGAGATGGGGTAAGATGCCGGAGCTGCCCGAAGTAGAGACGATAAAAAGGGACCTGGCACCCAGGATAGTAGGGCGAAGCTTTGTCGGTATCACCCTGAATTGGTCTAGAATGGTGCAAATTCTGTCGCCAGAGGCCTTTTCTAATTGCCTGATAGGGAAAGGTATTACAGAGCTTGACAGGCGTGGGAAATACCTTATTTTTCGACTCTCAAGCGGTGAGGCGCTAATCCTTCACTTAATGATGAGCGGCTCCTTGCTCCTTATTCCCCGGGGTGAATCCGATAAATATACTAGAACTATATTTCATCTCGACAACGAAGCCGATCTCTACTTTCGTGACCCGCGCAAGCTTGGCCGGATGTGGCTGGTAAAAGATGAAAATAGTGTGGTGGGCAAGCTTGGTCCCGAGCCTTTAGCCCCCAGCTCTACTGCTGAGGTTCTGGGGGAACGTTTGAAAAAGCACTCGGCACCGATAAAGGCTGTGCTCTGCGATCAGAGCTTTCTCGCTGGCGTGGGCAACATGTATGCTGATGAAGCTCTCTATGATGCTGTGATACATCCACTGAGAACTGCGAATAGTCTGTCAGCGGAGGAGATAGCGCGGCTGCACCGTGGCATACGTCGAGTGCTTGAGAAGGCTATTGGTAGCTACGGGGCCAGCATCAGCGATTATCGCCGCCCCGATGGCGAGATGGGGGCGGCGCAATCTATCTTCAAGGTGGCTCACCGCGCTGGCGAACCCTGCCCCGTCTGCGCCACGCCTATTGAGCGGATCACTATTCGCCAGCGGGGGACATACTTCTGCCCCCGGTGCCAGCGGGAATCGCAAACATCTTGACAAATCGAGCATCTCTGTGGTATGATATCAAATCCATCGACCGCGATTATATCGGGCGGTGAGATTAATCAACTAGCACAAAGAATAAAAGAGTCGCTTGGATCGGGCACGACCGAGACGGCATATAGCGGTGGGGGAGAAAATGCCTTCTCGGGCACTGCCTGAGAAGGTTTTTTGCGTTCCAAGGACCTGAATTATGCATAACGCAATCACAGATGTTTCAGGGATAAAGGTGGGGCATTACACCGATAAAGAGGCCGTCACCGGCTGCACCGTGATCCTGTGTGAGGAGGGAGCGGTGGCTGGCGTAGATGTTCGCGGCGCGGCACCGGGCACCAGAGAGACAGACCCGTTACACCCGATGAGCCTGGTGGGGAAGGCACACGCCATTCTCCTCAGTGGGGGCAGCGCCTTTGGCCTGGATGCCGCCGGTGGGGTGATGCGCTATTTAGAGGAGAGAGGCTATGGCTTTGATGTGGGCGTGGCAAAGGTGCCTATTGTCCCCGCGGCCATTCTCTTCGACCTTCGTTTGGGCAGTGCTCAGGTGAGGCCTGGTCCTGAGCAGGGCTATCAAGCATGCCTCGCTGCCTTAAACGGGCCGGTAGCTGAAGGGAGTGTCGGCGCAGGCACGGGGGCCACGGTGGGCAAGATACTGGGGCCTGAGAGAATGATCAAGAGCGGCCTTGGCACGGCAAGCCAGAGGCTCGGTGGTGTTACTATCGGGGCTATCGTTGCTGTTAATGCCTTTGGCGATGTGGTTGACCCGGAGACGGGTAGAACTATTGCCGGTCCCCGCGACATTGAAAAAGGGGATTTTCTCAGCACAATCGAGATAATGAAAAAGCTTAAAATGAGCCCTATTCCTACCAATACTACCATTGGGGTAGTAGCCACAGATGCCTCGCTGGATAAGGAGCAGGTCAACAAGATAGCGCAGATGGCTCACGATGGCCTGGCGAGAACCATCCGACCCGTTCATACTATGGTTGACGGCGATGCCATCTTTGCCCTCGCCACAGGTAAAGAGGGCCCGGAGGATGTCACCATGCTGGGCGCAATAGCGGCTGAGGTAGTGGCAGTGGCGATCGTGAGGGCGGTGAGGGAGGCTGAGGGACTTGCCGGCATACCTGCGGCTAAGGATGTGGTGTAAGATGGTTGATATCGGTTTTATCGGAGCAGGGACTGTGGGCACGGCGCTGGCGGTGAGGCTAAGCGGCAAAGGCTACCCGGTGGTGGCAGTGGCCAGTAGCACCAAAGCGTCCGCCCAACGGCTTGCTGAGACTGTCTCCGGCTGTTGTACGTACGATGACGGGCAGGCGGTGGCCGATAATGCCCAGCTTGTTTTCATCACCACTCCCGACGATGTCATTGCCCCGCTGGTTGCCGAGCTTCAATGGTATCCTGGGCAGAGTGTGGTTCACTGTAGCGGCGCCGACTCCACCGACATTCTTTCGCCAGCGAGGGATTGCGGTGCCTATGTCGGCGGCTTTCATCCCCTCCAGACCTTCGCCAGTGTAGCCCATGCTATAGAGAACATCCCGGGCTCCACCTTCGCCATCGAAGCGGAGGAGCCACTGCTCGCTACGCTTAAGGAGATGGCTACCGCTCTCGAAGGGAGCTGGGTGAGGCTTGGTGCCGGTGATAAGATGCTATATCATGCCGCTGCGGTGATCGCCTGTAACTACTTGGTTACCCTGGTGAAGCTGGCCACCGACCTCTGGCAATCCTTCGGGGTGCCGCCACAGCAGGCAACCCGAGCACTACTCCCCCTGCTCAGGGGAACACTAAATAACATCGCTAATGTGGGCTTTCCTCACTGTCTCACCGGGCCTATCGCCCGGGGGGATTTAGGCACAATAAGAAAGCATATTTTCGCAATGGAGCGGGCCTCTCCCGGGATTCTCTCCACTTATCGGGAGCTGGGACTGCAGACGCTCCCTATAGCTTTGGCAAAGGGGAGGATCGATGAGGAGAGGGCCGAGGAATTGCGAACGCTCTTAAAGGAGGAATTGTCATGAGAACGATGCTGAAGGGCAAGATCCACCGGGCACGCGTCACCGATGCGAACCTTGACTACGAGGGGAGCATCACTATCGATGAGCTGCTCATGGAAGCGGCGGACATCCTTCCCTATGAAAAAGTTCAGGTGCTCGACATCGATAACGGAGCGCGCCTTGAGACCTATGCCATTACGGGGAAGCCAGGCTCAGGGGAGATCTGCATCAATGGCGCTGCTGCAAGGCTGGTCTCGGTGGGCGATAAGGTCATCATCCTCTCCTACAAGATTGTCAGCGATGAGGAGGCCAAGGATACCAAGCCCAAATTGGTCTGTGTCGATGAGAGGAATGCGGGGGTAGAGGAAGAGGTGCTGTTATTATGAGGGTTACCATCGGCGATATTAAGGAGATGAAGCAGCGGGATGAAAAAATCCCCATGCTCACCGCCTACGACTATTCCACTGCGAAGCTCATCGACGAGACTGGGGTGCCCCTGATCCTGGTTGGCGATAGCCTAGGCATGGTGATATTGGGGTATGAATCCACCATCCCAGTGACAATGGATGAGATGATCCATCACACCAAAGCAGTGGTCAGAGGCACAGCGCATGCCCTGGTGATCGGCGATATGCCCTTCATGACCTATCATGTCACGGTGGAGGATGCCCTGCATAATGCTGCCCGCTTCATTCAGGAGGGTGGGGCGCAGGCGGTGAAGCTTGAGGGAGGTGAGGTCGTCGCCGAGAAGGTGAGAAGGCTGGTGGAATGTGGCATACCCGTTCAGGGCCATATCGGGCTCACTCCCCAATCGGTGCACCAGATCGGCGGCTTTAAAGTCGTCGGGAAGACGCCCGAGGTGGCGGTGCGCTTACTAAACGATGCCAGAGCATTGGAGGAGGCGGGGGCCTTCTCCATCGTCCTGGAGTCTGTACCCGCTCCCCTTTCCAAGCTGATCACCGAGAGGGTGGCTGTGCCGACTATTGGTATCGGTGCGGGTCCCGACTGCGATGGCCAGGTTCAGGTGGTGAGTGACCTCCTCGGTCTTTTCACTGACTTTGTCCCCAAGCATGCCAAACAATACGCCAGGCTTTGTGACACTATTAAGGCTGCTGTCGCTGAGTACATCGGGGAGGTTAAGGCGGGAGGTTTCCCCACCGAAAAGCAGAGCTACACCATGGACGAGAAGGTCATCGCCGCGCTTGCTCGCTCGTCCTAGGGAGCGGCATGAAGGTTATTACCACAGTTGCAGAGATGAAGGAATTACGGAGCCAGCTTGCTGGCTCCGTTGGCTTAGTGCCCACCATGGGCTACCTCCATGGGGGGCATCTCGAGCTGGTGCGCCGCGCCCGGATGGAGAACCTCACGGCAGTGGTTAGTATCTTCGTCAACCCCACGCAGTTCGGCCCCTCGGATGATTTCGACACATATCCCCGCGACACTGAGCGCGACCTCGCCCTGCTGGAGAAGGAGCGGGTGGGCGTGGTGTTTATGCCCAGTGCCCAAGAGATGTACCCCGAAGGCTTCAGTAGCTGGGTGGATGTCGAAAAAATTACCGAGCGGCTGGAGGGCAAACTTCGCCCCGGCCACTTCAGGGGAGTGACCACCGTGGTGGCTAAGCTGTTCAATATCGTCCAACCCGATAGAGTATATTTCGGGCAAAAGGACGCCCAGCAGTTGGCGGTGATAAAGAAGATGGTCTCCGACCTCAATATGAACCTGGAGATAGTGACCGTGCCCACGGTGCGCGAGCCCGATGGCCTGGCGCTGAGCAGTCGCAATACTCACTTGAGTACCAGGGAGCGCAGCGCCGCAGTAATACTATGGGAAGCGCTTTACCACGCTCAGGAGCTATGGGGTAAGGGCGAAAGAAGCGCCCAGCGCCTGCGACAGGAGATGACGGCATTAATTGCAAGCGAGCCCCTGGCGGAGATCGACTATGTGAGCGTCGCCGACCCCGAAACGCTGGAGGAGCTTGAGGAGATCGACAGACCCGCTCTGGTATCGCTGGCGGTCAGGATCGGCAAAACGCGGCTGATCGATAATACAACGCTGGGGGAGTAGAGGGGGCAACATACCAACTAGAGGTTATTGTCTTCGAAACAGAGTTCCTTACCAAATTTAATTAAACCTTTAACCATTTTGCGTCCCTCGGCATCAGCAGTTAGAGCAGCCTTGGCTATTGGAAATAACTGGCAATATCCACGAATAAAGTTGGCAATCACGATAGTAATAAGGGCCGTGGCTGGTTCGACAAGTATCAACTGTTCCCTATTAATGACTGATTGTTTGAGTTGAATTGTGCTTAGACTTCCAGAATGGGTATATCCAGATAGATATTTATATTCATGTGAGAACCAGGTTTTATCAAAGCTAGCGCTTTCAGCAATCTCACTCCAATGTGGTAGCTTCCACTTGCCTTTCAAGATGTCTTTTTGTTGCTTCTTATCCAGCCGTTTAAAGGCAGAGTTTGACCTCAGCTTGCTGTGAAGGTAATCGATTTCTGTCTTCTCCTCTGCCAGTTTTTGTCTGTGTTTCTCAGTATACTGTGGTAATCCCTGCCTCTCAATCAATCCTGCTGCTTTCCAAGCCCAGTAGCGACAGCTTTGTTCCCCGTGTGTGGTTGGCTTAACGAAAATGTAATGAAAGGTCAGAAATGTTTCAAGAGCAGCTCTAACCAGTACATTTATCGACGCCGGATCAAGAAATTTGGGTGGAGCGTTTGGGAAACTTGGGAGTTCTAATTTAATTCCACGAGAGAGATATAAAATAGATGCAGCATGGTCGAAGAACTTGTTAGCTAGGTTTTCTGCGCCTATGAATCTATCATCAGTGCCAGTTAATGTGCCTATGTTTGCCTCCACAACCCTAGCCAGCAGGTCTAGGAGTTTCATAAATTCTTGTTCAGGATTCATTAGAAATCCCTACTCAGCAGTGCGAAAACCACCATCGCTGCCTTAAGCGTGGACGCCTTTGGGCGCGGTCGGAGTTGTGCGTTTGCGTCGTGGGGGGCGCTTGCCGGTCCATAGTCCCTTGAAGAACTTTCGGTCCAGCAGGTGCCGGTTATCGGCTACATCCAGCAGGTCCTTGGAGATGTTGCTCTCAAAGTAGGCCACCTCGACATGCTTGCCCATGTTCTTCACTGCTTGAAGGGCATAGGCGAAGTCTGAGTCCCCGCTCACCAGCACTGCAGTGTCATAGAGGTCGATCCAGGCGAAGTGCAGCAGGTCGGTGGCCAGCATAACATCGATGCCCTTCTCCACACGGATACCCTGCGAAAGCTTGGTGCCCCCCAGTCGTACCTCTAAGTACGGCGTTTCGCGAAGGGCGTTGAGGAAATCTTGCTGCTCGCGCTGACCTTCAGCCCGTTGGACTGGCTCTTGCAGGACGTTGTAATAGTATGTTCGAAACAGTCGTCTCGACTCAGTAATCTTATTGGCAAACGTCGCGAAATTGAGGTCATAGCGC
>Ga0209635_10003601_pt1 | contig 12095 bp, 5 predicted proteins | sample DeeMarSWOR230_32_FD_187463 | JGI IMG/M metagenome (GOLD analysis project Ga0209635, IMG submission 187463) | Marine sediment microbial communities from White Oak River estuary, North Carolina - WOR-2-30_32 (SPAdes) (version 2) | ecosystem: Environmental > Aquatic > Marine > Intertidal zone >...
GAACAAATGCCAAGTGCATGGAGTGTTTTTTATTATAACACGCTAATCCCTCTAATTCTTATACCATTAGGGATATATTTCTGTTTTAAAAGGTTAAATGCAGCCGATATTTTTGTAATTGCTTTTGTTATTTTAATGTACTATTTTACTGGAAGTATGATTCGTATTATATTAATTTTTACTCCCGCAGCAGCATTAGCGGGTGCATATGGTTTGGCTAGTATACTAAAAATTTTCGGTAGTTTCTTAGGAGAAAGAAAAATTGGTATTAGTAGGAAGCGAAAAAGACAGTTAAAGGATACCTTAGGAAATTCAGAAGTATTTACGGTTTACATTGTTATTGGTTTTTTATGCATTGCTCAAGTTGTTCATACAACTGATATTGCTATTGATCAGATGTCGTATGCACAAATGGTACCTGGAGGATCTCTTACCGATTGGGAGGGATCCTTAACTTGGATGAAAAATAATTTAAAAGGGACAGATGTAGTAGTCTCCTGGTGGGATTACGGATATTGGATTACTCCAGTAGGAAATGTAACATCTGTGAATGATAATGCTACGATGAACTCAACTAGGATCGGACTAACGGGTATGGCATTGATGCAGAGTAATGAGATTTATAGTGCTAAGGCTTTTAGGAGACTTCATGCTGATTACGTTTTGGTATATTTTGGATATCTTATTCAAGGATTAGGTGGCGATGAGGGAAAATGGACTTGGATGATCCAAATTTGTAATGATAATTATGCTAAATATAAACAATTGGGATGGGAAGAAGATAATTGGGCAGAAAATGCTGTCTTCGATGAAAGTCTATATCAAAATGCCACAACGGGGTTTGTGGAGGATAAATGGTTTGAAAGTCAGCTCGTTAAACTATTGTTTGGTGGTGAACGTACTGAATATGCTGAAGATTTAAATGATCTTCAAAAGAGTTATGTTAACGCAATAGCAGGTAGAACGGATGGTAATGGAAATTCATGGAAATCTCATATACCTGAGAATGGGGACTATGAATCTATAGTATTTGTTCCAGAATATATTTCGAAATATCACTTAGTAAAATTATATAGGATTGACTATACAGCATTAGATTCCAGTTTTGTTATTCAAGATCCAGAAGTTTTTGATAGTGGTTATGCTACTTTTAAATTGAAAAATACAGGTAAAAAAGATTTGCTCATTAACGGTGTAGAAATTAATGGAGAAGATTATCCATTCGTTATAGGTACTGGAAATAAAACTATTGTCGAAGGTACCGAAGAACTTGTTTGGATTGATACTGAAGATTCAAATTTCAAGAAGAATGATGTTGTTAAAATAAACGTTACAGCTCAATCAGAAGCGTTATATGGTAGAGAGTATATTTTTAGGAATCATACTAGCAACTTTTTTGTTAAAGAACCACAAGAAGGAGACATTAAAATTAACAAAGAAAATAGCAAAGTTATTCAGAAGAGTAATACTTCAGTTGATGTTTATTTAGAAGTGGAAAATATTGGAGACTCCACAGTAATTTTAGATAGATTTTACTTAAATAATGATACATTAGAGAATAAAATTAACCAAACAAAAATTGAATATTTAAGTGGTTCTTCTATTCTTAGACCTACAGATAAAACTAGTGTTCTTATATCAAATACGACAGCAAGTTTTTATCCTATTCCAACCTTTAATAAGATTGGTGTAGCTACTCCGAACAACATTTCTGATGAAATATTATTCACATCTAGTTTTGAAGACTTTTCTCTCTCGATTTTGAGTCAGGAAAGAATTCTTTCTCCCGAGCTTTTAGCAACTCTAAACGATAATTTTAGAAAACATATCCCAATCGATTTAGATACATCATATGCATATAGTTATGATAACGGAACAACAATTCTAAAAATAAAGGTTAAAAATACAGGAGAAATTGTTTTTGGGCTTGAATCAGTCTATTTGACCGAATCATTAGTAAGCATTCCTATTACTCCAAAAACTTTAAAAGCAGGTACCGAAGAATTAATAATAATAGATGCAACAGGTGTTCCAGGTATTTCTGGAGAAGTTAATGAAGAAATATTAGTATCTGTTACAGGAAGTTTTGGAACTAATGGGACTGTAACTTCAGATATTGGTTATATTCATACAATTAAAGATGAATCTGATATTAAAATAATTGAAAATATTGAAAATACTACCGTATCTTATATATATGCCAATGAAACAGGAAAATTAGTAATCAAAAATACGGGAGATGAACCAATAACTCTTAATAAAACATATGTAAATGATGAAATTGTGAGCAATCTTGTTTACGTATATGGAGATTCTTCATTAGATATACAAGAATGTGCGGTAATTACATTTGATATTCCAACCCTAATGATTAATGACTCAGATGAATGTATTGTTAAGATAACAACAAACTCTTCACTACAATTAATAGAAACATTGAATGCTTATACAGATTCTACTTACTATAATATAACTATTGATGATGCCGGAACATCAGCAGATTATTCTGAAGACTTGACAATCTTAGTTAAAAATGAAGGTTTATTGAATGTTACTCTCGATTCTGTTTACCTTAATAATACGTACTACTCCTTAGATGCTTTCGATATAGAATCTATAGAAATTGGGGCCGGAGAATCATCAGAATTAACAATTGATATGAGTGTTCTTCCATATTCTGTTGATGATAAATTAGAAATATTAGTTCGCACTCAAGAAGGAGCTGAAGATACTCACGAAGAAATTGTAACATAACATTCTTTATAATTTATTTAGCATCTTGTCCTTCTAGTAAAAATCAAAAGTTATTATTCATTAGAATTTCTATAGTCTTATTGCTAATATATTTAATTTTATTTAATTATAAATTATCTCATTAGTTTTTTAATTAATACGATGAATGTAAGTTTCAAAATTCACTCTGATTTCAAACCAAGGGGTGACCAGCCATCTGCTATCCAAGCTCTTAAAATGGGGATCAAGGATAAAAAAAAAATTCAAACTCTATTAGGTGCAACTGGTACAGGCAAGACTTTTACTATTGCTAACATAATACAGGAAATACAAAAACCTACGTTAGTTATGGCGCCAAACAAGACATTAGCTGCGCAATTGTATAATGAGTTAAAAGAACTATTTCCTGGAAATGCAGTCCATTATTTTGTTAGCTATTATGATTATTACCAACCTGAGGCTTATATGCCTATATCTGGTTTATACATTGAGAAAGATTTCAGTGTTAATGAAGAAATTGAACGATTGAGATTAGCAGCAGCACATGCCATAAGAACACGAAGAGATGTAATTATTGTAGCAACTGTATCATGTATTTATGGATTAGGTAATCCAGATCTTTGGGAAAAAATTGCGCTTTATATGGAAACGGATATGACTATAAAAAGATCTGAAATATTAAAGAATCTCGTAAAAATGAATTATGAGCGGAATGACATTGAATTCAAACCTGGAAATGTCCGAGTAAAAGGAGATATAATTGATATCTATCCTGCATATCTAAATAACGCAGTAAGAATCTCTCTTTTTGGAGATGAAATTGAATCAATTACAGAGATTCATCCATTATCAAATAATACCTTAAGAACAGTAACCAATTATAGGATCTTTCCTGCGACTCATTTTATCATACCGGATGAGAATAAAGTGAGAGCTCTTGAATTAATAAGTGAAGAACTGGAAGAACGAATACAATTTTTCAAAAATCAGAAGAAATATGCCGAAGCACAACGAATTGAGAGGAGAGTAAAATTTGACTTAGAAATGATGAAAGAAATGGGATGGTGTAAAGGTGTTGAGAATTATTCTAGACCATTGGATGGTAGACCACCTGGAACACCACCCATGACTTTAGTAGATTATTTTCCAGATGATTTCTTAATAGTTGTTGATGAGTCTCATATAACTGTGCCACAGATCCATGGGATGATTGGTGGAGATCGTTCTCGTAAAAAGAATCTTGTAGATTATGGATGGCGTTTACCAAGTGCATATGATAATAGGCCCCTTACATTTGAAGAATGGGAGAGTAAAATTAAATACATAATTTTTATGAGTGCTACTCCAGGAGAATATGAGTTAGAAAAAAGTGGAGGAATTTATGCAGAACAGATAATTCGACCAACTGGTCTTGTTGATCCGATGGTTGAAATAAGACCTGCAGAAAATCAAATTGATGACTTGTTAGGAGAAATACGAAAAGTCATTGAAAACAATGGTAGGACTCTTATAACTACTCTTACAAAAAGAATGGCTGAAGATATTGCAGAATATTATAATGAATTAGGAATGAAAATAACATACTTACACTCAGAAGTAGATACAGTTGAAAGATTTGAAATCTTACGTCAATTGAGAGATGGAACTTTTGATGTTTTAGTCGGTATCAATCTTTTGAGAGAAGGTTTAGATCTACCTGAAGTTCAATTAGTAGCCATATTAGACGCTGATAAACTAGGATTTTTACGAGATACTCGTTCCTTAATACAAACTATTGGTAGGGCCTCTAGAAATGTTGAAGGCAAAGCTATATTATATGGAGATAGAATTTCACCCGCAATGAAAGCGGCGATTGATGAAACCAATAGAAGAAGGAATAAACAGATTAAATATAATGAAGAAAATGATATTACCCCTCAAACAATTAAAAAAAACATTTTAAAATCTCTCTCAGAAGAACAAGAATTTAAAGAAAGAGAGGTTAAAAGGTTAAAGCAAAAAGTTAAAGATAAAATAACAGAATTAGAAAAACAAGGAGATATAGAAGTTGTTGTTCAATATCTCGAGGACAAAATGTTTATGGCAGCAAAAGAACTAAGATTTGAGGATGCTGCTTACTTAAGAGATAAAATTAAAGAATTTAAACAAACTTATAAGGTACAAGCGTGAAATTTTTCTTTTAATATTAATTTAAAAATATAGTATAAATAATGAAAGAAGACTCAATAATCATAAAAGGAGCAAGACAAAACAACCTTAAAAACATTGATGTAATTATTCCTCGTAATAAACTTGTTGTTATTACAGGAATTAGTGGAAGCGGAAAGAGTAGTTTAGCAATGGATACATTATATGCAGAAGGTCAACGAAGATTCTTAGAATCATTATCTAGTTATGCAAGACAATTCTTAGGAGAAATGGATAAACCTGATGTAGATTCAATAGAAGGTTTATCTCCAGCAATTGCAATTGAGCAAAAACCACTCTCAAAAAATCCTCGAAGTACAGTGGGGACAGTAACCGAAATTTATGATTATTATCGATTATTATATGCAAATATTGGTATCCCACACTGTCCAAATTGTGGGAAAGAAATTAAACCTCAAACTCCTCAACAAATTATTCAACAAGTACTAGATTCTATTGGAGAGAATCAAAAATTTATTGTTAAAGCTCCTGTTATACGAGATAGAAAAGGAGAATACAAAGAGCTTTTACAAGATCTAAAAAAGCAAGGATATGTCAGAGTAGAAATTGATGGTATCCAATACACTTTAGATGAAGATATATCTATGGAAAAGAATATTAAGCATAATATTAATGTCATAATTGATAGATTAGTAATGCGAAAGGATATAAAAACAAGATTAGCTGATTCGATTGAGACTGCCTTAGAATTATCGGAGGGTTTAGTAATTGTTGAGATTGTAGAAAAAACGGAACAAATTTATTCTGAACATCTTGCTTGTATTGATTGTGGAATATCTTTCCCTCCAATAGACCATAAAATGTTTTCTTTTAATATTCCTCATGGAAGTTGTAAATATTGTAGTGGGTTAGGTAATGTTATGGAGTTTGACTACGGTTTACTACTCGGAAATGACTTAGATGTTCCACTACAAGAGACTCCAATTAGAGATATTCCAGGTTTTGGATCTGAAAATGGCTATTCCTGGCAAACTATAGTTCAAGTTGCTGAACACTATGGATTCGATACTAAGCATACCCCAATTAAAGATATTGATCCAAAAAAACTTCACAAAATATTGTTTGGATCAGAAAATGAATCAATTGATTTTCATTTCGAAAGTGATAATAATGATTATAGAACTCATAATGGTGAATTTAAATCTTCTTGGCAAGTAGTAAGACCATTTGAAGGAATAATACCGATACTTCATAGAAGATATATGGAAACTCGTTCAGAATGGGCTCGTGAGGTCTATGAAAGTTTTATGAATCGGATAGATTGCCCTCAATGCAAAGGTAAAAGATTAAAACCAGAAAGTTTAGCTGTAACTATAAACAATCTTAATATTGCTGAATTATCTGATTTAGCTGTTAAAGATTCATTAAAATTTTTTAAAAAATTGCAATTAACTGAAACCGAAAGGACGATAGTTAAAGAAGTATTAAAAGAAATATTAGATAGATTATCTTTTCTTGAAAATGTAGGGTTGGATTATATTGCTTTAAATCGTCGCTCAGATACTCTGTCTGTTGGAGAAGCAGAAAGAATTAGGTTAGCTACACAGTTAGGATCTAGCTTAGTAGGAGTATTATATGTACTAGATGAACCAAGCATAGGATTACATCAAAGAGATATCTCTCGTCTTATCAATATGTTGAAAAAGTTAAGGGATTTGGGTAATACAGTTATAGTCGTTGAACATGACGAGACTATTATGCGTAATGCAGATCATATTATTGATTTAGGACCCTTAGCGGGTGAAAGAGGAGGAAAAATAGTAGCTGAAGGTTCAATAGAGACTATTCTTAATTCAAATACTTTAACAGGAGATTATTTAGCAGGAAAGAAAAAAATTGAAGTTCCAAAAAAACGAAGAGAAATTAGTAAAGACATTATTGAAATAAAAAAGGCTGAAGAAAATAATTTAAAAGGTATAGATGTTAAAATTCCTTTAGGTGTGTTTACTTGTGTAACTGGTGTTTCTGGAGCTGGAAAAACAAGTTTAATTATTGATTGTTTATATAAAGGTCTCCATAACATAATAAATAAACGGAGTTCTAAAGTACTTGAAGGAAAATTTGATAAAATAGTTAACTATGAGAAAATAGATAAAATTATAAATATTGATCAATCACCTATTGGTAGAACTCCGAGATCAGTCCCTGCAACTTATACAAAAGCATTAGATTATATTAGAGAAATTTTTGCAGGATTACCAGAATCTAGAGAAAGAGGTTATAAAAAAGGTCGCTTTAGTTTTAATACAAAAGCGGGTCATTGTAAAAAATGTAAAGGAACAGGATATATCCTTAAAGAGATGTACTTTTTACCTGATGTGTATATAAAATGTGATTTATGTAAAGGTAAAAGATATAATTCTGAAACTTTAGACATTAAATACCATGGAAAGTCAATCTATGAAGTTTTAAAAATGACTTTTCACCAAGCCTTAGAGTTTTTTGATAGGATCCCAAATTTAAAAAGAACAATTAAAACTGTAGTAGATGTTGGATTAGGTTATTTAGAATTAGGTCAATCTTCAACTACTTTAAGTGGAGGAGAATCACAACGCTTGAAGATTGCTAGAGAATTGAGAAAAACAAGCACAGGAAACACACTCTACATATTAGATGAACCAACAACGGGTCTTAGCTCGTTTGATATTAATTATCTACTGAAAGTTCTTCAGAAATTGGTAGATAAAGGTAATACTGTAATTATTATTGAACACAATATGGACATTATTAAATCTGTAGATTATATTATCGATCTCGGCCCTGAAGGTGGAGAAAAAGGAGGTTATATTGTTACTCAAGGTACTCCTGAGGAAATTATTAATAATAATAATTCATATACTGCTCAATATCTTAAGCCATATCTTAAAATAAAATAATTTTAAATTTTTCTTTACTAATTTCTTAAATTATAGAATAAAATTCTAATCTTATGTTATATAATTTATACTATAATTATTATTAGATTATTTTAGAAGCTTAAACTAAGATTGGTGATAGAAAATGACTGAAGGCGAAAAAAAGATAATCAGAGCTCCAATTGTTTGTATTCTAGGGCATATAGATCATGGAAAAACTACAATATTAGATTATATCAGAGGCACTGTTGTTCAGCAAAGAGAAGCTGCAGGTATTACCCAGCATATAGGAGCTTCGTATTTTCCAACTGAAGATATAAAAGAATTTTTGAGGAAATCTAAACAAGAATTTGCTGAAAAAGAAATTAAACTTCCAGGAATATTAGTTGTAGACACACCTGGCCATGCAGCTTTCTTAAATCTACGTAGAAGAGGAGGTGCAGTAGCAGATATAGCAATTTTAGTTATTGATGTTACCGCTGGAACAATGCCCATAACGTGGGAATCTGTAAGGATATTAAGAGAGAGAAAAACTCCTTTTATTATCGCTGCTAATAAAATAGATAGAATTTCTGGATGGAAATCAAAAAAAGACGCAGATTTTCTTGATTCTTATACATTACAAAAACCACATGTTAAAGATTTCTTAGATGAAAAAATTTTAGGGATTGTTGGAAATTTCTTAGAGGAAGGTTTCAAGGGAATTGATCGATATGATAAAATAAAAGATTTTACCAAGAAAATAGCGATAATTCCGACCAGTGGAAAAACAGGAGAAGGAATTTCAACCCTTTTAATGATTTTAATGGGATTGGTACAACAATATTTAACCACAAACCTTAAATTTTCTGAAGGATCGGCTAAAGGTGTTGTATTGGAAGTTAAAAAAGAGAAAGGTCAAGGAAAGACAATTGATGTTCTTATCTATGACGGAATAATTCATAAAGGTGATGAGTTTATTGTTGGGGGATTAGAAAAACCTATTAAATCTAAAGTAAGGGCATTATTAACTCCGAAACCTTTAGATGAAATTCGAGATCCAAGACAAAAATTTGATTCTGTGGATATTATTAGTGCTGCTGCTGGGATAAAGATTCTTGCTCCCAATATAGAAGATGTTGTAGCAGGATCCCCATTTAGAGGTATTGCAAATGTTTCCGAAGAAGAATCAATATATAATGAAATCGAATCTGAAGTTGAAAGTATTCGGATAAAAACTGATAAAGCAGGAGTGGTTTTAAAAGCAGATACTTTAGGATCATTAGAAGCACTTGAAAATCACTTTACAAAAAGCGGAGTAAAAATTAGTATTGCTGATGTTGGACCAATTAAAAAAGAAGACATTATTAATGCAAATATTGTTAAAGGTTTAGACCCTTATTCTGCCACGGTTTTAGGATTTAATGTTCCAATATTACCTGAAGCTAATGAACAAGCCATTAAAGATAATATACGGATCTTCACGAATAATGTTATTTATCGACTATTAGAAGAGTATATTGAATATGCAGAAACAAGAAAAGCTGAAGATACAGCAAAAGGTTTAAGTGAACTTATCTTGCCTGCTAAAATTAAAATGTTTCCTGAATTTATATTTAGAAATTCAGATCCCGCTGTTTTTGGCGTTCATGTTGAAGCTGGAACATTATATCCAAAAGTACAATTAATTACTGATAAAGGAAAAAGAGTTAGGAGAGTTCATCAAATTCAAGACAAAGGACAAACTCTTGAAAAAGCACCAAAAGATTCAGAAGTGGCAATTTCTATTCGTGGAATTGAAATTGGGCGAGATCTAGAAAAAGATGAAACTTTATTTGTTAATGTTCCAGAATCTCATGTAAGACAACTTATGGGAAAGTTTTTAGATGAGTTAACAACTGATCAAAAGGAAGCTCTTAGGGAGTTTATTAAATTAAAGAGAACTCATGAACATCCCTGGTGGGGAATGTAGTTTTTTAACTTCAAATTTTTTGAGTTTTTACTTCACTATTTTTTTATTAAACATTAAAGGGATTTTAAATTGAATAATCTCATTATAGTACTTTAATTAGCTAAAAAACCAAAATTATTCCAATTGTTCAGTTTAGTGTTCATTATATTGCTATAATTAATAACAAAATATTTAAATATTAAGATATCTATATGTTATCAAAATGATGTTCAATATGGAAATAATGGATGAAAAAAACAGGAATAGATTAACTATTGAAGCAAAAAAATATGGGGGGATAGGTCTTAGATCTCAAAAACTTCGTATACATCAAAATGGAGCTAAGTTTCCCATTAGTAAAGTTTATCTTGAAGATAAAATAATTACTGATGAATTACTCTATACTTTGGTTTTAATTCCAGAAGCAAGAATTTCATCAAAATCAGGAGTAATATTTAGTTATTTTCACAGGAAAGTAGGTCCAATTGCTTTTTATGCTTATCCAGAAAATGAATTTACGGAAAAGGAAGAGAAAATAACACAAGATCTAATGAAAACTGCTTCTAACAGGAAGTTTTTCACTTATCAAACTGCATTTTTCTCTTCAATGAATTACTATTTTGAAATAGAATCCTCTTGGGCACGAGGTGGAAAAGAAATGCTTATGCTTACCATAGTATTAAACACTCAAATCAACGAAATTATTGAATATAAAATGGAAATACTTTGCCAAGAATTTGAGACAAAAGTTAAAGAAACTGAAAATATTTTCAAAGGAATCTATTTAGAAAGGATCGAAAGATTTGAAGAAGGAGAAAAAAAAGAAATCAAATCTAATGCTAAGCTCATTAGATCATATATTAAAGAGTTTAAAGATACAGTGGATATCACGATTAAGAACATTAAAAAATCATAAAAAGTATAAAATGAGGAGGGTGAAAAATGAAGTGTTTAGTATTGAGTCATTTTGACCGAATTAGAGGGCCGAAAACCTTTATCACAGTTGGAGACAAAATTCCTACTGGTTATTTAGATGATATATCGCGTTATATGGACTATCATGATAGTGGTTACTTTGTTCATGAATACAGAGAAATAAAATCTGCAAATAGGATATTTTTAATCTCAAATCCTTTCGCAAGAGGCGGATCGGAAATTTTGATGATTTCAGTAGTTTTAATCGACGAGAATGCAGATATTAGAAATTTTTATGCTTTACTTGAGCAATTCGTTGATAATTGTAAGAATATTGATAAAATACATAATTTTCTTTATCTAAATAAGAAAAGTATCAGTGGAATTTATGAGGGTTATAAAAAAATTGAAGACTTAATGTATTCAACCTATAATTCCCTTCCTTTAAGGCCAGATCCTATAATATCTGATGCTACTAAAATAATAATGCTCAAACTAAATAAAACCACCTAAAGTTTTGGGAGTTAAACCATCTTTTATAAAAGTAAATGTCGCAATTTTCAAATAGTATGCTTTCAATTTCAAAGACATAACATATATTTATACAACTAGTTTAAATTAAATCAGAAATAATTTTGATGAAAAATTTAGATATTATTTTTAATTCAGTTTTGAGTGAAATTAATCCCTCTGTAGATGATATTAAGTTAATAGATGATATAATCTCAAAATTAAAAAAGTTATTAGAAATAAGTGCGAGAAAACTAAACATTAAATATACTAAGATTGAACCACAAGGTTCTACAGGAATTAAACAAACCCAATTAAAAGGAGATTTTGATATAGATCTATTTATAGGATTAGATTACAATTTATTTAAACACAAATATAAAGGGATGAGTAAAAGTAAGCGAAAAAAAGAGTCAAAAAAAGACTTTTTATCATTATGTAATAATTGGATACTTCAAAGTCTAACTTTGAATGAATTCCATAATCCACGGCTCTTGTACGCGGAACACCCTTACGTCACAGTAGATTACCTTTTAGATGATATAAAATTAAAGATTGATATTGTTTTATATTTTGACTTAGATTTAGAATTCATTAAGAAGAATGGGCCTATTACCGCTGTTGATAGATCTCCTTGGCATGGCAGTTTTGTAAAAGATGAATTAAATCCTGACCAAAAAAATGATGTAAGACTTTTAAAACAGTTTTTTAAAGCTTGTTATAGTTATGGTGATAAGAGTGCAGTAGGGAAAGTGGGTTTTATAGGTTATAGCGCTGAATTATTAATCTATTACTTTAATAATCTAACAAATCTATTTGATAATTTTAATGAGTTACACAAGAAACCGCTAGATTTTTATAAAAGAAATGGCAAGGAATTAAGTAAAATTATCCATTTTCAAAATGACTATCTCATCATTATAGATCCAATTGATAAAAATCAG
>Ga0209635_10003602_pt1 | contig 12095 bp, 18 predicted proteins | sample DeeMarSWOR230_32_FD_187463 | JGI IMG/M metagenome (GOLD analysis project Ga0209635, IMG submission 187463) | Marine sediment microbial communities from White Oak River estuary, North Carolina - WOR-2-30_32 (SPAdes) (version 2) | ecosystem: Environmental > Aquatic > Marine > Intertidal zone >...
TATATGGAATGAATAGAGCCACTACTAATGACGCAAGAGCAAAAGTTTTTATTATATCAGCGAGGTAGAACAAACACAGGTTTCTACCCGAATACTCAACCAGTAATCCACCAGCGATTTCAGTTTCAGCCTCGGCTATGTCAAATGGCACTTTGCCAGCCTCACCGATTGTAACTACCAGGAGAGCAAACAACAAAATCAGCGAGCCGATTACTCCCAGCGGCCCAACTAAACTCCATATAGGAGATTCGGCAATCGCAGAAAACATAAATGGATTGTCGGCGGCACGACCGATGCGCCAGGCGAGAGCGACTACAGTTACCGCCAGAGGGAGTTCATAACTCATCATGATGACCATCTCACGCTGCGCCCCCACAGTGGCATATGGCGAGCTCGAAGCAAAACCTCCTAAGACAAAAGCAAGAGGTGGTAATATCAACAGGTATATTACTAATATTGCATCACCGAATTCCCCTAAAAGTGCTTCCTGCCCAAACAAGGGTATATAAAGCAATAGTAAAGCCGAAGTTATCAGACAAACAAATGGGGCTGCCGTGAACAGCCAGGAGATAGCACCATCAGGAATAATGTTCTCTTTCATAAGCAGCTTTCGCACGTCGCGAAAAGGTTGGATTACGGGAGGGCCTACTCTCCCTTGCATGTGAGCCACCAGCTTACGGTCTACGCCTCGGTATAACAAACTAAATACAGCGCTGAGACCCACAACGCAGATGAAGGTAGCTATAATTACAATCACATTCATGATTTCATCTCCGTAATTTTTCTGTCTTTTGAAGGGAGAGGTGATGCATCTCCGCGTAGCTCATTATCGACTTTTTTCTCAGGGCCCGGTCCGTAATAATAATCCGATTAGTACAGGACATACAAGGGTCAAGAGAGGCAAAAGTGATAGGCACATCGGCAATCTGCATGCCTCTAAGTATAGTGGGAACCGATATCAGGTTAACATAGGTGGGCGCCCTCACCTTCCAGGTGGTCAGGGTGCTCTGCCCAGCTTCCAGACGAACATAATGTATGACCTCACCCCTGGGCGCTTCGGCTCGCCCGACACCTTCACCTTCTGCTTGGGTCAGCTCCTTTAAAAGCAGCGCTGTCTTCGGCTGTGCCAGTATCGGACCAGCCGGCATCTTCTCCAAACACTGCTCAATTATTTCAACCGCCTGCTTAACCTCCAGTAACCGAACGATAATACGGTCATACACGTCGCCGACTACAGTTCCTGTGACCATGTCTGGAGTTATAGCTTGGATATTCAAATCGGCATAGGCAGCGTAAGGCTGGTCCTGTCTCACATCTTTGGGAACTCCGCTTGCCCTGCCTGATGGTCCACATGTTAGTAACTTCAACGCGTCTTCCGTTGTCAGAATGCCTACATTCCTTGTCCGCATCTGTATCGTCTTATCGTCCAAGAATACCCTCTTTAGATGGTCAAATACGTTCTTATAGTAGTCCAATGATTGTCTAATCCTGGAAAACTGCTCTTCAGTGATGTCCCTCCGCACTCCACCAATTTGAAACATAGCCTTGGTAACCCGGTTTCCGGTCACGTATTCAATCAAATCCATTATTTCTTCCCTGACCTGCCAGGTGCGATAGAAAACGGTGTCGAAGCCAATCTCGTGAGCGGCAACCCCAGCCCACAGTAGATGGGAATGTATGCGCTCCATCTCAGCAGTAATCGCCCTTATATAGTCAGCACGCGGCGGCGGAGTGATTCCGGCAGCATGCTCAACAGCCATTACAAATGCGAACGGATGACATATATTGCAGATACCGCATATTCGTTCCGCTAGGTATATACTCTGGATGGGATTATTTCTATTCATACCAAGCCACTCGATACCACGGTGAACCTGCCCCACAAAGACATCCGCATCTACAATCTCTTCACCATCAACGGTGAGCGCAAGCCGAATTGGTTCCTTCAGCGCCGGATGAATTGGCCCTACAGGGATGGTATATATTGCCTTTTTAGTCTCTTCCTGTATCATTTTGGCTATCTGTTTTTCGTTAATCACTAAACTAAATCGCTGTTTTACCAGCTCAAGACCTTTTACTCGCTATTCCTAACTGCTTCCGAGGTAAAGGGATCTCTGATTACCGAATTAGGATCAAAGGTAGAAAGGAAGAAGCCCTTTGTGAGCGTAATGCCACCCTTGGGGCATATGTCTTGGCACAAGCCACAAAAGCAGCACTTCCCAAGGTCTATTCTTGGGTATTCTTTCGAATACCGATTTTTGTATTCATCAGGTGCTGCTATCATCTCTATCGCCCGATTAGGGCATACCCTGAAGCAGAGTCCGCAGGAAGTACACTTATCAATATCAAATATTTGCTCGCCCCGATATCCATCAGGGATTGGAATGCTCTGCCAAGGGAACTGAACGGTCATTGGTTTTGAAAAAAGGTTCCTTAGCACCTCAAATACCATGCCAAATTTCATTTCTATCACCTGTCTAAGTCTGCCGGGCACACATTTAGACTCCAGTATATAGCGGGCACGTCCGCTATTTGAGTTCCGGTTAGTAGATGCTCAAGGACCGGTATCATATGCAGGAAACTCGGCCCTCTAATCTTGACCCGGTAGGGCTTGTCGCCGCCATCGCTAACCATATATATGCCAGCTTCTCCTCTGGCAACCTCATTGCGGACGTAGACATCTCCCTCAGGAATCTCAGTCGACAACTTAATCCTCTTGAACTTTGGTGCTATTACTTCCCCTTCTGGCAATTGCTGTAGAGCCTGCTTTATTATTCTCACTGACTGCCTTATTTCCTCTATTCCCACTAGGTATCTAGCATAGGCATCGCCTTCTTCTCGCGTGGGAATTTCAAAATCAAATCTGTCGTAAACTTCGTAAGGTTCGTCTTTCCTGACATCTGTTTTCAACCCCGATGCTCTCAATACCGGCCCAGTTGCACCTAATTTAATCGCATCCTCTAGTTTCAATATACCAATGCCCTTCACTCTGGCTACCAGGCCGGGATTCTCCATCTCTTCGATTCTAACCATCCTGCCTATCTGGTCAAGAACATGAGCTATTTTCTGGATAGCCCCGTCTGGAAAGTCTCTCCTTACACCCCCAGGACATATATATCCGGCTGGATATACCCTGCCTCCGGTTATCATTTCAAACAGATCCAGTATGTAATCTCTGTATCCGAAAGCCAGCTTGAACCCGGTCTCGAAACCGATACCAATGCAAAAAGCACCGAACCAGATGAAATGAGACTGAATTCTGGAAAGCTCAGCCATTATCACTCTAATATACTTGGCTCGCTCTGGCGGCTCAATCTGCATGAGCTCTTCAACCGCTTCGGCATGTATCAAATTCCAATTTATTGCCTCCAGCACGCATATCCTATCCGACAAAACAGAGTTCTGTATTGGCACTCTATACTCCATAAGCTTTTCAAAGCCGCGATGCAGGTAACCTGGATCAGCACTGGCCGAAGTGACAATTTCTCCTGCAAGATTCAACTTGACGCCAAAATTCCCCGACCCGGGGTGCGCTGGCCCAAAATAAAGGTCATACCCTCCGTCTCCGGCAGCAAATTCCAATTGACTAATCGTAGTAGATGCGCTCCCGTTCATTTTGTCTGTCATAGTACTTCTCACCAACGTATTTTCTCCAGTCAAAGTCTTTTCTAAAGGGAGGCAATCCCTGCCAATCTTCCAGAAAAAGCGGGGTCAAATTGTTATTACCTTGAAATTTGACCCCAAAAAGTTCATGTATCTCCCTTTCATGAGCTTGAGCGCTTCCATCCCATACCTCGGTTACAGAATCCATCACCGGATTTTGCCTGTCAACCTTCACTTTCAAAGTAATCAGAATCTTATCCTGGTACGACCATAGATGATACGCAAGCTCATACATGCCTTTGTCGGGCCAGTCTATTGCCGATATGGCTGATAAATGCTCGAACCCCTGTTCCTTCAACCATTTACAGAAATATACAAAGCCCTCTGTTGGTGTATCCAGCCATATCCTACCTTTTCGCTGCACCTCACATTTAATCTTAAACTCTGAGGTTATCTTGTCCAGAATCTCTAGGTCATCTTTTGCAGCCATCTTAATCCATTTCTTCCACGTGCTGGAATATTTTGACACATGCTTCGAAAACCGCTTCAGGCCTTGGCGGGCAACCCGGAATATACATATTGACCGGTATGTAATCACTCAGTTTTTTAACTGTATTATATGAATCCCAATACATCCCTCCGGTCATGGTGCAAGCCCCCAAGGCAATTACAACTCGAGGCGCAGCCATCTGCTCGTATACCCGCCTTGCCCTTTTTATCGATTTTAGGGTTTGATATCCAGCAATAAACAACACGTCTGCATGTCTGGGACTGCCAACAATTATCATCCCAAATCTTTCCATATCCCACCTCGAGGCAACTACGGGAACCAGTTCTATGAACCCACACGAATTGAACCAGTTAAAAATCCATATGGCCTTTATAAGTCTCTTCAGCTTTGTCGATTCCTTGACCGTCAACCTGCCTCCTTTCCTAACTCTCCTGTTGTCACTTCTTCTCCCTTCCCGGCAGAACCCTGAGCATGTCATCCGGCGGGCCCTTCTCATCTTTTCTCCAGGGATAAATGCCTTCGGGAAAATCTTCAGGCAGGAATAATCGTCTTTTATCAGGGATACCAACCACCTCCACACCCATCATTTCCTGGATTTCACGCTCGGTAAACACTGCCCCGGGGATTAGGTCGGTAATCGTTGGTATCTTTAGGTCACTCTTGGGCATCTTCACCCGCAGCCCCAGGCTCAACTCCTTCAGGTGGTGGCCGTAGTAAATGGTGAAGTGGTAGATGAGCTCCACCTCAGCACCCAGATCGCTCGAGGAGATAATAGCCAGGTGGGGGTATTCCTGGAGGTGGCAGATATGTTCAACAGCGTCGCGAAAGGCGCTCTTTTTCACCTCGACCCAGAGGCTGCGGAACTTATTCTTCTGGACGGCAACCTCACGCTCGTAGATTTTGTCGTCAACAAAGCCATCTCTCAAAGCCGTCTTGAAGCTATCAACTATTTCGCCAGGACTCAGTAATTCCATTTATTTAACTCCCTGCTCAGCTTTTTCGAGCTTTACCCAGGCTTTGACTACTGCTTCTATGATGGCTTCGGGCCGGGGTGGACATCCCGGGACATAAACATCCACCGGTATAATCTGGTCTACAGGTCCCGCCAGGCTATACGATTCGTAGAATACGCCCCCTTCTATGCCACAGCTACCAACTACCACGACCAGCTTGGGGTCAGGTATTTGTTCGTATATACGCTTGACTCGCAGCACCATTTGCTTGACCACCGGACCCGTCACCAGTAAAACATCGGCATGTCGCGGCGAGCCGACAAGCATGATGCCAAAACGCTCAACATCATACCTAGGGGTAAGCACAGCCAGAATCTCAATATCGCATCCATTGCACGAACCAGTGTTGAGATGGTAAACCCACAGTGCTCTCTTAAATGCCTTTAAGCTCAAATTCCTCTCCCATATTACTTCAGATTATCCAACTAACTTGACAATAAGCAATATTATGGCACTTATAGCTGTTACAGCTACGAACCAAACTACATAGTCATTTACTATGCCGGTATGCATTCTTACGACCCCGTCATAATATTCCTTAAGGGTTTCAAAGAATCCCCAATATGCATTACCCCCTCTCACCTGGCGCTGCTCTGCCGCCGGGACCTCCTCCCCACAAAGGAATATCTGCGCCTGCTCCTCACCCTTCTTATATTTTTCCTCTCCCCGCTTTCTAAAGAAGTAGACTATGACCATCACTACAGCAAAGGTAATGAGCCAGACAATGGGATTCCAAAACTCGTAGCCAGATTCTACAATTAACGTCATGGCATAGCTCCCCTGATTGCATCGATGTAGGATGCCTGGTTCACCAAAGCATCGGTGGCCGGGCGCACTATCCAATCAACGACTAGACCTGGAAACAGACCAAAAATGATGATGATTACAGCGAAAATAGTCATAGCTGCTATCATCGTTTTTGGTACTTCTTTTACGTCTTCATATTTAGGTAACGATGGTCCGGTGAATGCTGAGAAAAAAGCTTTGACGAAAACAGCTAGAGTTATAATTGATACCAATATGCCAATTATGGTTAGGATTGGGTTAAATTGATATACAGATTCATAAATCAATATTTTTGAAGCAAAGCCATTGAAGGGCGGGAGACCAGAACTGGCCAGAGCTCCAAGCAGGAAAAACACTGCTGTTAACTTCATGGTATGCCCGAGCCCTCCCATCTGGTTAATGTCTCTCGTGCCGATGCGATAGAATATCGCCCCTGCGACCAGGAAGAGGAGTCCCTCAAATAGGGCATGATTTATCATATGAAAAATAGCACCATTGATAGCCATCGTTCCGTAAGTTCTTAAAACTGTCGCATCGCCCAAAACGGCAATTCCAACTCCGAGCCCAACCAACATAAACCCAGCCTCGCACACGCAATTATAGGCAATCAAGCGCGTGATATCCGTTTGTCGTACAGCCATAGTAACTCCAATGAACATGCTCAATATTCCGATGGCTATAACTATCCACCCTACCACAGCCAGGTCGAGACTAACTCCATAAAGGATAAAGCACATTCTCATAAGAGCATACATGCTCGCTTGGCTGGTCGTTATAAGCAAAACAGTTATGCTTGCCGGAGCAACTGAATAGGTATCCGATAGCCACATGTGCATGGGAACACCACCCAGTTTCATAGCAAAGGCAGATATCAATATGACCAGAGCTATTCTATCCAGCATCGTATATTGCATTGCTGCGGCAAGAGCCCCTATATTGAGCAAGTTATACTGGGCATATAGCAGGCTAATAGCAAATAGAACCATCAGGGACGCAACGGCAGATACAACTATGTATTTGAATCCTCCTTCCTGACTGTCGGCAAACCTAGTTCTGGAAGCTATCAGCGCTGCCCCCGAAATAGAAGTTATTTCTAAAAAGACGAACAGGTTAAACAGGTCACCGGTAAACACCATCCCAAACGTTCCCCCTACCATAAGCAGCAACAGAGTATAGAACTTATTCTGTCCCGTCTCCCCTTTCATAGCGGACAGAGAATATATAACTGCCACCAGAGAAACAATTGCAACTACAATGCCCATAAATACGGATACACCGTCCACTTCCAGAATTATTCGCACCGGCCTCATAATGCCCTCGGGAATGGTAAGGCTAGGAGACATGGCACCAAGGGTATAAATGTGGATACCATTGAGGATGACGTCTCTTGCCAGGGTAAAAACCAGAAACGCGACAAAGGCCAGGCTACTTATTACTACTACATTTCTGGCTTTCTTACTTGCCATGCCGATTAGCGGCGTTAGAAATGCTATCAGCAAAGGAACAGCTATAATCAAGATAGAGGAGTGCTCTATCAGGGTAGCCAAATTACTATCCTTTCATCCTTCTAGATTTTTTTGAATCCAGGCTTCCGGTATGACGATAAATGCGTATGACCAGGGAAAGTATTAGAGCCGAGGTCGCCACAGCAATAACAATGTTGGTCAAGACCAAAGCCTGCACCACGGGAAGTACCATCGGCCCTTCCGGTGCCTCTGTATAGATAGGAGCAATACCGCCTGTCCGATAACCTAGAGTCACCAGAAAGAGGTTAACAGAAGACGACAAGATGGCAATGCCCATCACGATTTTTATCAGATTTCTCCTGAAGATAAGAATATAAAGCCCTATTCCCATAAGCACGATTGCAGCAACCAGGGGAAAGTTCCCGCTAAGGATCTCGGCCATTATTCTATTTCCTCCCCACCGGAGAAGAGTGCCAAAGCAAGAACGGCTGCCGAAAGCCCGGCCATAACTTTCAAGCCAACAGCCACGTTCATCAATGGAATAACGCCCCCCGTCCAAATATTACCAGGATTGGTACCAGTCGGCGGGATGTCTCCAAATATCCGTGAGCCAACCAGAAAGTTATAAAAGAAGACAGTACCTATGCCAATAAAAGCTACCAATATAAATAACAGGGCAGCGCTGCTTTCAACCACGGAAAGTCGCCGCTCCCGGAGAGATTTTTTAATCTGTCCCGAGCCAAAAGCCACGATCAACATGACCACACCGGAAGCGATGACGGCACCACCCTGAAAGCCACCACCGGGCGTAACATGCCCGTGCACAATGACATAAAGGCCAAAAACCAGCACAAACAACATCAACTGGTTAGCAACGGTACGCACAATCTTAGACATATTTACGTCTCTTCCTTCTTTCCTCCAGCTCGCAGAACAAACATCACCCCCGTAACCGCCGCGAACAGCACAGTAGCTTCGCCCAGCGTATCGAATCCTCGGTAGTCAAACACAACTGCTGCCACCACGTTATTGCTCCCCGCTTGCTCCTGGGAGTTGTCAATAATATATTGGTCCATCGCGGAAGGTGGTTCTCCGAACGGGTGCACCATCTTAAATCCCCCAATCACCAAGAACACCATCAGTACAACCAGGAAAAGCCAAGCAAAAAATTGTCTCATGGTTACTCCTTCCGCTCCGTTGCTCTGATAGAGATGATAAGGATAGCTGTGGTCACAGCCGCCCCGACTCCTGCCTCTGCCATTGCCACGTCGGGAGCCTTCAAAAGATAAAACTGAAAGGCCAACAGTAGGCTCATCACAGCCAGCACCACCACCGCATACAGCAGGTCCCGGCATACAGCTACAAATACGGCACAGGCAATCATTGCCAGTGGCAGAATAATATATAAAGCCGTGACGTCAGTCATTTTCTTTCTCTTCCAGGTCATCCACCACTGCTCTAGCAGGCTTCTCTCCGCTGCGATGTGCCGCCCGGGCCATAGCGTGAGCACCAGTGGCATTGGTAACCAGCAGCGCCACCAGCGCCAGCACCGCACGTATGCACATTACAGATTGAGATGTATAAGCTCCTTCCAGTGCCCATAGTCCGGCGGACTGCATGATTACTGCTGCTATTAGTAAAATAGAGCCCAAAGTGGTGCATTTGGTAGCAGCATGCAGCTTGGTGTACACATCAGGAAAGCGATGGAGGCCAAAGACCCCGACTAGATTGAAGAAAAGGCCAATTCCTATGAATACGTAGCTTACTGTATTCAGCGCATCCACTAAAGCTTATCTCCCTGAATGTATTTGGCCACATATAGCGTCATAGCGAATGAGAGCAAGGCATACACGATGGCCACATCAACGAAAATCACTTGGTCAAACCTCATCGCCAAAATGACCAAACTGGTCACCACCAGAGTGTTGATGGTGTCAAAAGCCACCAGCCTCGTCGGCGCTCCAGGCCCGATAAAGACACGCGCCGTAGCAATGCCAATACACACCAACATGACTATGATTATCGGCAGCCAGGTCATTCTGCGATTCTCCTTGCCCAGTCAGGGAAACTGTCGCATATCGGGTGGTAATCTCTGGGCATGTCCTTGAGCACCTCAGGGTCAATATTTATCCAGTGCACATATAGTTCGTTGGTTTTTTCGTCAACATCCACGCTCAGTGTTCCAGGCGTCAGAGTGATGGAATTAGCCAGGATAGTAAGCGATACGTCGTTCTTCAGATTGGGATTTATCTTCACGATGGCCGGGTTAATCCGGCCAGTGATGACACGATAGGCCACATCAATATTGGCTTTAGCCATGGCAAAGAAAAAAGGTAACAGATAAACAAGGAAGATAAACCATCGCGCCGGGTTCAGCATCCGCAGATTTTTGCCGATGAACCGGTTCCTGAGCAGAGCACCAGCCGCTACTGCGCACACCGCCCCGATGACGAGTTCCGCACGATTCCACAAAAGGACGGCGTCGCCGCCGATAGTAAGAACGAGATAAATCAGATAAGCAACCGCCGTCGTAATTAGAAAACTCATACTTTACCAGTCAAACAGCTTCTCAGACAAGAGGAATTCTCTTTCAGAGCTTGCTACTTTTCTGTAGTAGCCTAGTTTTCCCAAAATCTTTACATATGCCGCCAATTGTATATCACCTCACCAAAAATATCAAGATCCCTATTTTCACCTTTACATGAATTTAGAATGTTAGCCAGCTGCCTTCGTATCGCTTAACTTTCTCAATCAGATGAGGTTAACCGGATATGTGAAATTTCTACTGCTTTTTGGCATTGCTTGTCACTTTTGCTAATATCCAGGAGCACCACCTTTCTATCCCCTCGTCGGTCTTGCAGGAGAGCTCAAAAATTCCGGCTTCAGGGTTCAGCCCTGCGACGGAATGGCGAAAGGCGGCAATATCGAAATCAACATAAGGAAGAAGATCCATCTTATTTATTATCACAGCATCGGCATCAATAAAGATCAGAGGATATTTAATGGGCTTATCGTCACCTTCGGGCAGGCTGGAAATCACTACTCGTTTGTGTTCTCCCAGAGTAAACTCAGAGGGGCAAATGAGGTTGCCCACATTCTCGATTAAGAGCAGGTCTATGTCATCCAGGGGTATATCCTTTAAAGCTGGCTCAATCATGGCAGCCATTAAAGAACAACTCTCAGGCATATTTCGGGTGTTTATTTGAATTACTGATTTTGCGTCGCTCTGCACTTTCTCGGCATCTACTGTGGAGGCAACATCGCCTTCGATAACAGCTATGTTCAATCTGTCTTTCAGCCTCGCTAGAGTTTGTTGAATAAGACTCGTCTTGCCTGCACCTGGAGAGGACATAATATTGATAGCGAAAACCTTGTGCCCATCCAGCAACTGCTGATTTCTCCTGGCTATAGTCTCATTAGCTTCCAGAATGCTCTGGATAACTTCGATTTTTTTCATTCGACTTCCATGCTTTCCATATAAAACTCTCGTCCCTTAGATAGTTCTATACTCTGGCTCCGGCATTTAGGACAAGACCATAGGGTATCCTGGGGTTGAAAAATCGTGGAACAATTCCGACAACGCAACTGAATTGGTACTAATTCAAAGTGGAGCATTGCTCCTTGAGCAATGGTATCTTTGCTCAGAGAATCGAAATAAAACTGAATGCAGTCAGGGACAAATCCTGACATCTCGCCGATTACTAAGTTAATTTGGATGACCTTGCTAGCTTGCGCCTCGTTAGCTTTGGCTACAGCTATATTAACCATGTTTTCAGTTATTCCAAATTCGTGCATTTGGTGAATCAAAGCAAGTTGCTGTATTGTAAACTATTTTGTTTCTTAATTTCAATCCACCGAAGGGAGAACGTTTAATAACATCCACTTGCCATCCTCAGCCCTTCACCCGATTTCTTTGCCAGGGCAACTAAGCACTCCCTGACGACTCGCAACTATATCGCGCCGGGGCTCCTCCGGCTGATTTCGTCAGCCCCGCAATAACAGAAGAGAGATGACATTCCACACCATTCACCTTTTATCTTTGTGATTTTGACCCCGAGTCAAGCAAGGAGAAAAGGAACGAGCACTAACTCCCCCACGAAAATCGTAAACTTTGTAGGACGGGGATTTACTACCCGCCCAAAAGAGGCGGTATATAAAATGCCGCCCTACGGAGATGTTTCCTCTTTTTCTTTTGGCTAACATCAGCCTCTCTCAATCTGCTTAATGTTATCAAGTCCTTTTCAGGATTTTTCGGTATCGGCTATTTCTATATCAGGATTTGCAATTCATCAGCGTCTCTTGAAAGAGGTCCGAACATCAAAGCGAAGATATTAAGATGATGCCAGTCGCTTCTGCACCAACCGGACCACCTCTGCCGGGAATTGCGCAACCTCCACTCCAGCCTCTTGGAGCGCAGAGACCTTGCTCTGAGCCGTACCTCTTCCATCCCCCTGAATAATAGCCCCGGCATGCCCCATTCGCTTTTCTTGTGGGGCATTCAGTCCAGCGATGTAAGCAACAACCGGTTTGGTCATTGATTTTTTAATGTATTCGGCTGCCTCTTCTTCCTGCATACCACCAACCTCACCTACGAGCACCACCAAGTCAGTATCAGGATCTTCCTCAAACAGGCGTAAAAGCTCAGGGACATTTGTGAACACTACAGGGTCAGCTCCAATTCCTACTGCAGTGCTCTGCCCAAAATCAGCGGTGGCA
>Ga0209635_10003604_pt1 | contig 12090 bp, 6 predicted proteins | sample DeeMarSWOR230_32_FD_187463 | JGI IMG/M metagenome (GOLD analysis project Ga0209635, IMG submission 187463) | Marine sediment microbial communities from White Oak River estuary, North Carolina - WOR-2-30_32 (SPAdes) (version 2) | ecosystem: Environmental > Aquatic > Marine > Intertidal zone >...
GCCAGGGTTTTCACCCGACGAATTAGAATTCTTACGTAAGCTTCGGAAAGAAAAAAATAAATAAGATAGTGAGAAAAAAATCAAAATTACGAATCATTTTTCTTTATAGTTTTTATGATAATCAGTATATATAAGAATAATAAACACACCAGCTATGAATAAATAGATTTCAAAGCTGGGCAAGAAACCGCCGGAATCATCTTTTGGTTTGGGTTTTTCTGCATCTAAATCTGCTAAAGTCTGATTATACCTAACTAAAAACCCGAACTCTGGCCAGTCCACACGATTTCTGAAGATATAATAATTGAGCCCGGATATAGTTATTGTATCATTTGTTTCGGTGATGTATGTTTTAAAGTCTTCTGGTTGACTGGAATTTTTCACCAGCTCCCAATATTTAAACTCAGGTGCAAGCTTAAACTTAATATTATAATAACTTATCTCTAAAGCAAAATCCAGATCACCTTCAAAGTGAACTGGGTATGCTAAAAATCTAAATGTAATATTATGTTCATTAACAGAAAGCAAAGAAAATTGCCAATGACCAATGATTGATTGTTTGATGGGTTTCCAATCATTAATGTTCCCCGTAGCATTTTCAAAGCTAAAGTTCAACTCCGCATTTCCGGGAATTGAGTCAATATAAGGAGAAAATTCGAAAAAATCTTCAACGGAGAATTTATCAATTAAATAACTAATAAAGTTATCCATCTCAACCTCTTCCACGAGCCCGTTATTATTACCCATTTTATCGATGTAATGTCGTAACCTCATAGTATTCGAAAGATTCAAATCACCGTGTATTAAGATGATGACCTCCTCATTTTGGAACATGGTCACTGAAACTTCCATGATTTCACCGGAATGGTGAATGTGTCCCGGGAGTTCGAGAAAATACTCATCAAAGTACTTCTTTAGCTCAGATACCTCATGGGTAGTGGAGATGAGTAAATGCTCTGATTCGAAAACCAAATTGAACTTAATAAAATTAATAGATATTGTATTGGTTTCTTTTTCAAACTCGGCATCCTGTACCGTTTTACCAGAATATTTAATAGTGCCTTTTCCGGCGTTAAATTCAAATCTAGCGTTTCCAATTATAATAACATAACTAAATCCCTGTGAGCTCTCTATATTACCGCGAAAAGTTATTGTTAGCCTTATAACTGATTCAAAATCTTCAAGTTTAGTGGTTAGAATATCGATTTCCGGTTCGCTATGTACGAGGTGTGATTGAATATATGATATCACAACATCCTGTTCAGTGTCCTCTAACACCAGTTCTAAATCTTTTGATTCGCCACTTAATTCATCCTGGATAGTAAAATCACCGTAAAAATCGTCCGAGGTATCGGTATAAGCAATAGCATAAATATTGAGAATAATGAATGATAATTTATTTAAATTGATTTTAATGGAGATTGAATTACTTGTGTACCAAACCAAAAATTCAGTGGTGTCATCATGATAATGAATGGAGCCATCACCCCTATATAGCATGGCTTCAGCATCAGCAACCTTGATCTTATAATAAATATTTTCATCATCATAAACAAAATCATACATTGTCATGTTAACCCATAGAAAATTTCCATCTTGTTTAGTTGTGATATTTTTGATATCGTAACCTTTTGTGCTTGTCCAATTATCGATTTTATTCTCCCACACCCATACATCCTCGGTTTTATCCTCATAAGAAAAGGTTAACTCATTTTGATTACCCCTGGTCATTGGCTTAGGATTTTGACTTGGATTAGAAATATCATTAATTGGAAAATGACTCTGTGGTTTAACCCGAACGCTTTCATTTCCAGGCTTAACTACTGGGAATGAAAAGGTTAATATGATAAAGATACTTAAAATTATGATGATGAGACCTAAATTATTCTTAACCATCTTACCAGCCGGACAATTTTGCATCGATAATAGATTATTTATTATTAAAATCAAATATATTTTACCCACATAAATATTTTTGGTTTCTTTGATAATTTAGGTAATAATTTAAATTTTGTTAATTAAAAAATAGTGAATGGGGAAGGGGGAATGGATTATTTTAGGATTAAAAGGGAATGGGGAATTTTTCTTATAGAAGCTTAAAGGGGAATAAGAAATTTTATCCTATTCCCTAATTCCCCAATTCCCTTTTAATTAATAACTAATTAATTCCCCCTTCCCGTAGAATCAATATATCTCCAAACCTCATGACTAAAACTTCACACTTTTATTCACAATCCACCATCATGAAATTATACCAACCATCAAAGAGCAGGCATTTTAAAAAATTAGTCTTTGAAATCTACAATCGCATACCCACGCTCTTTAAACTGGTTTTTCGATTCCAGGTCTAATGCGAAGCCTTTCATGTCGAAATTAATCGGGTCGATGACCAATGCATACTGATGATCGTGCTTGAACATCCGTTTTTGAGTGTCAACATCGGTTGGTGACATAAAACAAGTATGACCCGGGTGTGAATGGTACCAACCAACTATTTGATAATCATATTTGAGATTATCCAGTTGATCGAATAATTCATCAAAGCTATTGAATCGTACATTAACCTCACTTGCCTCCAGCTCGGAGGTAACTACATCTTTTACAATAGAAATCACTTTATCTTTGTACCTATAAGTCTTGCCAATCAACAATCCCATTACTTCTTTTACATTCCGAAATTCGAAGCAATGGTCCAACATCTTTTTAGAAGCATTAACCTGCAAAAATAAACTCACATTGGCCACCAGGTCATCATTTTTAACTGCTCGGCCAGTTCTACGTTTATTGAAATATTCCTTCAAGAACTCACCAATCTCAGCATCTTTTGTAACACCTAGAATATTTGTGAGGTATGCCTTGTCCGGCGGTTTGTTTATGTCTTCAATCTTTTGCTTTGTCTCACTACGAATGGTAGGTTTTGAAGTAATTTTACCCTTACCCACCTCCGACTCCGGAACACTGATCTTACGCTGGTACTCGTCTAAATTGAATATAGCAAATGGCAGTTCTTTGCCCTTCTTCTTTCGTAATTTATCATAAGTAAAGGCTTTCATGTCGAAGCGAATAGGATCAATCACAACTGCGTATTGATATGGTAGTTTAAACATGCGCCTTTGTGTTTGTAAATCGGTGGGTGACATGAAGCTAGAGTAATCGGGGTGCGAATGATACCACCCCAGGATCTGATAATCATACCTGAGCACTTCTAATTGTTCAAATAACTTATCGAAGCTATCAAAGCGTACATCCACCTCTGTTGCATCAAGCTCAGAAGTAGCCACATCGCGTGCTACCGAGAATGTCTTACCATTGTAATGATAAGTTTCACCTAGGATTAATCCCATGACTTCCTTTACTTTACCTTGTGTATAGCAATGATCCAGCATTTTCTTGGCCGCGTTCAGGCCTATGAATATATTAACATCCTTAAGTTCGCTGGTTGGTGTTGAGGTTCCCGTTTTTCGGCTTTTGAAATAATCATTCAGGTATTTAGTGATCTTCTTTTCAGATGTATACTCTGGTATAAATACGAAGTAGGCGCTCTCTGGCGGTACGGATTCTTTTATCTCCCGCTTGATTTCTCGTGTAATCATGGGTTTTACCGGTTTTTCAACTTCGAGTTCAGGTGGTACTTCCATTTCCATTCCTGGTTCAGGTATTCCTAAAGCCTCAAAATCCAATGGTCGACCACATTGTAGGCAATTATGAGTCCCCATGCAATTTACATGCGAAATAAGTCCGCATGGGCAACTAAAAGCAGAATTTCCCGCAGCTATGACACCCTGGCAAACACCACACGGCTCCGCCATACCTAATTCGAAAACCTCTTGTTCACCCTCAAATTCTACAGCAGGAGTGGGTGCTTTAATAACCTCAACCTCTTCTGGTTCAACCTCCGTGGCCAATTCATAGTCCTCCGCCAGATCCGGACCGATCTCTTCATCACTGGGTCCTTCGAACCCCTCCTCTGCTTCTTCGAGCTCACCTGGCCTGCGCCCTGGACCGGCCCCTGGTCCCGCACCCGCACGGCTACGGAGCATCATATAGCTTAGTAAAATGATAATAATCACAACTATAATAATGCCAATAATTATGAATACCCAATTATCGCCATCCTCAGCCAACTTTGGTTTTGAAGTCTCATCTTTCGGCCACGTTTTATATTTGTATTCCTCTAGATTCGAATACCCATCCCCATCCGGGTCACCGTCCGCACCGTTAACACCCGTATTATTTAATGGATCTAAGCCAAAATCTATCTCCCATTTATCCGGCATCCCGTCACCATCGGTATCTTCATCAGTGGGATTAGTATTAATTAAAAATTCTTCATAATTAGTCAGCCCATCGTTATCTATATCGCCTGCAGAATCGTTGGTGAATGGGTCAAGCTCGGGGTATAAATCCTCAAAAGTATCCAGCATGCCATCATTATCATCATCGGGGTCCACACTATCGGGTATTAAATCTCCATCGTTATCCGGTATGTCAGGTTTTGGGACACCAAAAATGGTGAAAGTACCTAAATTAGTAACATTTGCATCAACAATCCTTTTTGTAGTATCTGGGCTGGTGATCTCACAAACCTTCCAACTAGAGGAGGACGAGTCCCAATAATACAACAACTGTGATGATTCTGTAATCGTGGAAGTATCAAGAGTTGAATAATCTACTTCTATGTATACCCAAGTCCATACTCCACCTGGAACCGAGATAGAAAATGGGCTCCCAACCTGAAGCCTATTCTCGGGTGCACCACCTGGTGATTGTACACTGGTATTGATTATTCCCTGGCCGATGGTGGTTAAATATATCTTAGCGGTTACATGATCCTTTGTAATAGTGATGACTTTTGGTAGCACGGTGATCTGTATTGGCCAGTTGGTGGAGTCTGTGCCGTCCGAGATGGTAATTTGAACCTGGCCGGCGGTCATAGTTGAAGGATAATTAAACGTAACCACTAAACCACTAACTGATGCATAATTCGAGTCAGTGGATAAAATCAAACTTGATAAATTATCATCCTCATCGGTCAGATAAGCAGAAAAGTCGATTTCATAGTCATCACCGATTACCAGAATAATAGATAATGGTGCGCCGGTAACCTTTGGCAGATCGTTAATCGGGTCAATGTATTCAAATCTTGGCTGGCTTGTGTATATATTCCCGGCATAATCAGTTGCTCGAATCGTATAATTGATATTATTTGTTTGCAGCTCATCCCAGGTATAACCTAATTGTTCGATATCAATTTCGAAATACCAAATACCATTGCCACCATATTTCATGGCAGAAAATTGGTCATTACTTATACCATTGATGGAGAATTTTAGTCCAACACTTGCCACACCACTTCCGATGGTGTTATCGTTGAGAGCTACCGTGATGTTTACCGGTCCTATGGTATCTTCCGTGACATTGCCTGGCACTAGTGCCCAGGAGGTAACGTGGGGTGCGGTGGTATCTAACAGTATCAAATCATTGATAATAGAAGATTCTGATAACGCATAATCACGGAACTTGATATACACAATTTTTGAACCGTCACCCACGGATAGGGTCCATAATTTTGTGGTGCTATAAGTCTCCCATTGTTCGGTATCGAATGTGCCATCATTGCTGATAATCATCTGGTAAATCCCCGAGGTAGAATCGCTGGCCGAAATGGTCAATGTAACTGATACCGAATCGGTATATTGCACCCCAGCATCGATTGAAATGGAATCTGCGTTTGGTGCCTCAGAGTCTTTTTTAAATATGAACCCATTAAAACCTATTAAAAAGCTATGTGTAACTTGATTACCACTCATGTCAGCAACCCGAATATGGATCTGGTTCTCGCCCTCAACCAGGCTCTCGAACCAAATAGTCCAGTCATCCGTATAATCAAATGATTGGTCGATATCAAATATAGTAAACCAAGTGCCATCGCCTATCTTGTATTCCGCATAATCCAGTGGTGCCCCATCGAGCCACTGGAAGTCTATATCGATAATTTCTCCTGGGTCGCTGGCGTACCAGCTGGTGTTCCCACCTGCACCGGGATTGTTATATACAATTCTTGGTGGTGTGATATCCTTTCTAAATCTGAATCCTGTTGATGCTGCATATGAATGTAAAGTAAAAAATCCAGCTTTATTATAGACCCGTACACTTATATCGTTCACCCCATCATTCAAACTTGCCCAGTCTAAACTCCAATCTATATCATAATCACCATGCAGCTCATAATTAAAAATATACACCCATGACCCGGTACCAATACGATATGTTGCATTAACAAGTGGTGCGCCGCCAGTCCACTGGAAATCAATATTAATTATACTCCCGGGATCGCTAGAATACCAATTCAAAGTCGCCCCGCCAGTTGGAGTATTATATTGTATTGTTGGTGCTGAGAGCTCCTTTAAAAAGCCGAAGCCAGAGACATCAAATATGTAAGAGTGAACCAAAGAATTACCTACGCAATCAATAACTCTAAGGCTAATTTGATTTAATCCGATGTTCAATGTAGCCCATGGTATTTCCCATAATACAGCATAATCTGTAGAGCGGTTGACCGCGAATAAATCAACCCAACCACTTGAACCTATTTGATACGAAGCATAATCTAATGGCGCGTTCCCTAAGCCGCCCCAAATAAAATCAATATCAATGATTTTCCCAGGATCTGTTATGTGCCAACTGGTATTCTTACCAGCGGCATTTGGGTAATTATAAGTAATTGTGGGGGTGGTTGTATCCATAGTGATTCTCCAAACAGAGGGATAAATGGCACTATTACCACATGCATCATATAACGTGATTAATAAATAATTGGAAAATGTGTCTGAATTTTCAAAATAGTAAATGACATCCGGGTTATCTGTAGTGCCTGATAAAGAATCAGAACCCGAGTCCCTACCCACACCGGTACTATATGAGATCAACGATAATTGAACATCATCACTGACCATAAAATTAAGCTGTCCATTAACTTGGCTTGCACCCATGCCGTGGCTATAGAATATGATATTATTTGTAATATCATTAGTAAGATTAATAAAAAGATAAGGACTGCTCTCGCTCCAGTCACCATCAGTGATCTGTGGGTGTATAATGTCTCGAAAGTATTTCCAGGTGGAATTGTCCCAAACGGAATTTCCCACACGGTCATAGACGGTAACGTTAAGAGTCCCGTTTGAAGTATCAGAACTATCGAACAAATAATCGGCTCTAAATGGACTTGAGGTATCATCCGGTGGTGAAGTGCCCACGGCAGTGCTGAATCTTACACGACCCACACCCGAGCCGGAGTCTGTGGCACCTATGGTTAACCTCCCCGTCTGCCCAGAACTCATGCCATCACCATAATAGATATGGTCATTCCCCGATGACACATCGACCCAGAGATAATTCGATGAAAAAATATCTGACCAGGTGCCACTATTAATAACAGGATTAATTGTATCACGGAAATAGCTCCATGTAGAAGAATCCGAAAACGAATTACCCACATTATCTATTACAAGGATGGTTAATTGTCCATTTGATGTATCGCTGATGTTGAATTTATAATTTCCTGTATATGGTGGGGCTGTGACATCAGGTGGTGATGAACCTACTTCTGTACTAAAATTCACAAGTTGTATCTCCGATTCAGAACTATCTGAGGGATTAATGGTAATTCTACCAATAACCTCGGTTGCGCCCATGTCATCACCGTAATAGATATCGTCATCATCATTACCGCTGTCCACCCACAGATAAGGAGATGAACTGATATCCGTCCAATAGCCGTCCGTTATGGAAGGGGCTGTTATGTCTCTACCCACATTCAAGATCAAGGTGTCATAATTATTCGCATTGTCATAGACCCTTACTGTTATTGTACTTGGTGCCGGTGTAGAACCGCTGTTAACTGTATTATAAAACCCGAGCCAGTTGTTCGGCGAGAGATCATCACTTGGCGAGCCTAATATATTACTACTAAATGTTGCATGCGATAAGCCCGACCCACCGACATCACCCGCAGAACCGGTGACATTAAACCCATGATTTCCCGACATTTTATTGCCATACCATACAGTTGTGCTTGTAGAATTATAATAAATGAAATAACTTCCGCCATCGTTTACCGTTGGATTACTGATTGTGGGGTCGTCTGCATCTATAGTTATAACCTTTGTATTACCCGTATTTGTATTATTTCCCCAGGTACCCGCAATGCCATCAACCGTGATGTTAACCGTGAATTTTGTATTTGAATTTACGTTTACACCTGTCTGGATAACCACATAAAAGTTAGGTGCCCCTGGTGGTGCACTGGGCATGCCATTATATGTAGAATCTAAGGTAATATTAACCCAGTAATGCGTTAGATTATTCCCCCAGACCGGCGACCCTGCATTAGCCTCAAAATCCTCACCAGCCTGGAAGCCTGCAGTGCCTTTACTCTCATTATATATAATCACCCCGCTCGTTGCGCTATCGGTGAGGCTGCTAAGGTTTACGGTTGGGTCGAAGCCAGAGACATCATAAAATGTAACATTAATCCAATTAACCCTGCTCATACCTTGGCTGTTATTATGTATCTCCAGCCCCAGCATGACCCGCGGTCCGCTGGTATCATTGATCCATGCATTCGAAGGATCTGAAAAGTTAACGGTTGTTGTCGCTTGGGTCTTTGGCATTGCTAGAATTATAAGCACCACAAGTAACATAAAAAATAAACCGATGAATAGCCAGTGCTTTTGAAAAATTAACTGTTTTTGAAAATTAATATCCAAATCCATGGTAAAATCCACCTTTGAGTTTAATTCATTTTCATGATAATGGGCAACCTTCGGGGATGTGACTCTGTGCAAAACCTTTAATCCCACTCCGCGATCTGTTATTTTATATTATACCCATAACCTATTTATGAATATTTAATATTTGCATAGTTTAATTTGTAGAATTTATGTTGAATAAAATTAAACCGAGCATTATGTTTAATTATTGCTGAGAATCACTTATAGAAGGCGGACCATTAAGCTAATTTTAAGCTTCAAACCATTTGGTGAGGGCAGTTCAATAGCAAACCGCTCTCTGAAGCGATTATATTTGATAAAAGGAGATTACGTTCTGGCAATAGAGATTTGAATATTATTATTTATGTAAATATTCTTTTAAGAATTTTGATGCATTCATTATTTTTATCCCTTCAAATTCTTTTAATCTTAATAAATGAGCTTCGCCAGTAATAATATAATTTGTATTTCCCGCTAAAGCGCTTTCTAACACTCGATTATCTTGTGGATCTTCTTTTATCTTTGAAATATTTTCCTCTGGAAATACAATTTTCGCAGTATTTAATAATGCATCAGAAAAATCATCAATTTCTTCGTCTGAGAAATTAAACTTTTCAGACTTTGCAGTCCCAATAAATTCCTCTAATATCTGAGTAGACAGTACTAAGTTAATTTTCTTATTAAAAACTAAGTCCAATAATTCAAATTCAGGTCCATTCCAGCCCAATGCGGATATAATAACATTAGTATCGAGTGTAATTTTCATTTTGCTCGTTTCCTATATGTTGATATCTCTTTTTCTATATCCGACTTTTTTATCCCTTTTTTCTTAAATCGTTTTCTTGTTTTTGTCGCTAATTCTAAAAATATTTCTTTAGGTTCATGTTTAGGTTTAATGATTATTAGCTCATCATTAAAATAGAATTCTAATGATGCTCCAATATTAATACCAATTTTTTTTCTAATAGCCTTTGGGATCGTTATTTGCCCTTGACGAGTTACAATACCACTACCTGCATAATCCATATTATTATAGCTAACAACCACAGAGCCAATCCCTTTCTGCTTAATTCTTCGTTAAGTCTCTACATCCAAGCAAAAATTCCCCACCTATCCCCTTAGCCCCCTATGAATAATAGAAAAGCTCTTATAGGCTTATTGCACACAAGCGTAGAGTAGAGCAGTGGGCTTTCGCCCACCACCCCCTCATCAAACCGTGCGTGAAGTTCTCCCTCACACGGCTTTCCGATAACCTTCTTTCTCATGTTTTCGAATAACGAGACCAGTATATAACGTTACCACTTAATCTCTGAACACCATAGCTATATAATTTATACCTTTTTAATTCAGTTGTCCATCTTCTGCCAGACTTGTTATGTTTCTTACTCCACCATAATGCAACTCTCTCGTGCACATACATGTCCATCTGTGCAAACTTCTTCGCAGAATTACCAAATCTGAAGTAGTTCATCCAACCTATCAATATAGGGTTCAATTTCCGAACTACCTCAGCGAAACTCATTGATAGTTTCGACCGTTCTCCAATGATATTCCTGATCTTGGCCTTTATCGTTTTCATCGATTTATTATTTGGCCATTGGTGTGAGTAATATCTTTTACGCTTGGCAGACCATTTTTGTCTAATATAGAATCCAAGGAATTCAAAGCCATCGTTTCCTTGCGTCGTATCCACGATCGTTGTCTTATTTTCGTTAAGCTCTAAGTCCAATTCGGATAATATAGCTTTTACTATTCGTAATCCAGTTTCTGCATCTTCTTTCGTTTTGAATAGTATAACAAAATCGTCAGCATATCTGACGAGTTTCCCATCAACTACATTTTGCTCTGCCCAGTATTTGTCAAGCTGATGTAGATATATGTTGGCTAACAGTGGAGAGATCACTCCACCTTGAGGTGTTCCTTTGTCAATATCGAATGGGATTCCTGATTCCAACGCTCCGCATTTTAACCATTTACGAATCAACTTCAATACTCGTCTATCGTTGATTCGTTGATATACGAAGTCCAAGAGCTTTTCATGGTTAATATTATCAAAGAATCCTTTAATGTCTGCGTCAAGAACAATATTATAGCCAGCATTAATCGTAGTTCTTATCTTTTCCAAAGCATCATGGGCGAATCTATTCGGTCTAAACCCATAATTGCACTCTAAGAAATCAGCTTCAAATATTGGTTCAATGAGCATTTTCGCTGATGCTTGTACTATTCTCTCACAGTGGGTATCCCTAACGGTCTCTCCCTACCATCAATTTTAGGGATATAAACACGTTTTACCTTTCTTGGCCGATATCTTTTGTTCTTCAGTGCTTCCTGTATCTCAGTTATTACAGTTTCTTCGCCTTTTCTAACAATGTCGTTTATGCTTTCATTGTCTATTCCTGCACAGCCTTTGTTGGCTTTCACCTGTTTCCATGCCAGGGTCAGAAAATCTGTTCGATATACTTTATCGAACAGTATGTGGAACCGTCTGGTCTTGCTTTTCTTGGCAGCAAGATATAGCTTTTCACAGAGTTCTTGTGCTTTATTCTCGGTGTTATTAGCATTCGCATTCATCCACACTTACCTCCAGTCCAAGCATGGTCAAAGTAGAGGCCCTTCCCTAAGCAAAGTTATGTTGTCTTTGCCATCATCGGTACTATGCCCTCATCCGATTTCTCACACCACATCGCTTTGGCTTTCCCGTTAGGTTATACCGCCACTACTCTGTGCCACTGCTATATTCCAAGACTGGGCCTTGGAGATGATGTGAGACCTCCCCAGTTCCTGTAGATACTGTGTTAACATTCCGCTACCCGTACGCCGGAGAAGGACAACACCGTATTGCCAGATTACTAGTGTTGTCTGCAGTCTTCGCCCCTTCGTTTCAGGCTCGACCTTCTCATCTCAACGTGATTTACGACGCAGCAGTATTCACTTTATGTTACGGACTGCTAACTTGCTCTCCTCGACTTCGAGGATTTACATACCGCTTCAACACAAGAATCGCTTCTTGCATTGGGTATATACTACCTGGTTTTCTGGTTTTACCAGGACAGGACTTTCACCTGTAAGTACCCACAAGCTTAACTGGGCACGAAACGAAGAATTCAACGAGCTGGGTAGGGAAATTTAAATCTAAAATATATATTATAAAATAAATCATTTACAAATTTTTTTGATTATATTTAATTACTATTATGAGTTTACTCAGGGTAAATATATAAAATAAATATAAGAATTAATGTTAAAATTAGTAGAACCATGAAAATCCATGAATCTTTTAACATTTTCTTATATGAACCTAAGTCTCTACCTATTA
>Ga0209635_10003606_pt1 | contig 12086 bp, 13 predicted proteins | sample DeeMarSWOR230_32_FD_187463 | JGI IMG/M metagenome (GOLD analysis project Ga0209635, IMG submission 187463) | Marine sediment microbial communities from White Oak River estuary, North Carolina - WOR-2-30_32 (SPAdes) (version 2) | ecosystem: Environmental > Aquatic > Marine > Intertidal zone >...
GAAACAAAAGATGATGCACCTGTACAGAAACCATCCTGAGGCTTTTGACTCAGAGAAACAGTTGATGCTCAAGTACTGGGAATTCTATGAGCAACTGGATATGATTCTCGAAGATAAATTCGAAGCATTCAAGTCGTGGTTCTTAAAATGTACATCACCTGAGACACTCACAAGATGTCATCGCTCATTAAAGGAAGATGGAAACTTACTGGAGGCATTAAATGGCAGGTAAAGCAGAATCAAGGCTAATCTATAACAGTATCTCTACGAGTGAGAGGGTAGCAAGTCTGGGAATTAAAGGTGCCCTGCTCTATACCTGGTTAATTACCCACGCTGATTCACAGGGTAGAATGCAGGGCAAACCAAAGATCGTAAAACAGCAGGTAGTCCCGTTCTTAGATGAAATAACGATTGATGATGTAGTGGAACTTCTAATGCTAATGGAAGACCAGAAACTAATCATTCATTATGAGGACAGCAAGGGACGCTCATTGATACAGATTGCCGATTGGTGGGACTGGCAAATAGGTTTAAGGTATAGGGCAGCATCACACTACGAGCCACCAGAAGGCTGGGAAGACAGGATTACTTCACGAGATGAAGATGGTAAGTTTACTAGGCATGATGTAATTTAGCTACCCGTAACGGTACCGCTAACGGTACCAGAAGAGAAAAGAAAAGAAGCGAAGTGAAGCGAAGCCATAAGAAGCGAAGCGAAACGAAGCGATATTGAAAATAAGTGATTCATACTTAATTCACGGGTGAGCCTTTAGGGGGCTCACCCTGACATCCTGCCTTAAAAGCGATCATCGTACTATGCCATCGATTTAGGGTTTCTTATCAAGGTGGAGGTAAGGGTAAGTTAATCGCTTCGAGTATTGTTATAAAGTTACAACCGTTACACTTGTTGCATTGCTGCAATTTAGGCGTGGCATTGTTGCGGTGTAAACACGCAAAACACCATGTATGCACGCATGAATTAATATATGGATGAGCGTTTATAGGGGATGCATTGCGTGTTTAAAACAAATTTGGGGATTTGTTACACTTCTATTCGGGTTGCCACTCAGCAATAGGTTTGAACCACATCTCAGAGTTATCGGGCGTAAAATTGGGGTTGTATATTTCCTCTTGATGTCCTTTAGGGTAAATAAAAATGTGTAGTTTCGGTTTCACGGCGGAGAAAATACCTGAAGATGGCACATAAAATACTAGGACTTCTTCGTTATCTTTAACTCCTCTCTCCTTGAAAACCTCCCAGAGATTGCGAAAATCAATTTTATGTGTTACAGGCAGATATGTTTCCTCGGGCAATTTAGGAGATTCTACAATAAGGGAAGCATATGGCAAGAGCATTGATGTTGCCTTTACCTTTCCTCCTTCAATTATTGCGAAGGGAGTAAAGTGCTTAACCCTTAAATCTTCCTCTTGGATGTCTTTCCAAGGTATATCTTTACCTATTATTAAGGACTCGTTTGAGGTAGGCATGATTGCCTCCTAAGTTACCTGTTTTGTCTTTAAGGCTAGCTTATAATTGGCGAGTTTATTATAGACCAAACATGTTTAAAGTCAATACCTAATAAGAAGTGGGATGGGGCATTGAGATGGGGATTAATCAATGGCCAATCTGTCACGGAATTTTTCAAGTAATTTGGGATTTTAAGCTATTTTCTAGCATTTTATCGAGCGTGAATAACCATTTTTTACGAGGAAAATAGACAGAAAAATAAGTTTTGCATAGCTAAAAACTAGAGGAAATACTGGGCGTGCGGGATGTGGTTGGGACTGTGGATATGGCAGATTGGATTACTTATTACGTGAAACTAGGATCCAAATTGCACATGTAATAAAAAAGACACCACCAATAGTAAAAAATGTACGAAGAATTATCACCCAAATCGTCTCAATGCCAAGTCCATAATCTATAGCCGTCCACCCTGCGAACAGGCTGACCACACCAAGAGCCACTGCCCACCAGCCGTTCATCTCTTTTATTTTATTTCCTCCTTGGAAATACAAAGAGTGCCAGCAACCGCATTATATTTAGTGGTTATTACATCTTGTTTAATCACCTTCAACTAATCTACCGCCCTGTTCTGAGGACACACCATACTCTTTCAATTGCACTTCACAATCGATACATTTAGTTGGGCCATATCTATACTCATCAAGACACAATGGACAGTAACTCACAGCTGATGGATCTCGTTTTTTTGGAATAGCAAAGAGTTCATGCATTTCGATACCAGTTTCAGAAAGAATGTTATGTAGTACATTTTCTCTCGTTACCCACAACTCTTTTAACTCCTCATCATGCTTTTCTTCTTTGGCATAAGCAGTGCGCAGCAATTCTTCCCTCATTAATTTATGAAATGCTTGTGAAGGTAATAATGCTGCTGCAATAGCGATATAGTCGAAGCGAACAAAAATCTCCTTAGTCAAGTCCTTCAATATGTGTGCTCCAGTTACTGGTGACAAGACCGTGGGTAACATGGCAATCAATGTTTGGCTTCTCGTAGTACCAAACAGTTCTCTTCGCTCAATATAGGCGCTGATGATAATTAGTAGATATACACCAATAGCCAGATAAACAATGACTGCAAGATTGACATATAAAGATAACTTAGAGTATAGAGCCAAAGGTAGAATACCGAAGACAATGACAAAGAGCATGGAACTCAGCATCTTGACGTAAGCTAATAGTTGACAGTTCTCCCTAGTAGCTCGCAGTTTTTGAAGATCGGTTCTCTCACGTAGGAACTCACGAATCTTCCGATGTCGATCTGAAACCTCTGAATATGTGAGCTCTCTGAGAAGACTCATCATTTGTTGGGCGTTAGTCGAGGTAGGAAATTTGAGGAGGGCTTCACCATTAACCTTTATTACTTTTCCATCCACTTCGATCGTGACAACGTCTTCGTATGCTATGAAACGAAGACCCTTAGCTGTGTATCTAACATTATCAGTGTATGGTTTACCAGCCCTTGTGTAAAAGCCACGACTTGTTAGAAATATCGGGAGATTATGTGAGATGACGACCTCGCTGATGGGTAGCAAGCCTATGATATGTAGTCCTGACTTCTTTAATTTGAAATATCTACCGAAATGTGAAGAGAAGAGAAGATGCTGGTACCTAACATACGCTATGCAATCAATAAGATAGAGCAACACTAAAAAGGGGAATAAAACCTCAAGTACATAATGCATGACAAAACAGATCTACCTAACGATTACCATTTGAAGTACGACTATGTGCTCGGTTGATTCCGAAATTAGCCCACGGCATCTCCTGACGTAGAAGCTTTATGCTTGCCGCGTAACCGCTTTATGAATCCTGTAATGGCCGCAACGATCGCCATGATGCCTGCCACCAGAAACTTCCATATCTTACTCAATAGCCCAGTTTTAGCTGCAATTGCCCCTGCCGCCCCTGCAGCTAGAGCCGTTAAGCCAATCTCGGCAACTTTGTCTCCTTCTACCCACTCGGCATAACTCTTACCAGACTTCCAAGAAAAATGGTTTATGATATCCTCTAGCCTAGCCTGTGCATTTGCGAGTGTGGCAAGGTCAGTTGCAAGAGTCACTGCCATATACCCGTGGCGACCCAGCAATCTAGTTTGGTAGTTTACAAGCGGGATACCTTCACACTCACCCTGCACGCACCAAACCAGATTGTTTGTATCTTCATCATAGTGAGGCTTTTCATACCAGCCTACGACCTCAATTGGAGGAAAACCCTGCTTTATCCGTATCTTATTCTGCTCATCGGTTGCTTCTTTAATGTTTTCCAGGATTTCCTTAGAGTCTAGGCTTTCTTTCTCATCATCTTTGACATAACCTATTGGGTCATAATCAAACCATATTGCCCACTCTTCGTCTTCGGCTTTTGCGAATACGGCTCCGACTTCAAGCTCACATATGGGTTCACCCAGAAATTCCAGAATCTTTCTCGAGTTTTCGCCATCTACAAATATGTACTCGTCACCAAGTTCAATATGGGCCTGATCTCCTAAATCGACGGTTATAGGTCCATCGATCCAGTTGATTTCGGGTTCTCCCTGTGCCGAAACTTTTATGGGCATCGGTATCGAAACAAGAAAAATCACAGCGACTATAAAAATCACAAGTAGACTCTTCAATGTAAAGCTCGCCATCTCCGACCACCTCCTCTTTCTTCTTTATCTTCTCCTCAGTCTACTTAGCATTATCTAGTCGTTTGGCAGTACATATAAACAAAAAAGAGTGCCAACAACTACCTTACAATTAGGCAGTTAATGACACCCCTTTCATCATCGCACCCTTGATTCTATATGCTGTTTTAAAGACGTTTTACATCAAGCAAGTTAATTATAGTCCTATTTGGTGGGATGTCAACACTTGACTTAGCCTCGGAAATACGTTACTTTTCCCTTTGTCAATACATTACTTATGCCTGAAAATACTTTACTTTCACTTGTCGGGAAGGGGTTAAATCTCAATCTACATTAATTTATGGCCACAGGCCTTCGTACTGGGGACTTGAGGCTAATTGAATAGAAATTTACTCGTACTAGCTACGATTATCACGAACAATATTACTATTACACGTGATTTCTAGATTTGGGAAGAAAAAATTATAGATTGTGGGTGTGTGGTGGGAGGGTTTAACTTAATAGTATTCTAGGGTGACATTGAGTACATCGTGTAAAACCACTCTTTTCTGCCTCATAAGCTGACCTAAATCCTATCATATTTTCAGGATTTATTCGCCTAATAAGTGTACAATTAATTTCGTGGTAGCGACCTGTTTTTAAATTACCAATACACTGAATATTTTCCCACAGACTTTCAGCCATTTCTTCGCTTTGCTCACCACTTCCTCGGTCAAATATACTTAGGATTTTTAGAAGAAGCCCTCCCTGTCCAAATAATGAATAAGGTGTTCCAAACAAGAGGCAGCATGAACCTACTACTATCCCAATCCAACCTGCAATAGGGTAAGACACGTACGATTGACCGTTTTCAGGAAAACCAACATATGCCACCCACCAGCCAACACCTATACACAAAGAACCCAGTATGGGACAGCTTATAAACCCCACTAAGCGTCTAGTGCCGCCACGAATAGAATAGCCAACTGCGAATAACGCAACGAACATCAGTATAAAATAGGGCAACATTAGAATAATAAAACCGATAAATGGAGCCTCGATAAGAGCGACCAACCAACCCATTGTTCATTTATCCCTGTGGTAGTTACTAATTATTAGCTTTGGGAAGAAAAAATTTACAATTTGTGTGTGGGAGGAAGGTTTAACCCATACGTCTACGTACATATAATCCAATAACTAATCCAAGAAGACCGATAGTAGCAAGGAAAACAGTCCCCACTAGTTTCAGAAAGACCATTCCACATCCCCTCTACAGCACGAATTATAGCACCGAGTATAGCTATGTCAATAAAGCTTCCTCAAGCATTTAGAACTAAACTACCAACCAAACATCTCGAATAGTTCCCACAACTGCATAAACTGTTCCAACTCGCTTACCTGGCTCAACTCTTCGAGGAACACTTCAACTCCTTGGAGCACTTCATAGTTATATTCGACCCGTGCGTTCAGCGAAGATACCTCCCACTCAAGCATATTAACTCTACTTTCAAGCTCTTCTATACGGGATGTATCTTCCCCACAGCTACTGAATAATAGTGCCGCTAGTAATATCGTAATAATAATATTCCAGAATATAAGCAGTTTGGTTTTCATTATTGTTCTTGTGCTCCTTTCTTACCCACTATTCATTTGTGGCACGGATTATAGCACACCCTAACAGGCGTTACTAGAGGCTTCCCGATGGCTGTACAATGCTTAAAATGGGGTATGAAAGGGGTTACAGGTATCTAGATACTTATTAGGCAAAATAACCCACAGATTTGTGCGTGGGAAGCGTGTCTGGATGCGTTAGATTAAGTTCTAAGCTCTGCTAAGAATTGGTTAAGTCTAGCTATTCGATTACGCACATAAGATTCTATTCGACTATGTTCTGGTGAAGATATTGTAGTTACACCTATGGGTAAACCATCACTGTTATAGAATATCACCTCATAATCGCTTCCTAAATTTTCAGTTAGGTATTTTGCTACCTTTTGCGACCAATCCAAGGCTGCCTTTTCAGGTGCTTCTTCTTTCTCATTGCGACATTGACGTTTGATCTGCTCCCCTTTCTTGAGTAATTCAGCAATGGTTTCCCTCATTCTGCGCTTACTTATTTTACTCTCAACCTGTCCTTTGAGTTCATCTCGCTCTTGCTGTATTACCTTAATCTCCTCTTCATATATCAAATATGGTGCAAGTATAAATCCTAAAATAATAGTGCCTAGGAGAATAGCCCCAGGGATTGCCACCAGTAAGATGTTCATGGAACCCTCCAAAGGTGGCCAGAAAATAGCAACGATGCCAAGAATGAGTAATAAGATAAATGATATTGATTCAGTGAGTGCCAGTCTACCTTTGAACGCTCGTTTAGTGCATTGCCAGTAGAATTGTCGCCTATACATGCCCCAATTCTACCACTTGTGGGGAGTTTCGCAACAAGCTCAATATTGTAATGAGACCAATCATATCGTATAAAACGCTCAATCATGACAGAACACCCTTATAGAATTTCAAGCTATCCTGAGAAGTTTCCAACTTAACTTGTTGGGAATGGGTTAAATCAATGGAGTCGAGGCCTTATTTTTCAAGGCTTTCGTATATGGATAATCAAATATTAAAACTTCTTACAATCGCTATGAAGACTGATTTTTAGGCGTGTAGTTTTGCGTAGAATGCGAATCTGACGCTTTTATATTCAGTCGCGAGATTCTTTATCTTTCAGCATAATAAGAAGCCAGATTTCGATTTGGTGTGAGTGTCTATAAAACTCCTTTATAGAACTTCAGGCTGTCCTGAAAAGTCACAGATCTAGTATATCTCTGTACCATTTCCAGGCTTTCCCACCTGCCCAAGTCTTTGATAGTCAAGCAATCTAAGCCTTGCTTTCTAAGTAAACAGGCAAAGGTTCTACGGAAGGTGTGAGGATTGCAGGGAAGGCCAGTTTCTCGTTTTAAATCATCCATAATGGTCTTAACACCCCAGAATCCAATACCCCATATGCATTCATTTGTTTTAGGTTCATGTTGAACAAGCCATAATTTAAGGTACTGTTCACTTGTCTTGCCAAATGGAGCATATCCCTCTTTATTACCCTTTCCAAGAACCTTAATCGTGTTAGATTCCCAATCGATATCTTTTGCCTTGATACTCACCAACTCTGACAGTCTTAATCCAGATTCCGCAAAGAGAGAGACTATTGCCTTATCTCTTACACACTTAGCCTTAGAAATGAGCAAATCTACTTGTTCTTTATGCAAGCTTGGAAGAATCAATTTAGGTTTCTTAGGTGGGTCTATGAGCTTTATTGGATTGTTTTCTGTTCTGAGTTTAAAGCCAGACCTATTGCTATACAGCCAGTTGTAAAAAACAGAGATTGCTCTATAGTAAGAGTGTTTACCACCTATGGTGCAAGTTAGAGAGTTAAAGAAAGTGTTTAGCTGCTTTGACGTAGGAGATAAACCTAAAGTAGGTATGGCCTTAATTAGACGATTTCTGTAGTAAAGTATGGTACTATTTGCTATCCCATCCCGTCTAGACTTTAAGAATAGCTCAATAGCACGTCTAGCTTCAGAACTGTTTAATTTGTTGTTTTTATCGTAGTATTGCTGAAGCGAATTTATGAGTTTTGCAGATGGTGGTCGTTTACCATGCTTTACTTGAGAAATATAGGCTTTGCTTAATTTGCTTAACTCCGCAAGCTGCGATACATTGAATTTGTTAAGCAGATTAGCCTCAATACAGGGATTCGAATTCCCTTGGGGGCATTTTACTTTATCCCGCATAGGACTAGCAAGAACCACCAAGAGACATTAGTGCCCTTTCCGTCGCCATACTATCCTGAAAAGTGAACAACCTCGTATATCTTTGCACCATCTTAGGCTTTCCCAGCTATCCGACCTTCCATAATGTTAAATAAATCTTGCCAGATCACTAAAATTTCTGGCATTACTAAAGAGGCAACCTGAACGGTACTAAAAGATAGCTAAGGGTACTTGTCTGTGATTACAGGAGGCTTATAATAGAATTACGCGAACAGTACAGGGAGTGTTGACGATGGTTCTGACGGGGGAAGTCTTCAGATTCGCGGAAGATGCAATAGATTCTGCCCCGGAACGCCAGGGCGTTTATGCCGTATACCAGGGCAATGAGTTGATTTATATCGGGAAAGCCGAGCAGGAAGATACCATAAAATCAAGATTGCGGAGTCATTTACTGGGCGATAATCCATGCCTGAAAAATGCTACCGCCTATCGTTATGAAGTCTGTGATAATCCACGACACAGGGAAAAATTGTATTTAGAAGTGTACCAGATGTCGTATTTAAAATTACCTCGCTGCAATAATTTTCCCAGTCCAAAATTTTATAATAAACAACAAGTAAGCTGGCCCAATTAACCTCCTTTGTTAGTTTCTATGTCCCAGTAAGCCTCGACATTACCTTTGGGTTTGCCCGTCGCCGGGTCACGTTATTCAAATTCGTCCTTTGCCAATGCAATTAGTACTGTGGACGCGATTCCCGCAGGCAACAGGCTTAAAATAGCGACTATTGAGCCTGTTAATGCTAGTGGCCAATTCTTCCTTTGCACTGCATAGATGCCGCCTATCAAGGGTAAAGCACCCAGAATACCGATAATAAACGCAATGATTATCATGAATCCTTGTACCAGGCCAGACATCCATATCGGTATCAGTTCAGCGATACGCCCAACGGCTAATAGCCCGCCTCCAATAGCAGCGATGAGCATGATGACTACAAACATCCCGAGTACATTGAGTATGCCGACGGTGATATTTATAATCCCGGCGGTTACGGGTTTCCAAGTTGTTTCCATTTCTAGTTCAGTGCCCAATAAGGATAAGCGATATTAAATGACAATATGCATAGTTGTCAATATTGCTTAACTCTGCAAGCTATGATACATTGGGTTGGTCAAGTAATTAATTTCGCAACATAGACTCGAATTCCCTTGGGACACTTTACGTTATGCTGTGAATAACTGGTAAAAATCATTGAATACGACGGAGGGAGATAGCTATGAATCTGGGGCTGAAAGGAAAGGTTGCCATCGTCACCGGCGGTGCCAGGGGCATTGGCGGAAGCATTGTTGAGGGGTTTGCCAAGGAAGGCGCTTCTGTGATGATTGGCGATATTCTATTCGATGTCGCCCAAAAGCTAGCTGGGAAATTGACCAAGAGTGGCACCAGAGCCATTGCCGTCAGAACGGATGTAACCAAGAAGTCGGATTTTGATAATCTAGTTGCCACCACGATAAAGGAATTTGGCAAGATAGATATTTTGGTTAATGCTGCCGGCATCACTCAAGATATATTGTTGGCTGACATCGATGAAGCAGCATGGGATCGCATGCTTGAAGTGAACGCAAAAAGCGTATATCTGGGCATTAAATCGGTGATGCCGCACATGATTGCCGCCAGATATGGCAAAATCGTGAATATCTCCTCTCGCTCCGGGAAAGAGGGACAGCCCGGACTTTCCCATTATGCCGCCTCGAAGTTCGCCATCATTGGCTTCACTCAGGCAACGGCCAGAGAACTGGCACCATATGATATCAATGTGAACGCTGTCTGTCCAGGTATCCTGCGCACCGATATGTGGGAGAAAATCCTCGATACCCGCTCGGCACGTATCGGCATTCCAAGAGAAGAAGTCTGGTCGAGGGCGATGGAAACCATTCCCCTGAAGAGACCGCAGGTGCCAGAAGATATCGCCAGTCTGGTGCTCTTTTTAAGCTCCGATGTCTCCCGCAATATCACCGGGGAAGCGATCAGCGTCAATGGCGGCGCACGGATGGACTAGCCCTTTACGACCTTCAAACTGTCAATGTAGGAAACCATGTCCCTTATGGTCAAGAACTCCTTCATCTTCTCAATATCGATTTCGATATTGAACAATTCCTCGGCAGCAATGACGATCTGCACCCAGTGCAATGAATCGGCTTTGATATCTTTGAGCGCCGTGTCCAACTCTATTTCATCAGCGCCGCAGTGAGCAATCCGGGTGACTATCTTTTTCAATTCGTCCAGCGTTGACATGTTTCCTCCTTATTACCTGCTTTCACACTGAGAGCGTTTTTTGAACCTTTTCCAGTTCGGCACGGAGTGTCTCGATAAACCCGCTCTCCACAGCCAGTTTCGTCTGTCTTATAGTGCCGGCAATTTGCGGCTCTCGACTCGCACCATGGGCCACCGCCGCCACCCCATCCACACCCCATAATGGTCCGCCACCCAGCGCCACTCCCGGACTCAGCAACCGGTAGAGCGTATTGGTCACTTTTTCCAGCTCATTCGACGGAAGTTTGTCCTTCAATCCCTCGGCAAGCCAGCCCTTGATTGCCCGTCCCAGCCCTTCGCAGAATTTGACTAGGATATTGCCCACAAAGCCATCGCAGACGATGACGTTTGCCCTGCCGAAGACAATATCCATACCTTCCACATTGCCGATGAAGTTCAGCCCGCTCTTTTTCAGCAGGTCATGCGCTTCTTTAGCAAAGTCCGTGCCCTTGCCCTCTTCAGAACCGACGTTAAGCAGGCCGATGGTCGGTTTTTCTATTCCCAGAAAGCTTCGCGCATAGACGCTGCCGGCAACGGCGAAATTGACCAGATGATAGGGCTGGCAGCCCACATTGGCACCCAGGTCCAGCACTACCGTCTTCGGTGACAGGCCGAGGAATGGACCGCCCACCACTGGTCGCTCTATACCTGGCAGTGCACCAAGGTACTGCAGGGCACAGACCATAACCGCCCCGGTGGAGCCGGCACTGACCATAGCGTCGGCGTGGCCTTCTTTGACCAAGCGGGCCGTCACCGCCATTGAACTGTTGGGCTTGCGCATCACAGCGATGGCCGGCTGCTCTCCGTCCTCAATCACCTCGGTTGCCTCAACGAGGCGAATCGACAAACCAGTCGCCTCATGCTTGGCCATCTCGGTTTCAATTTCAGCCTTCGGCCCAACGAGGATTATAGCCACATCAAGGTCGCGTGCCGCCTGAACAGCACCGCTGACAATCTCCGCAGGGGCGAAGTCGCCCCCCATCCCGTCAACGGCAACCCTTATTTTCTCACCCATAGCGTCCTCCTTTTCACCAGGTATGGTTTATGGCTTCCCTAGGACATACCGTATGACAGTTTCGTCCAAGTTTGCTGAGGCATACCTCGTATCCCGGGCACAACAGGGCAAGTTTCTTTCTGGCATCTTCTTTCACCCTTGCCTTCAGCTGTCCATTGTCATCAGCGGCAACCTCGAAGATACCGGAAGGGCACGCCGGCACACACTCTCCGCAGCCGTCGCATCGGCCGGTATCGATGGTGATGAAGTAGTTGCCTGTGCCATCCGAGTAACCATATTGTACTTTTGCTGGCACGGCAGCAGCCTTGCCCCGGCACCTATCTTCAGCAAAGAGCGCCGCCCCCAGCGCGCCGATTATCTGCGGGTCCTCGCTGAGGAGAGGTTCAAGGCCTACCTTTTCTCGCAGTTGCGCCACCATCCCCTGGTTCTTGGCGATGCCGCCGGTGATGGTGAATTCCTTTTCAATGGATACCCGCTTGAGCAGGTTAAGGCAGCGGGTGGCTATGGCTTCATTCAGTCCGGCCAGAATGTCCTCCTTGCTCACTCCCTTGCGCAGATAAGCGATGGCTTCTGATTTAGCAAAGACAGCGCAGATGGTATTGAAGGGGATGGCCTGTTTCGACCTGAGCGCGGCTTCGCCGATTTTCTCCAGAGGGATGTTGAGCACATCAGCAATCATCTCCAGGAAGCGCCCGGTGCCTCCGGCGCATTTGTCATTCATAATGAAATTGTTCACCCGGCCTTCCGCATCGCAGTTTATCGCCTTGCAGTCCTGCCCGCCCATATCCAGTATGGTCCTGACCTCTGGAAAGTACCAGGTGATACCACGGGCATGGCAGCTTATCTCCGAGATATTCTCATTGGCG
>Ga0209635_10003610_pt1 | contig 12081 bp, 13 predicted proteins | sample DeeMarSWOR230_32_FD_187463 | JGI IMG/M metagenome (GOLD analysis project Ga0209635, IMG submission 187463) | Marine sediment microbial communities from White Oak River estuary, North Carolina - WOR-2-30_32 (SPAdes) (version 2) | ecosystem: Environmental > Aquatic > Marine > Intertidal zone >...
TTCTCTGAGAAAGGTGTTCATAATGAGTTTTCCATAGCCTTTTCCTCTGAACGCTTGCTTCACAAAGATGCCGTGCAATCGGTATTCGTTTTCGGTTTGCGAAACGACAGCTTCGCCTAGGGTCTCGCCTAATTCAGCCCCTTTGAGTTTATAGATAGTCTGCGGTCCACTCGTTTCCTTCAGTATCTGCATACTTGCTTCTCCAAGGTGGAAGATTGGCAACCAGACTTGATTGTTACCTATAAGCCTTTCTGGAGAACAAGACTAGAACGCAACTGCACGGTGAGGGCAAGTTTTGACGTTGAGGTTTTCACTCTATCCGGTTCATTGGTTGACCGCAGCATACAAGGGTCCCTGCTCCAGCCTCTAAGACCTTGACTTTGTTTCCGCAGATTTCGCAGATGTACACGTCTCCAACTGTAGTCATCTGTTCACCTCCGTAGATTCTAAAATCCGATGGAAATCCGATTCGCGACATATTTAAGCTTACTTGAAAGCATCGGCGCTTACGGGGTTTCTGGTGTGGTCAGATGATTCCTTATTATTCCTTCGATGTCCTCAAGCTGAGAGATTACGGTAATCCCCTCCATTCGTTTTAGTTTCTCTGAGTTGTCCAAATCCACCTTTCTAATCGTTAATGTCAGCTCTTTTCCATCAGGGAGAACTGTGGTCGTTTCGCCAGGTTTCTGGTCCACAGGGTAGATATACACTTCTCTGTTTGCCTTCAATGCTTGTGATACGCAGTTGGAGATTAGGCTGTCGGCTATGCCGTGTGCGATCTTCGCAGTTGTGTTTGCGGTGGCTGGGCAGACTAGGAAAATGTCGTATTTTCCCATCTGCAATGGTCCGGCGAGCCAAGGTTCGTTGGGCCCTCTTTCGATGAGCATCTTCTTTGAACAGGTGGTTATCTGCTCCCAAACATCATACATATGGGCAACCTTTTCGCCGTTTTTTGACAGTGCTACTTGTATGTCGAGCCCATACTTTTTCTGGAGTTTCAGCATGATTCTTACAGTGTCTTCGATTTTGTCTCCGCTGCCTGTGATTCCCCACAGAATCTTCAAAGTCTCAGACTTCCCCTCTCTGTCTATATGCATCCAGAGTCTAAGCTATTCAATGAATCCTGAAGAAGCAGTCGTCTTCGCTGACAAAGGCACTCAGTAGTTTTCGCACCAGACTTCAAAGTAGCTCTTTGCGTGTGCACAGACGGGACACTTATCAGGTGCTTCGCTGCCTTCAAAGACGTGGCCACAGTTTCTGCATTTCCATTTGACAGGCGCGTCCTTCTTGAAAACCTTACCTTGTTCTGTGTTTGCCAGCAATTTCCGGTATCGCCGTTCGTGGTATTTCTCTACCATAGCGACCATACGGAAGGTTCTGGCAGCCTCTTTGAACCCCTCTTCTTCTGCAACCTTTGCGAAATCTGGATATAGTGTTCCCCACTCTAGTTTCTCTCCGTCTGCTGCCGCCTGCAGGTTTTCGCTTGTTGAACCGATAACGCCCGCTGGATAGGCAGCTGTGATCTTGACCATTCCTCCTTTGAGGAGTTTGAAGAAGAGTTCAGCGTGTTCTTTCTCATTGTCGGCTGTTTCTTGGAAGATGGCGGATATTTGCTCGTACCCTTCACTCTTGGCTACGCTAGCAAAGAAGGTGTATCTGGTTCTGGCTTGTGATTCACCTGCAAATGCTCCCAACAGATTTCTTTCTGTCTGGCTTCCTTTCAATTTCATTGCTTGAATCTCCTTTTGACGGACAAGAGCGCTTCTTCAATCACGCTTTTAAACGTATCTCTGTCGTCTCATCACAATGCTGCGGCGCTCTTGCGACCTTTTGTAGAAGCTTCGCCCTCACTAAAGGCCTGAATCTTGTCAAACGCCTCAGCAATCTTTATTGATTCTATACTGTTATAGAGTTCGATGAGTGACATGATAGTCGGCATTTGTGGAAGTCCAAGAAAGCAAGCCACTGAATATGTGTTGAAAGAAGCCTTAAGTATGCTGAAAAAGCTGGATTTCAGAACAGAATTTTTCACTGTTAGAAGCAAAAACATTGGATTCTGTAGGCATTGCGACCATTGCTTGAAACACCATGAATGTGTAATTAGGGACAGCATGTACGAGCTTTACCCTTTGCTTAAGGATTCTAAGGGAATAATGATTGCCACACCAGTCTATAATGGTGGAGTCAGTGCGCAAACAAAGGCTGTCATGGACCGATGCCGAGCGCTGTTAGCAGCAAACCGTGACTTTTTCAAGGGCAAGGTCGGCATGGCTGTGGCAGTTGGTGGGGATAGAACTGGCGGACAAGAACTGGCAATCCAGCAGATCATCGCATTTTACATCCTAAACGGTATCATACCAATCAGCGGCGGCTCTTTTGGGGCAAATCTAGGGGCGTCTCTATGGTCAAAAGACACTCTGGAAGGGGTAAAGGAAGATGAAGAAGGATTCAGAAGCTTGCGGAAAACTGTTGGAGAGTTTGCGGAGTCTTTGAAGAGGCATGAGGCTCATGAATAAAATTAAGGTGCTAGACTATGATTATGGAGATGATAACTAAGAAAAGGGAGAAAGGGAAGAAGAGAGTCGCTTGGGGAATCACAGGCAGCGGAGACCGATTAGTCGACACCGTTGAGATTATGAAGGAAATCAAAGAACGGTATCAAAACGATGTTGACATAATCGTTTATCTCTCTAAAGCAGGAGACCTTGTTGTCAAATACTATAAGCTAGCTGATTCTTTGAAGGGTAATTTTGGCAGAATTCGCGTCGAAATTGACGCGAACACACCCTTTCTTGCGGGTCAACTGCAAGTAGGCAAGTTTGAGTTTTTGCTAATAGCTCCAGCAACATCAAACACTGTGGCAAAGATTGCGACAGGCATGGCAGACACTCTGCTTTGCAACGCCGCAATCATGGGGCTAAAGGGCTTTGTCCCTGTTTACATAATGCCGTCTGACTACCGAAAGGGAATAGTGGTTACGAAGCTTCCTAATGGACGGAACCATAAATTGAGGATAAGAGAAGAAGACGCAAAGCATGTTAAGAAGCTAGCCGCCATGGAGGACGTGTTTATTCTGGAGACGCCTGAGGAGATCTATCAGGTTTTTCAGAAGCATTTTAGGCCCAAGGAGGCCTAATCACTCCGACTCGTGCGCGCGTCCCTAGCTAAACAGCCTAACCTTCATTCCGCGTTAGAAAGCAAACGTATACCAGCATTTTCTGCGGTATGCAAAAGGCTGTTTCAATTTTGGCGATTCTGTTCTGAAGTGTATATTTAAATAAGGTTTCAAGCGGTTGGTTAATTGTCTGGTGTTAGCCAGTGTTTTCCTATGCTTTGAAAAGGGTTGTTCGTTCTCCAGGGTTGTTTGCTGCGTTGTTGTTAGGGGTCGTTCTGGCGTCGGCTTTTTTTGCGGGCATTAACATTGGTGCAGACACAACTGCTAGGGTGGCTTTGAACCAGCAACTGAGTCGAGTTTTGGTGGATGTCACTGCCAGCAAGTGGTATGGCTCGCAGCTAACTTCTGGTAACTGGACCGCTGCTGCTGAAAGAGTTGCTTCAGTCAACGATGTGGTCCAAACCGAGGTCATTTCAAGAACTGACTGGTATAGGGAAACCGACGAAAAGAACTTCACGTCCTTTGAAATAGTTGGATTAGCGGACGATTCGCGAGTTCATAGCGGTTTGGAAGTAACATCTGGTGCTAGTTCGCTCCAAGAAAATGAGACCTACGTGTGGATTGGGTCTCGGGATGCAGACCTACTCAAGGTTGACGACGTTTTAACATTTAATTTCACATTCTGGACATCTGCACAGGTCGAAAAGAACATAAGCTTACAGCTCAGGGTCGCGGGCTTCGCAGACTTGGATGAGACTGCGTATGCTCTCACAACTCGACAATATTGGGGTGATGGCGCTGAGATACTTTACGTGGACCCGACGAGGGAATATGCTAGGAAGACTTACTACGGCAACCTTCTCATAGTGAACTGGGAAAGGACGTTTGCCAGACTTCTCGACACGATCTATGCACTCAATCCATCCTACAGTCCTGTTTCAACCGAGATTCTGGTATTTCTAGACCGAGAAGCAATAATCAATCCGTGGGATATCGGTGCCTCACAAGAAACCATCAATCGCATCATTCAGCAAATTGATAACGCGGTAGCAGAATTCCGCCTAGACGTCGGCAACAATCTACAATCCGCCTTGAGTATGTATCAAGCTCTTTCCATGGCGATGAGGCTCAGCTTCTTAGTCGTGGCCCTTCCTGTATTCTTTGTGGCATGGTATGTGGGAACGACGGTTTCGGATGTGTCATTCAATCTAAGACGACGAGAGATCGGCTTACTGTTGGCTAGGGGCTTCTCTTCCAGACAACTTTTCCGCTTGTTCCTATCAGAATCGCTGTTGATTGGGGTTCTTGGCGGTCTCATCGGAATCGGTGTGAGCTTCTTATTCAGCCCCTACTTCGTTACGGTAATAGGAGGTAGCTTTGGTGGAACGTCTCCAATGTTGACAATGGAGGTCGTGATCTTGACTCTTGTTTTCGGCACCGGCATAGCTCTTCTTTCGACCTTTAGAACATCGAGAAGAGCAGCGAATCTGCCTGCAGTAGATGCTCTGCAAGAGTATATGTATGTCGAGGAGATAAAACCGTACAAGCGAAGATGGCCTTGGGTGGCTCTTTCCCTAGGCACCTATAAAATAGGCATGATTCTTATTGGCATACCTAATCTAATGCAATACTTTATGGGAAGGCCTCCGCCAACGACCAACATATTTCTCATGATCCTCTTGGCAGCATGGATGATTATCGACAGCATCCTAACACCTGTTGGGCCGTTACTTTTCTTCTGGGGTTTCACAAAGATCTTCATACGGGGGTCTTTGGGATTTCAGGGACTAGTGACAAGAACAGCGAGATTTCTTGGAGACTTGGGCGTGTTAGCAACAAGAAATGTGCGTAGAAGCCCTGCTCGAGCCGCCTCAGTTGCTTTCCTGATTGCCATGATAATCGGCTATGGCTTTCAAACTGTTGGTGTCCTCGCTAGTGAAGAGGACTATGTGATTCGTCAAGTTAAGGCAAGTGTGGGTGCTGACGTAAGCGTATCGTTGACCACTCTAGTTAACGCCACGGCAGTTATGAGAGAGATCGAAAAACTGCCGGAAGTGACAGCTACCGCCTTTGAATATTCATTCCACGGACAAACTGGTTTTCTGAGTCTATCACTTGTTGCTGTGGACCCGCAGGAATGGCTTTCTACAACATACTATGAAAATGAATGGTTTACAGGAAACGATGTCATAACCGCCTTTCAGCAAATTGCTGCTGACAACAACACAATTATTCTGGAGCGGACGGTGGCAAGCACCCTAGACCTCGGAATTGGGGATCTCATAACACTTGAAATCGGCTACACGACGGTGAAACTAAGAGTAGTAGGATTTTTCGGCCCTGAAGTGAGTGGAGGGCTTCAACCTATTATTCGACCAGCCGAATCTTACCCAGGTTCCTCATTTCGGTCGTACGTCTCCACTGATTTCTATCGTACACTTGAGGACACGGTGTTTGCGTCTGGAAAAATCTTAGTCGACCTTGAACCTAATGTCGACGGAACGAGCATAGCTAATCAGATTCGAGCCCTTAACATAGACGATATCGGTTATGTCTACTCTGTTGCAGAGCGACTCGAGCAGCGAGAAACCAATCTTCTATTGAGCGGCACCACAAATATTCAACGAATCGGAGTAATCTTCGCAGTGGCAGCCGCTTCAGTAGCAACAGCCCTTGTAGCGCTGGTGAGTCTACAGGAGCGCAAGAAGGAAGTGACAATAATGAACGTTCGCGGCTTTTCCTTTAGGCAGCTGATAACAATGCTCCTTGCAGAGAACTTGGCCATTGTAGTCTTCGCAGCCTCATTAGGCGTTCTGGTCGGTCTAATCATCGTGTTCGGCAGCATAGTTGCCCTTAACACGAGTCCGTATCCCGCTCTCGTAGCTCATCGCATGGTATTTCCACTAGACGCCACTCTAATTCTGTCAGCATCTCTGGCCTTGGTTTTCATCTCCTCAATTCTTCCGATAATTGCAATAACAAGAACCTACCTTTCAGAACTAGAAAGGATCGTGAGAGCTTGAAAGGCATGAGAGTGTTAGTGAAAGATTTGATCCGGGTGTATCGTTTGGGAAACGTAGAGGTTCAGGCTCTCAGAGGCTTAAGTATGGAAGTGCAAGAGGGAGAGATGATCTCAGTTATTGGACCGAGCGGGAGTGGCAAAACTACACTCCTCAACATAATTGGAGGACTGGATCAAGCAACAGCGGGCTATGTTCAAGTGGGCAATATTGTGGTCACAACTTTGAATTCTTCTCAGCTAATCGATTTTCGCAGAAAGAGCGTCGGTCATGTTTTTCAAACGCTGAATCTGATTCCAACTCTAACCGCTATTGAAAATGTCGAGCTGTCCATGATAGCCATGGGAGCTTCTCGTGGCTCGCGTCATGAACGAGTCAAACAGCTGCTTGAAGTAGTGGGCTTGACAGAACGTGCTAACCATAAGCCGGATGAGCTGAGTGGCGGCGAGCAACAACGTGTAGCTATTGCTGCAGCGTTGGCAAACGACGCACCAGTTTTGCTGGCAGACGAGCCGACGGGAGAACTAGACACAGTCAATGCAAGGATTGTTGTTGATTTCTTGCAGAGAGTGAATAAGGAACTCGGCAAAACAGTCATAATGGTGACCCATGACCCTAAGGTAGCACGCGTAGCAGATCGCATATTGAGAATAGAGGACGGCGAAATCAAAGCAGCTCTCACTCCAGCGCAGATTGTGAAAGAGGAAGGGGCAATCTCGTACGTGGACCAGCTCAGAGCACGGATAGCAGACATCGAAGCACAACTAGTGAAACTCGATGAAGATTTCAGAGCTGGTAAGATGAGTGGTGACGAGTATGTGGAGCGGCGGCAGAATCTGAAGCAAACGAAGACCAGTCTTGACGAAGAGCTGCACCGTATGGGTATTGTTACCTGATTGGAACCCTGCGTCTTTGGAGGAGAATCACGCTTATGAAAAAGGGATTCTGGCGGACTAAGCGGTTTGCCGCAGTTCTGGCCATCGTTGTTCTGCTTCCCATTTTACTATTGCTTGCCCTGAGAATCGACTTCGGTTTCCACGAGCAAGCCAGAGAAGATGCTGTCCTCGAATACTTCTCAAAGCAAGAAGGCATGCCAGACGCGTTTGCTCAACTCGAGCAACTCACACCTGTGGGTTCCGTGGTCCTCTGCTGGTGGGATTATGGTCGAGCGGTCAGAGAGTGGAGCCGCAGAGAAGTAATTGAAGCGTATCCGTCAAGAGACATATGGTATACTGTTGGATCAACCCGGACTCCATTGGGCAACTTGGAAGCGCAGCTTTTTGGAACATGGGGATCATCGGAACGAATCCATGATTTGGCAAGGCTCTTCATGCTTCCAGAGGAGCAGTCCCTACCTATTATGAAGAAGTATAACGTCTCATATGCGTTGGTTTTCACGCCAGATGAACTGCAAAAGTTCCATTGGATCGCTGAAATCGCTGGATACAACGGAACGGAGTACCTAACAGTACAAGACCACAACTATCAACCAACAGCGCTTGGATCTCAGACAACATTGTTACGTCTTCTATTTGATGACACATTGCATCCGAAGCACTTCACCAAGCTCTTCGACAACGAAAAAGGCAAAATATACCAAGTTGACTATCCGTAGCGCTTTCTCCACGTATCCCCAGCCAGGTGCAGTTCTGCTTTGCTTCGATAATCTAGAGGAGACTTCTTAGTGTATGGCTTGCTGTATTCGTGCGCGTAAATTATCAACTCAGAACTTCTGGTTTTCTTCCTCTATACGTTTCCATATTTTTCGAACAAAAGTATTCCAATAATTACAACAGAAATGCTGACTATTGAAATGACTCCTAAGTCCAGGAAAATATCTGTGTTCATCCAATTTCCTTCGAAAATCGTTGTTAGAGCATCGAGCAAGTAGTAGCTTGGGATGAATGCTGCAATTTGCTGAGTTGTACTGGTTATTGGAACGAAAGTTCCGAAAAACATCTGAGGAAGAATGAACACGAATGAAATGCCAGTGGCCGCTTCTGGGGTTTTGGATACTGTAGCTGTGATAAGCCCGAGACCAACTGAGCTTAGTGAGAATAGCGCAGTTATTGGTAACGCCAAGAGTATTCCTTGAATACCACTATCGGGTTTAAATCCTAATGTGAAAGCCAACGTGAAAACGATGATAACCTGCAGAAAAGATATCAGCATATGTGTTATGATTTGACTTCCCATGAATTCGGCCGCTGTCATCGGTGTAGTGTTTAGTCTTTTCAGGAGTCCTTCTTGTCTTTCGGTGGTAAACGACTGGGCGATGGTCATGATTGTAAAGATCACAGCGTAAACAATCAGTCCCGGAATCACAGAGTTTAGGCTCATTCCCAATTCTGGATCTGTGAAAGCGAATATGAACGCGATTGTAAGAATCGCGGGAAATAATAGGTTCAGAAACAGATTGGCTGGTTGTCGAATCAGCTTTTTCAGTTCCATTTTGACTAGAGCCGCCAAACCTTGAAGTGTCAGCTTATATTCCCTCCAAAATCCGTCGACCTGTTATTTTCAAGAAGACTTGTTCCAAATTGCTGGTTTCATATTTTTCCATTAGCTCATTGGGGGTTCCCAGTTCTATGAGTTTTCCATAATCAATGATTCCCACTCTATCACTGAGTGCTTCCGCTTCTTCGATATAGTGGGTTGTTAAGATGATTGTTTTGCTTTGCTCTTTAAGAGAGCCGATGAATTCCCACGTTTTACGCCGGGCTCGGGGATCCATTCCAACTGTTGGTTCGTCAAGAAAAGCAATCTTTGGATTACTAATGAGAGTCATTATAAGATTCAGTTTCCGAAGCATTCCGCCGCTGTAGCCTTTAGTCATTCTTTTACTTGCCTCTGCTAACCCCAAGAGCTTCAGAAAAGTATCCGTTCGTTCTTCCAGTTCCTTCTTGGGTATTGCATGGATATTTCCGAAGAGTTCAATGTTTTCGCGTGCGTTTAGAAACTTGAAAACTGCGGCTTCTTGAGGACACACACCGATTATCCTTTTGATTTCTTCTGGATTCTTTGTTACATCGAAACCTGCGATAAGAGCAGTTCCTTTTGTAGGTTTAAGTACCCCACTAAGGATGTTGATGGTTGTAGTTTTTCCGGCGCCATTTGGACCCAGAAGGCTGAAGAGTTCCCCTTGCTTAATTTCAAGATTTAGACTATCAACCGCGGTAACATCCTCAAATTGCTTAACGAGATCTCTTATGATAATTGCTGAATCATCACCAGACTTCACCCTTGTCTTCAGAGGTTTTGCTCCAATGGCCTGGATATCTCCCGTGGACACATTCAGAGCGAGGAGTTCCACAATTAGTGGCTTAGCCCAGTTCTTGGGAATACTAATTCCCTTCAGTCTGGCTATCTCATGAAGCTCCTTCGTATCTAGCTGTTCGAGTGCACTCTTGATAGCTGAAGACAAGCAAATCCCGCTTCTTGGTTCATCAGAGTTCTTGTTATTCCAAAATAGTAAATATATGTGCTTGTGGCGCGCGCGAGCGTGGACGTTTAGTCTATTGGGACTTAACCAGTTGAGACCACGCGCAACATTATTTATGAATGAGATCTTCCAATTCAACCCAAGTAGAGCCTGGAGGAAGTTGCTGGATTGAAGCTCCTGGTTGATCATCGTGAGAGACTTCTCGCAGATCTGCTTCAAGATGTATGCGAGGAAATCGAGTTTGCCCAGTTACCCATAGGTGACTACTTGGTAGTCTCAGATTCAAAGGCAGTGATCGTTGAGAGAAAAACTGTCAGTGACTTTCTGACCTCTGTCAGGTCTAATAGGCTGTGGGATCAACTGCTGCGAATGATGAAAGCTGAGAGGGTGTTGGGTCATGAAATCCGACGAAGGATCCTTCTGGTACATGGAAACTTCCAAGAGTACTTGATGGAAGTGGACTCTAGAGATCCAGAAGGCATGTTGAAGCACTGGGCTCAACTCATGGGAGCTTATTTGGAGATAGTTTACGTTTACAATACACCGATCATCCATGCTGAAAGCGACGTAGCCTTCACAGCGTTTATGAGAATACTTGTTCGAAGGGAGGCTTCCGGACAAAACGACAAACTTCCAGACGCAAGGTGGTACAGAAAACCGGCAAGAGCAGCTCTGCCAGTCAAAGACCGGAAGAAGTACATCTTGTCAGCTCTTCCTTACATCGGAGACCAGCTGGCAGAGAATATTCTAGCTCATTTTGAGACAATATCGGGAGTTGCCTGTGCCTCTGTCGAGGAGCTTCAAACTGTTCCCAAAATCGGAAAGAAGAAAGCGGAGTTAATCCATAGCCTATTTCACTAAGATTGCGCACCAACCCAAGGTGAACAGATTGGCAGAGAAACCGTACAACCTCGAAGACGTGAAATACCATCATCTAGTACTGGACGGTTCAAGATATGAGGCTGGAAGACAGCTGGCTGAAATCATTAGCCAAGATCCAACCGCCAAAGAATTTTCCAGCTCAGCAAGATTAGACTTGAAGAAGGTAGGGTTCAAAGACTACGAAGCGTTGCAGGATAATTGTGAAGAGTGCTGCCCAGGCATAACCGAAGAAATCCAAGGCTTCGCCGATGGCTTGGGGATCTCACCCGAGAAGATTCCCTTCTGGAACTGGACCTATAGTCCATCTTTGGGCGGCAGTTGCTCTCAACTGGCTGTGCTGTCGTCTGTCACGGAGAATCGGCATATCTATGCTGGGCGTAGTTATGAGTGGAATCACAAAGAGGAAGATCTGAAGCTTTTCACTACGAGAGTCAAGGGAAGAGCTAGTCACATCGGGTTTTCCTGTCTGCTATTCGGTAGGCATGATGGTATGAATGAGCACGGGCTTCTTGTGTCGATGACTGGCGGTGGCATCTTTGGCGTACCTCTCAAGCATAGGGGTCCGATGTTCTGGTTAGTCATCCGTTCCCTGCTCGATTGGTGTACGTCTGTGAATAGCGCTTTGGAAAGATTAGACTCCATTCCAATGGCTGGGTACTTCAGCCTCATGCTGGTAGACAAGCAGGACAACGCGGCGATCGTTGAATTCGCTGATGGTCAGATGAGTGTACAGCGCATTACCAAGTACGATCCTGAACCTTATGTATTCTCATTGAATCACTTTCGGCAATCACAGACCCGAAAGTTCAACAAACTCAACTGTGGTATCATCAATCACTAACAATTCCGCGAGTCTCTCATCACAAAATGGTACAATGCCCAAGCCCCAAAGATCAGCAGGAAAGAAACGCTTGCACTCTTTGCGACGAAGCACCCGGACGGACTCTGCAACCATTTCTACAATGATGGCTTTGGAACCCTCTGGTCGATGATTTTCGATGTGTCCAAGGGCATAGTTGATGTGTGCTTCAGTGCGCCTACGCATAATGAATATCGCTCTTTTGGGCTCGACGATCCCACTGGCGTCACAGAGTATCCAACGATTGTCCCAATTACGCTCAGTGGCTTATGATGTGCACGTCTCTGCTCAAATGTCGTCGGCGCAAGATTTCAGAAGACGACGACATTTGAACAAGCCACAGTTCTCTCTAACCTTTCTCAATCAACCCTGGAGATGAGCAGTGCTGACCTTTAGGCGGACTCGAAATCACGTTGCATCACCCTAGAAGATCTTGTGCTACTGAGAAAACGAGTCTGAAATGAATGTAACGTTATGTGCAGAAAGTTCTACGTTAAGGTTATTACAAGGAACCCCAACAATACAAACTGCATTATAAGAATGGGCCCGGAAAAGAGGTAAAGTGCTTAGCCCGGTGGAGGAGCATTAGCAATTGCTAGACTCTGCCGAGTGTAGTGGACAAGCATAGTGGGCTTTGGACCCGCTGACGGGAGTTCGAATCTCCCCCGGGCTACCATTTACATTTACCTAAAAACGCTATTTTTGTGGAGTTTTAGGAGAAAGAGCTTCAGTTAATCTTTATCCATTTTTACCTCATATTCCT
>Ga0209635_10003613_pt1 | contig 12078 bp, 8 predicted proteins | sample DeeMarSWOR230_32_FD_187463 | JGI IMG/M metagenome (GOLD analysis project Ga0209635, IMG submission 187463) | Marine sediment microbial communities from White Oak River estuary, North Carolina - WOR-2-30_32 (SPAdes) (version 2) | ecosystem: Environmental > Aquatic > Marine > Intertidal zone >...
AATTTTCTAAAACAGCGAATCGAAACAGACCTGATCATTTGTGTGATCTCTGGCGGTGGCTCTGCTATTTTACCTTTACCCTGTGAAGGGATAACCTTAGCAGAAAAGCAAGAGACGACCAAATTATTATTAGCGTGCGGCGCTGATATTAAAGAAATTAATGCGATTCGAAAACATATTTCTCAGGTCAAAGGAGGGCAGTTAGCAAGATTGACTCAGCCAGCAACGCTGGTTACGCTCATTTTATCAGATGTAATTGGTGATCCGCTTGACAGCATCGCCTCTGGTCCAGCCGCACCCGATCAAACAACCTTTGAAGATTGCTGGGCAATTCTCGAAAAATATGATTTGTTGGGAAAAATTCCGCCGGCAGTGGAACAACACCTGAAATCGGGTGTTGATAAATTAATTCCAGACACACCAAAGGCTGGCGATCCAGCATTTTCAAAAACATACAATAATATCGTGGGAAGTAATTGGGAGGCAGTAGTCGCTGCAAGAGATAATGCTCAAAAATTAGGATATAACACGCTTATCTTATCCACTTTCGTGGAAGGTGAAACCAAAGATGTGGCACGGGTTCATGCTGCTATTGCCAAAGAAGTGCAGAAAACGGGAAATCCAATTGCTGTACCTGCGTGCATCATTTCAGGTGGTGAAACAACGGTGACTATCCGTGGAGACGGTCTCGGTGGTAGAAATCAGGAGTTTGTGCTGGCTGCGGCAATGGATATTCAGGGAATGGAAAATGTTGTCATTTTAAGTGCAGGGACGGATGGCACAGATGGGCCTACAGATGCCGCAGGAGCTATTGCTGATGGAAAAACCATTGAGCGTGCGAATCAGTTAAATCTTGACACACTTAAATTTCTCCAGAATAATGATTCTTATCATTATTTTGAAAAGTCAAATGATCTGATTAAAACGGGACCTACAAATACGAATGTTATGGATATTAGAATTATGTTAATAAAATAAATTCCAAATTTCAATGATCCAAATGAACATGTCTTGAATTTGGTATTTTGGTCGTTGGAATTTATAATAATTTGGGATTAGAATTTTGGAATTTTTCTGTTGTACACTCATTGAAATTTAGTTTTATTTAAATATCGAAATTAACATCAAAATAGAAATAAGGTTGAAAAGATGAACGAGGGAGGATTCGTTAAAACTCGCATTAAAAGATTAAGCGATGCATTTGTACGCTATACTCAATTCAGTCAAAACACCTATATTTTAATACTGGCAATTATTGTTGGAATATTGGGTGGCTTTGGTGCTATCGGATTCAGAAAGCTTATTGCATTCTTTCAAAATTTTGCAATTGGCAGTTCTGGCAATGTTCTGGATGCTCTATCGCAGTTACCCTGGTACATAAAATTACTCGTGCCGATCCTGGGTGCTTTGATAGTTGGTCCTATAATATACTTTTTTGCTCGTGAGGCTAAAGGCCACGGAGTCCCGGAAGTGATGGAAGCGGTAGCTCTCAAAAATGGCAGGATCAGACCACGAGTAGTTTTCGTGAAATCGTTCGCATCTGCGATTACCATAGCTACGGGAGGGTCTGTTGGACGAGAAGGTCCAATCGTTCAAATTGGCTCTGCATTTGCATCAACAATTGGACAATGGTTAAAGGTATCACACGAACGACTTAAGGTGCTGGTCGGTTGTGGAGCAGCCGCAGGAATTGCAGCGACCTTCAATGCTCCAATTGCAGGTGCCTTTTTTGCGCTGGAAGTAATTATTGGAAATTTTGCTTTGACTAATTTCAGTCCAATAATTATATCTTCAGTGATGGCAACGGCGGTCTCTCGAGCCTTTTTGGGTAACTATCCAGCATTTATTGTCCCTCAATATTCTCTTGTTAGCGTATGGGAGATCCCATTCTATTTTATTTTAGGTATCATAACAGGAACCATCGCTGTACTGTTTTCTACTTTAGTATATAAATCCGAAGAGCTTTTCGAAAAAATTCCAATCCCGGAATATCTAAAGAACTCCCTCGGTGGATTATTGATAGGTATAATAATTATTTTTGTCCCATACGTTTACGGTGTCGGTTATGAAGCCATTGGATTAGCATTAACTGGCAAATTTGTTTGGTATGTTGCCCTGTCATTAATATTCATTAAAATATTAGCTACCACCATCACTCTTGGATCAGGTGGTTCAGGAGGTATTTTTGCCCCTTCTTTATTTATAGGTTCAGTTACCGGCGGTGCGTTTGGTATGCTTCTGAATCGCATTTTTCCAGATATCACCGCCAATAGCGGTGCCTACGCTATGGTGGGAATGGGAGCCGTTGTGGCAGGAGCAACACATGCTCCGATTACGTCAATTTTAATACTTTTTGAACTCACTAATGATTATAAGATTATTCTTCCACTGATGGTTGCCTGCACGATTGCTTCGATCCTTGCACGAAGACTCAAAGAAGACTCCATTTATACCGAAAAATTGACTCGTCGAGGTGTATCTATCGATCAAGGTCGGGAAGAAATTATTATGAGATCTTTTTCAGTTGGTGATTTAATGGAATCCATCGCGCCAACGATTGAGGAGTGTAAAAGATTGAAAGAAATTATTAAAATTTTTATGACCTACAAAGAGCCTTACTACTATGTTGTTACTGAAAATGGTAATTTAGTAGGATCATTATCAACTCATGTGGTGAAAGATGTCTTAAGCGCTGACGAGGATTTAGACCGTCTCATTATTGCTCGGGATTTATTAGTTCCATCTCAAGCTGTGGTGACACCCAATACGACATTAGCAGAATGTATGCATAAATTTGAGCGAGTTGAGAGTGAACATCTTCCAGTTATCGAAGGGAACGGTTCTACTAAACTAATTGGAATCATTTCAAAAAAAGAGATCATTAAATTATACAATCGAGAAATATTGAGAAAAGATGTGTTGGGTGTGAAGTATGTTCGAGAAATGGGATCAGAAAAGTTTCGGAATTTAGTTCAATTACCCAGCGATTTTAAGATCGATTTTGTGTCAGCACCTGAAAGTTTTATTGGCAAGTCAATTAAGGATTTGGACATTCGAGCGAAATCTAAAGTTAATATACTGGCTGTGAAAAAGAAACTGAGTGAAATCGGCTTAACCAGTGAACTACCCGACCCTGACCGAATTTTTGAGCCAGGAGATATTTTGGTTGTTGCTGGAAAACAGGATGATTTAGTGCAATTTCGGAAGATTGCGATAAGATCGAGTGAGAAGCTATGAACCAAATCAAAAAAGCCAAATTTTGGGGATCGTCAAGAATTTTAATCTTCAGCTTTTTATCAATCATATTAGCTGGGACCGTATTATTGATGCTCCCTCATGCGGTTCATGGCGATTCTCTATCCTTCATTGATGCCTTATTTACTTCAACATCTGCAACTTGTGTTACTGGACTCATTGTTGTGGATACGGGTTCCAGGTTCACGCTTTTTGGGCAAATTATTATTTTATTGCTCATTCAGTTAGGTGGGTTGGGAATTATGACCTTTTCCACCTTTTTTATATTTTTAATAATTGGTAAATTTTCTTTATCCGATAGAGATGTCATACAAGAAACGTTGACGCAATCGCCAATTAAAAACATTACTGGACTATTAAAGACAATATTTATTTTCACGATAAGTATTGAAGTTATCGGGGGCTTATTGCTAACGCTCTGTTTTTTGGATCAAATGCCATTAAAGAAGGCTTCTTATTATGGGATATTTCATTCCATCTCTGCGTTTTGCAATGCTGGGTTCTCTTTGTTGCCAAATAGTTTTGTCGACTACCAGGGTACCTGGAGTATTAATTTGATTCTGATGGTGTTAATTGTTTTAGGAGGAATCGGTTTTGTTGTATTAAATGAATTCAAGAGATTCTTATTTAAAAAGGAAAAACAGTTTAGATCTTCATTTTCATTTCATTCCAAAATCGCTTTAATTATTACATCAATTTTAATTGTAACTGGTGCTTTGATTATTTATTTATTCGAACATCATAATGTCTTAACCAATAAACCACTACAAACAAAATTGTTGATCGCATTATTTCAATCTGTTACAAGCCGAACGACTGGATTTAATACAGTTGATATTTCGAGCCTTACTAATGCGAGTTTATTTTTTATCATTATTTTGATGTTTATCGGGGCTTCCCCTGGATCATGTGGTGGTGGTATTAAAACGACCACTGCGGGAGTCGTTTTTGCCATGTTAGTGGCACATTTTCAAAATAGAGATGAAGTGAATATTGCAAACCGTCGAATTCCGAATAATATCGTTTCTAAAGCGATTTCTGTTACGTTTCTTTCGATTGTTATTATAATGCTTTTAACTACATTAATTGTTGAAGTCGAGAGAGCAGGAATTTCTCACCAGGAAAGTCGTGGCTTATTTTTAGAACTGCTTTTTGAAGTCGTATCTGCATTTGGAACTGTTGGACTTTCAACAGGTTTAACCTCTGGATTATCGGCTGCCGGAAAATTCATTATTATTTTAGCTATGTTCGTCGGTCGATTAGGTCCGCTGACTATTGCCCTGGCAATTGGAAAGAAAGAGTATCCTCGATTTAAATATGCGCAGGAAAATTTATTAGTTGGATAGATTATGAGAAAATTTGCTGTCATAGGTTTAAGCACCTTTGGTTATTATTTAACAAAAGATTTAACTCAGCGCGGCTTTAAAGTGATGGCGCTTGATGCTGATGAAGCGCAAATCGAAAAAGTCAAAAATTTTGCCTTTAAAGCGATTGTATCTGATGCGACAAACAAGACAACGCTTGAGAATATTGGAATAACCGATTTTGACGTTGTTATCGTCAGCCTGGGTGATCAAATAGATGCGAGCATCCTCGTAACGCTTTATCTCAAAGAACTTGGGGTAAAAGAAATTGTTGCTAAAGCTTCAACCGAAGATCATGGTAAGATTCTGGATCGGATTGGAGCAACCACGGTTATTTTTCCCGAACGGGATGTGGCATTACGCTTAGCCAGAAGTCTGGAAAATATAAATGTATTGGATGTAATTCCTGTTATTCCTGGCGTAAGCATTTTAGAATTTGGCGCTCCAAATTCATTTCTTGGAAAGACGCTAAGAGAATTGGATATCAATAATAAATATGGTATACAGATTATAATGATCAAAGAATTGGTGCCAGAAAATTTAGTTATCGTGCCAAAAGCTGATCACAAAATCAAAGATAGTGATATCCTTATTGGAGTCGGAAAAGATCAGGATCTTAAGAAACTGTTAAACGAAAAGTAATATATCCCGAATCTTGCAGAAAGTTAATTTTATTTTAGTTGGAAATTAGTGAAAAGATTTTTATATTCAGCCTTTCTTTTTGATGAATAGAGTTTTTTTGATGGAGTGAATAATTTTGAGGAGACCTTTATGCATGAAGGGAGCTTTGCCAAGCTGAAAGATTTTGATGAAGTCGATAATATAATAATCCCTGAAGACTTGCCAATTTTACCATTACGAGACTTTATTGTTTTTCCATACATGGTTACACCGTTAATAATTGCTCGACCAAAATCCATGCGACTCATTGATGACATTATGGAGGATAACAAAGTATTAGGATTAGTCGCTCAAAAGCAACCCGAATTAGAGGATCCTGATACTGAGAATTTATTTGGATACGGCACCGCCGCCTTTGTTTTAAAAATGCTGAAGTTTCCAGATGGAAGTCTGCGTATATTAGTCCAGGGATTATCTCGGTTTAAAATCTATAATTTTTTGCAAAAAAATCCCTATTTTGTTGCCAGTATCAAAAAACTTCAGGATAAATTTGAAATGAATCTTGAAGTTCAGGCACTGATTCGGAATATCTCAAATCAATTTCAACGCATCATGACACTGGTACCCAACCTTCCCGATGAGCTGCAAATCGCTGTTATGAACATGGACGATCCTGGTCGATTGACCGATCTATTAGCATCAAATTTAAACCTATCCCTATTTGAGAAAGAGGATATTCTGGAAACTCTCGATATAAGGGACAGAATGGAAAAATTGACAGTCTATCTCAATCGCGAACTAGAAGTGTTGGAGGTGGGGTCCAAGATTCAAACCCAGGTTCAGTCTGAAATGGGAAAGAATCAACGAGAATTTTACCTTCGTGAACAATTGAAGGCCATCCAGCGTGAATTGGGTGAAAGTGACGAGCGAACAGCAGAAATAAATGAACTGAGAAATAAAATCTATGAAGCAAAAATGTCCGAGCAAGCGGAAAAGGAGGCTTTACGAGAATTAGATCGATTATCAAAAATGCCTCCCGGGGCTGCAGAGTACACAGTTTCTCGCACCTATATTGATTGGTTGATCAATTTGCCCTGGTCAATATCAACCCAGGACAACTTGAATATCCAGGAGGCAGAGAAAATACTCAATGAAGATCATTACGATCTGGTTAAAGTCAAAGAAAGGATTCTGGAGTACCTGGCTGTGCGGAAATTAAAACAGGACATGAAGGGACCTATTCTTTGTTTTGTCGGTCCTCCTGGAGTCGGTAAAACTTCGCTGGGGAGGTCGATTGCGCGTGCTCTGGAACGGAAGTTCATTCGCATTTCTTTAGGCGGGGTGAGGGACGAAGCCGAAATTCGAGGACATCGGCGAACCTATATTGGCTCTTTGCCCGGCAGGATTATTCAGGGTATCAAAAATGCTGGAGCCAATAACCCCGTGTTTATGCTGGATGAGGTCGATAAAATCGGGCAGGATTTTCGTGGTGATCCAGCTTCGGCCCTGCTTGAAGTCCTCGATCCTGAACAGAATTTCTCATTTTCCGATCATTATCTTGACGTTCCTTTTAATTTGTCAACAGTGCTATTCATCACTACAGCAAACTACCTCGATCCCATTCCCCCTGCTCTGAAAGACCGAATGGAAGTTATCGAATTGCCTGGTTATACGATTGAGGAGAAAATACAAATCACTTTTCAATATTTGATTCCAAAACAATTAGAGGAACACGGTTTACAGAAAAAAGATCTTTCGTTTCAAAAAAATGCGGTAAAGTATATTATTTCAAATTATACGCGTGAAGCGGGATTAAGAAATTTGGAGCGTGAGATAGCCAAAATATGCCGCAAAGTGGCTAAAAGAATTGCCAGTGGCAACAATGAAAAAGTCATATTGAGTCGGAAAAATGTCTCTGAATTTATAGGTCCCGAAAAATTCTATCAGGAAATTGCCGAACGTATCACCGAGCCGGGCATCGCAACTGGATTAGCCTGGACACCTTATGGCGGTGATATTTTATTTGTTGAATGTAGCCTAATTATCGGGCAAAGAGGATTGATGCTCACCGGTCAATTGGGAGATGTCATGAAAGAGTCTGCCCAGGCAGCCATGACTTACGTGCGATCTCGGGCAAATAAATTAGGAATGGATAAAAAGGATTTTGAAAACAGTGAAATACATATTCATGTTCCTGCTGGCTCAATTCCAAAAGATGGACCTTCGGCAGGGATTACAATCGTGATAGCTTTAATTTCGTTATTTAAAAATGTTAAAATCAAAAACAATATTGCCATGACCGGGGAAATAACTTTACGAGGAAAGGTCTTACCAATCGGCGGTGTGAAAGAAAAATTGTTAGCTGCGCGTCGAGCTGGAATAAAGCAGGTAATACTTCCCAGCAAAAATGAAAACGATTTAATTGAGCTTCCCGAAGAAATTAAAAAGACATTACAAATTCACCTGGTTGATAAAATTGAGGAAGCGGTGGCTATTATCTTTAATAAACGAGCTTAATTAAACATCGGATTAAAATTTGAACCTTAATTGAGTAAACCACAAGTTATGAAAAATAATCATTCTGATCCCGATCAACTTAAACAACGAGCAGATGAAGGCGATCTTGAAGCCATGTACGATTATGGCTTATTTCTATGGTTTGAGAAGAATGATCCAGATGAGGCATTAAAATATCTACTTCCAATAGCCATAAAAGATTATGCGCCTGCTTATGGCGAAGTAGGTATAATTTTATATCAATATCAAGACGACACTGATGGGGCTGAATATTGGTTTCGAAAAGCAGTCGAATTTGATAGCCTTTTACCTGATGCTGCTTATGAATATGGTCTTTTGCTCAACTATGAAAGAGATAATACTGAGAATGGGCTGAAATATCTTTTAGCAGCAGCGGAACAAGAATTTGAGTTGGCTTATGGTGCAATTGGTATTATTCTCTTTTATCAGAAAAATGATATTGATGGAGCTGAATACTGGTTCAAAAAAGCTGTCCAGGCTGATTGTCTCACACCGCCTGATGCAGCAGCTTATGGCTCACTTCTCTATCTTGATAGAAACAATATTATAGCAGGGGAAAAATACCTTCGTTTTTCTGCAGAGAATGATTATGAGCCAGCCTATGGTGATCTTGCCATTATTCTGTATAGGGAAAAGAACGAAGTTGATGAAGCTGAATATTGGTTCAAAAAGTCGGTTGAAGCAGATTGTTTGACACCTCCAATTGCCTATGAATATGGGGTGCTGTTGATAGAAGCACGAAAAAACAAAAAGCAAGGCTTGCATTTCCTAAGATTAGCCGCAGAAGAAGGATATGAAATAGCAGAAGAAGATTTGTTACTTTACAGTGATTAAATCTGGATAATTCACTAAGAACCTCCCGCAGGTTTCGTAACCTGCGGGAAGTTTCTCACTCCTACACATTTATTTCAATACAACTTCCCTGGTATGTTTCCCACCTTTCACACAATCAAGTTTTACCGTTACCTTTCCTTTCCCTTCAACCAGAAAATCATATTCCACTTCAGCTTTTCCAGGAATGCCGCGGGTGAGCTTCAAATTTTTTAAATCTTTTTGATCGATAAAATCAACATCACTGTCTTCAGCTTGAAGAAAGAACCGACGGAATCGTGCTGGAACAGAGGCAAGCCGCGAACTTTTATTCAAGCCTGCCGCCAGAACCGTCACATCACCATCGATAGAAATAATATCAGGACGTTGAACTTTATTTTCAATTGCTGCAGCAGACATGGTTGGCATCAGTCGTTCATTATAAATGGTAATTTTTAATTTATAAAGATTGCCTGAAATTTTTTCTGCACTAACAGCTTTTATAATTGGTAATGGCATTTCATAAGCATGAAGCAAACAGAAAGCCATGTTCCGATGGCACAGTTCTTCCAATAACCACGTGGGGGGAACTCGTCCACTCAGCTTGGTTTGATCACGATCTATCGTTACTTTTCCCAATTGTGGATGATCGATCCCATGAATTGGGATCGCTGTGTTATCCATATCAATATATTTATCAAAAAAGTCTCGCTCTTCCTGGCTGGCTCTGCCATCTTTATCTAAATCAGCCCGGGACGTCCACAATTCATTGGAAAAAGAATAGATTCCCAAAAGATCATGTGTAAAATCGATAAAGCCGCCCCAAACCGTGTACAAATCACTCCATATCACGATATATCGGTAATTTTCAATAATTTTCTCACCCTTTTTGCCAATTTCATCATAGACTGAAAGATCGGCTCGTTGGTATTCACCACGCAACTGTGCACCTGGTCCACGAAGAATCATTCCGCCTGAATTGTGGAAAGCCTGGACTCCAGCAATGTTGGGATGCTCGTAAAGGAAATTTCTGGTATGCCTTGATTCGATCCAGGTGAATGGATAGTCGCCCGATCCTCGCTGAATATATCTCGGCTGCCAATGAGAACCAAAGTCCCGATTGGGATCATAGCCGCCACCGGGGTCTTCATTATAGCGTCCATCTTCATCATTATCGATTCCCTCAGATGCAATATACTTGTAGTCGCCGACCTCATCTGGTTTTCCTTCAATATTCTTGTTAAGGGGAACCAGCCGATCTCCCTTGTCGCTTAAACGATGGGTTCCTTCGCCGGGTTTGACTTTAATAAACATTGAACCGACCTCACCATCGCCATCTAAATCTTCCGGTGGGTCTTCATCATAGAGACCATCATTATCGTCGTCATAAGGATACTGTCCTGATCGAGCAAAACCACCCAAATGCAACCATAAATCACGACCGTCAGGATTGACCGAAGGAAAAATATAAAACACTCTTTCATCAACTAATTTCCGGACATATTCATTGTAAGGGTAATTTTCCATTAAATACCAGATGGTATAGAGTCCCACTTCGCCGCCCTGAATTTCATTGCCATGAATGTTGGCATCGATATACATGGCACATTTATCCTTCTCATCGCCAGTTTCGGGATTGTTGATTATCATATACCACATTTCTTTGCCCTGAAATGTTTTTCCGATGGAACGAAGTTTCAGGAATTTTGGATAAGCCTTTTCTAATGTTTGGAGCGCTTGTTCCATCTCATTCCAATCGTAATAACGATTGAATTGAAGAGTCACTTTTCGAGTATTCCATTTGCGGGGCAAATAATTTTGACCAGATAGAATTGAAGTGCAAAACAATAAAGCAAGAGTTACCAATATAATTAAATTCACAGTCTTATGTTGAGTGCAACTCATCTTTCAATATCCTCCATTTAAATTATTTTACTTCAAAACGATTTGCTTGTGAAATTTGCCACTTCCTTTTCTCGCCCAGAGCGAAACGTCGAGTTTCTTTCCCGGTGGAGAAATAATGATCCATTTAAATTCTTTTTCAGCCCCAGCTTCTAAATTTCCAACATCATTTCGCTTAGAGCCACCGAATAATTTCATGTTTTCATCATCTTCAAATTTTAACTGAAGCAAAATCGGGGTAACATTACGGCTTCTTTGTCCCATAGCAGTGGCGTAAGGAAATTCACCCTTATTATGAACCTTCACCTTTAATTTGAAAAGATTCGAGGATAGGGTTTCAATTTCTGGTTCATCCATCTCAATCTCAGCAAATTGGTCTGCCAAATAGAGCGCAAATTTCGCATGGCTTTCACTTAACGACTTAATCTGATCCGCTGGAGGATTAATACGCAAAAAGGGTTGAAATCCACCGATTTCGACTTCTCCCAATTGCTTATGCTGAAATTTCTCCCATTTCACAAATCCTTTTCCGTCATTGTATTTATCGATCCATTTCAGCCATTGTTGATCATTGCTGACCGACTCTTTTTTGTCTCCACCTCTAACGCCCATTCTACTGGTAAACCGTTGTCTCATGCCAGCCTGACGATCCATGACTCGCTCTGGTTTACTTTCCGATTGTTCAACTTTTTTATCTGCTTCATTTTCCGTGGTGTCAGCAAGAAACCTCGGCGCTGGTCACCGACAAAAACGTTCTCGGCCACCGAGAGCGTCGGTATCAGGCTGAGCTCTTGCTGGACCACCGCTATCCCAAGTTCCTGGGAATCTGCCGGACTGTGTATGGTGACTTCTCTGCCGTTGATCCTAATTCGGCCTGAATCCTGCCTGTGGATGCCGGCAAGGATTTTTGCCAGCGTACTCTTCCCTGCTCCGTTCTCCCCCACCAAGGCCATAACCTCTCCAGCTCTCACTTCGAAATCCACATTCTTCAGGGCCTGTATTGAGCCGAAAGTCTTCGAAATGGAGCCCATCTCCAGATACGGTCCGTTCCCGGTCTCAGACCTTTTCAAGGTAGTTTGAACTTTACCGGTCATTCCGATCCCCGTCTCTGCCAAAAGATACAAAGCTTTTTTGCACCCGGCCTTTCGAGAGGCTAGATGCTCTAAACGGCTATGTGAGGGTCGACACTTAAGAGAAAGGTGAGAGGGACAGAAGTCCCTCCCACCCATGGACATCACTGCGTCAATGGCGTCTAGTATGTGCAGAGCTCCTCGAATTTATAGCCCCACAGCCGGACAGTGTCAACCTCCTCCGCATGGACAGGTGGATTTGGTATGAAGTTGTATTTTGCTGGTACCCCTGTCGCTGCTGGAATCTTGTCTGGATCTGCTGGCGCTCGATAGACCTCGCCTTCGGTTCTTCCAGCAGTCAAATACTTGTGAACCGTGTGGATGGTAAACATACCTTCAAGGAAGGCAGCCTGCAGCCCTGAAGCGTACTGCTTGCCCTCGTGAAGGGCTTCAAGATTTCCGTGGCAAGTGCCCCCGACTACCATCACATCTTTGCCAGGATGATATCCAGCCTCCTC
>Ga0209635_10003618_pt1 | contig 12064 bp, 13 predicted proteins | sample DeeMarSWOR230_32_FD_187463 | JGI IMG/M metagenome (GOLD analysis project Ga0209635, IMG submission 187463) | Marine sediment microbial communities from White Oak River estuary, North Carolina - WOR-2-30_32 (SPAdes) (version 2) | ecosystem: Environmental > Aquatic > Marine > Intertidal zone >...
CTTAATAAAAAAAAAATTTTATGTCTGCTGAGTTATAATAAATTAGAACAATTTAACATTAAATATAAATATCATTATTACTTTTATTAATACAGATGCAAAAAAAATTTCAGATAATTGAAATTTTTAAGTTTAAGATTTGTTTTTAAATTTTTTCTCTTTTATCATTGTCATTCCTAATCTTTTCGACAATGAAAGTAGACAAATATCTTATAACTTTTTGAAAATAAATCTTTAATTTTGATAGTATTATGAGGTTTAATTTCTTGGTGTTTCAATGAATGTGAATAAAACAATATATAGTAAATTTAAAAAGAATAATAAAAAGAGAAGTCTGAATTTTACAGAGGAATATTTAAAAAAATTTGTTGATTATGATAAAAATAATGGACTTTTATACGATAACTTGTATTTAAACGACATACAATTTGTTATCAAAATACCTTTCCAAGATTCAAGGAAAGAAGGATCAATAAACAATATTAGAATTGCGAAATTTAATTTAACCGATTCAATATATATTTCTAATTATGATTAAGAAGGGTTGATTAAATAATTAAATCTAAAAATAATTTAGAAAGACAGACTTCAATTAAAAGATGTTTAAACATTCTAATATTTAAAAAGAGATATAAAATAAATGAAAATACAGACAGAAAATTATTCTAATGTTTTGAGAAAATATCCTTTCTCATTATTTGAAATGGATGGTTCATTGGAGATATGGCAGAAAATATATAGCCCTTACATAGATTCAATCGAGAGTAAAATTAATATCTCAAAAAATAATTCAATAAGGATATTTAGAAATCACAATTTTGCATTTGATAATGAATTTCAGCAACGAATTGCTGATTTAATTATAAATGAAGTTGAAGAACTGATTTCTAATTCTATTTCGAAAAGTTCAATAAATAATTTTGAAAAACTAAATGAAAAAATTAGAATCGAAGATCAATATTCTGATGAAGTAGAAAAAGAAAATAGTAATCTAAAAATTACCTTCGTTTTTACAAATAAGAAAATACAACAATTAAAATTAATTCAGATGCTTAAATTAACTGGTGAAGTAGAGAAGTTTACTCAATTACTGCATAAAAAAGAGTTTAAACAGTATTCTAAGATAATCCCTCAAATTATCTTTATATCCCTGTTTGGTTTTGAAGCTTCAGTAGGAGACTATCTAAGAGATAATCTTCATGGAAAATTAAATAGAAATATATCAATCTTAGTTGTCCCACCTATCGATAATAAATTATGGAATAATTATTTTATAAAAAATTCAATGGAAGGTAATAATGATTATAAAAAACATAACTCGGGAATTAATTTCGAAGTGTATAATAATTTGAGAAAAAATAGAGCAGCTAATCAATTACAAGTAAAAAGAATGGAGACTTACTATAAGGATTTAAGAGAAACTAAAGAGATCTCAGAATATAATTCTCAAGAGTTAAATATTTGGGCAGATGTCTTGAGCATTAATAATTCTCCCACACTATTGGATTTAGAAAAGTCAAGAAACAAAATTAAGGAATTATTAATTGAGTATTCTAACAATAAAAATTTAAAACAAGGGGAATGAAGCTTTTTGATTAAAATTTTACCTTCCAATTCTCTATTTGTCTTTAATTTTAAAAAAAACATAAATCTAATATGATAAAATCCATTTTCTAATTTCAAGTCCTTCTCTGAGGTCTTGCTATGGCGAATTGTTCCAGCAATCGGAACTTTGTTCAGCAGGTCCTTATTCTTAGAAATAAACCCTTCTGGACTACTCCCAATAATGCTAATATCCCCAAAATTTATATTACACATTTAAGGAGATGGACCAATAATATGAAGATAATATCATTTTTTAATCAAATAAAGCATGAAAATTGGTTAAATTGGATATTTTTTTAATAATATGAAGATATTACAGACAAAAACCAATATAAGATGATAATTTGATTTTTGTATGACACATACAAAAATTCTTTTTTTAATTATTTTTGGGTTTTTTTAATGATATTCCAAGATTAAGATTTTCTACAAGTTCACTGAATCGATTACGGACTGTCACTTCAGTTACACAACTGATATGTGCTATTTTTCTTTGAGTTCTTCGTTCATTAGTTAAAATACATGCAGCGTAAATTGCAGCGGCACAAACTCCTGTTGGACCTCGTCCGGAAGTTAAACCACGTTCTTCTGCCATTCTAATTATTGTTTTTGCTGTTTTTTGACATTTTGTAGGTAACTCTAACTCTGAGATGAATCTTGTAAGATAATCCAATGGTCTAGTGGGGTTTAATTCAAGCGATAATTCATTTGAAATAAATCTAAATGATCGTCCAATTTCTTTTTTGTCAACTCGAGCGACTTCAGCTATCTCGTTTAAAGTCCGTGGTATTTTATACATTCGACATGCAGCATACAAACTTGCAGCAGCAACACCTTCTATACTCCTACCGCGAATTAAATGGGCTTCAACAGCATCTCGATATATTTTAGCTGAGCATTCTCTTAAATTTTTTTGGAGATCTAAGTTCGAAGCCATTCGATCAAGTTCACTTAAAGCAAAAGTAAGATTCCGTTCAGTTGCATCAGATACTCTAATACGACTTTGCCATTTGCGAAGTCTATATATTTGGCCTCTTAATTTAGCGGGTATTTCTTTACCAAAGATATCTCGATTTTTCCAATCTATCATTGTACTAAGCCCCTTATCGTGTATCATATAAGTCATCGGAGCGCCAGTTCTTGTTCTCTTTTTTTTCTGATCTGCATCAAAAGCTCTCCATTCTGGTCCTCGATCAATATGGTTTTCAGAATGCACTAAACCACATTCTTCACAAACTAATAAACCCCTATTTTCATCAAAAAATATATTTTTCCCACATTCAATACATATATCATTTTCAGAATTTATTTGTTCTTCTGACCTAGATCTCACTTCTTTCCAATTTAAAATAGACTACACCTTTTTTTTTAAAAATCTTTTAAAAATACTAGGTTATCTTAGTGAAGAATTTTTCATTAGGATTAAATGACTGGTTAAGAAGAGTTTTAATAGAGATAAAGGGTAAATCTATAGGACCGAATATATCTTTGATATATCCAATTTTTTCATATTTTTCATTATAGATTGTGTTCTTAAAAATCTTTTCTAAGTTTTTATTCCATTGTTTTGCTCTAAATATTTGATGTTTTTTTGTTGATTGTCCAATATAGAATAGATTTAATTTAACCCAGTTCTTTTTCAACAGATCCCCTTATAGAGTGGATGAAGTTTAAAATTAAAATAAATGATGGTAGGTAATATTTAAATATAATGGTTTTTAACAAGGATTTCGACAAAAATGGAAATTAAGGGGTTAATAGTATAAATATAGTATTATTGAAAAATCAATATCAGAAGAATTTTAATAATTTAAAGTGATCGAAGGATAAATTTTACCTAATAGGTGCTATTAACTATTCAGTAAAATGCCTTTCTCAAGCTATATTTTTTCTTACAATCACATTCATATTCTTGTTTTTCTAACTCAATTATATTTTGTGTTAATACAAAGTTTGTAAGTATTTTTTTTGCAGAATACTCGCATTTTCTCCTTAAACAATTATGAATTCCCCTTTTTGTACCAGCTCCAGAAGGATCACATAATATTCTTGTGTCGTTTAAATCCCCTTTATTAACTGATTTTTTTATACATTTAAATAGTGAATAAAACCATGGTGGTCTATATCTATTCTGAAACCATAAATATTCAGCAAGGGTCCCTTTTTGAATATTCATTGGATTAATTGAAATTGAATTCACTCCTAGACCATTTAATACATCTATTGAATTGGAGCAATCATCAATCGCTGCTTGTTCATTTAGAAACAACGGTTTAAATAATAAATATACTTTTACACCAACATCATGGTCTTTACATCTTTTTAAAGCATCTTTAAAAGATTTAAATGAAATCCCTTTATTTATATAATTGTTTCTGATATAATTATTTACAGTTTCAAGTCCAATACCAATTTCACAATGTTTTTTACCAAAGAATCCTTTTATTTCTTCCAATTTTTCCGAAGTTATGTATTCTACGCGTGATTCTATGATAATCTCCTTAAATTTTTCTACTTTTGAGATTTTTTCATAGACATAGTTTCTAACCTCTTTAGATATTTCATTATCATCTAAAAAACTTCCAGAATTGAATAATTTAATAACAAAATTATTGGAATCTTGCTTAATTTCATTGATCTTATTATTAAGAGCATAATCAAACTGACTAATAATATTAGAATCTTTTACTCCTTCATTATTTGCATCTAAATAATATCCGCACATAGAACATCCTCCATTTTCACTTAATGCCCAACTACATCCTCTAGTCCGTAAAATAATTGTGAATTCCTTCCCTACTTCATTTACCAACCTATCTTTTTTTATCCAAAAACTAATTGGACGATTTAATTGTTCTTCCCTATAATTCTTTTTCCGTTTTTGAGCATCTCGTTTAATTAACTTAATTTTCTCAATAAGCGATTTACCTTCTTTCAAAAAACACTACTTCCATTCATAGATTTTTGCAATTCTTCCATTTTTAGAATTTTTTAAAAAGTTTGAACTAACAATTAACTCTCCACTTCCTATAATCCTCTTCCTTTCTTTATTAACTATAATTACCTGACTATTCGGGCTAAGATCTGAACTAAACTCTAAAACACCTCTTCGAAATAATGTATTCCCTTGAATTTTATCTCCATCAAAAACAATATAATGCGAATTAATAGAATGTAGAGATAGAATTAATTTTCTAAAACCCTTAATTGTTAATTTTATTTGCCCTGTTGAAAATTTAAAAAAACCTAATTTTTCTTGAGTTTTTAAATCTATTAAATCAATCTGATTATTAACTCTCACATGAACTGTTTTTAAACCATTACTCATAATTTTATTTCCTGAACCAATTCCAAATTGATAATCTAAGATCTTAGCAAATTTTCTATTCCAAGTTTTTGAAAGATATTCATTTTTTAAATTATTATATTTCAGTTGGAATTTATCTTTATATTGTTTAATTAATTTCTCTAAAGATTCGAGGGATTTAATAGAAGTTGTTTTATCCTGAATTTCAGAGAAAACAAAATCATGAGGTAATTTAGAAGAAGCTCTCTTCACAATCTCAAGATATCCATTTTTTAAATGACATAGAATTGGAATCTTCTTATCATATTTTTTTAATAACTTAATTAGCATTTCGGCTGTGATATTTGTTTCTTCGTTATCCCATTCACCAGTAACGGAAATATCATAAGAATTAACGGGATAAATATTTTCTAATTGTCTTGGTATCACCCCTAAAGGCGATGTCAAAATGAATTCTTGAAAATTAGGAAACTCATTAAATTTTCTTATAACACTATAAAATTTTTTATGTGATTTTGATTGTGAATAAGGTTTTTTAGCTGAGCATGGTAATAAAATAATTAATTTTGTCCAAGGTTCAGGTTCGAAATTTTTAATTGTATGTTCCCGAAAATATTGAAAATCCGGTCTATGATATGATAAGGGTCCTAAACTTCTTATTATTTTACTTTTCTGTATTATAGGAGTTTCATATTTGAGATAATAATTATAATTCTTATCTAATATCTTTAATATTGAAATTAAATTTGTCTCATCTAAAGAAGATTTTTCTACAAATACTCGAAAATCTTCATAATTCAAATATTGTTTGATCTTTTTCATGTAATTTGAGGCTGTAATTAAATTATGTAAGCTCAACAAATCAATTTTTTCAGCAGAGTGTTTATTATTTATTACATTTTTTAAATTACCTTTACATACTAAGCAAGAACAAGGAAAATATTTAACCTTATATATTGGTAATAGATATTCTATGGTATCATAAAAATTTTCAGCAGATAAAAATAATGAATAAGAACAATCAATTAGATCTATACCTAAATAGACTAATATTGGATAATATTTAGGAATTATTCTCCCAGAGACCATAACAATTAAATTATTGTCTAATTCATTCTTTATCCTAAAAATTATTTTTAAAATATTTCTGAAATTGTTTAAATTTTCAAATAGATCAACTAAATTTAGAATTTTGATATTTTCAAATTGATTTATTATTGGAATATAATAATCAAATAATTCAACATAATCAAATATTTTTATTGATAAGCCAAAATTTAAACTAGGATAACTTTTTAATATTTTTTCTACATTTAGAAGATAATTTCTTATCTCTTTTTGTGCAAATTCGACACTAATGCTGGTAGTAGGGATGTTGAATGGAATGGATGAGATTATATTATCTTGAGAAAAAATATTGTTATTTTCTTCTAATATTTCTTGGAATTTCTGAATTGTACCAGGATAAGTGAATACAAATGCATTATTTTTAAATTTCTCTCTTATAAACCCAATTTTCAAGAAAAAATCCTTGGAAATTGTAAATAATTCATGATTCTCAAACTCTTGAATAAAATTCAATTGTTTCATTAATGCAATTTTTATAGGGATGATTACGTTAGGTGTAGTAATATATAATTTTCTTTCTTTAGAAAAGAGAATTCGCCCAATTCTTGAATAACCAATTTTACTAGCTAATACTTCAAAGAAATATGTCATATCTTCATTAAAAAGTATTAATTTAGTGTATAAATTTTCTTACCTTAAATAATGAAATCTCTCAAAGTTATTAAGAATTTAGGCATTTAATTTCAAATTCAAATTTAATGTTTAGTATAAGTGCTGTTATTATTAGTTGTTATACTAAAAAACTGAGAAATTGACATATGGTTTTAACTCATCCAAGACAAAATTTGTATATGTATCTTCAATTTCTTCTGAACTATATAGATCTCTTATAAAAGTTGCATAATCTTCGATTTTTTTTACTCTTACGATTGCAAATAGTCCATATTGTTCCCCTATTCGAAATAAATCGGTGATATTTTTGTTTATATCCAATCTAAGAGCTAGCTCATTATATTTTGATGGATCCTTTGGTTTTATTCGAAGCAGATATTTTCCTTCAAAACCAATTTTTTTTGGGCAAAAATTTACGGTGTAATTTAATATAACGCCTTGTATTTCGAGTTTTTTTATTCTATTATGAATAGTTGATTGTGAAATCTCCGTTTTAAGTTGTTCTTTAAAAATTTTTCTTATTTCATAGGTTGATATTGGTTTAAGACCTTGATTATCTCTAAGTATACCTAAAATTGTATAATCAATATTATCTATTTCAAAATTAGGATCAAAATATTTTTTATCTAATTTTAATCCAATCTTCTCTATAATTTTGACAATATTTCTTTTTATCAGATCCTTTTTAGATACATTCTTTAAACCATTTATAAATAGTCTTCCCTCTGAAAAAATTATAATTGTTACAGGAGAATTTTCAATCTTCAAAACTATACCTGGAAATTTCTCAGGATTATATTCAATATTCACATTCTTCTTAGCAATTCGTTTTAAATCGAGTTTTTCTGGATATTCGATCTCTACACTCTCTTTGTTATTATCATTACTTATTCGGGCTAATAGTTCCTCTTCAAAAGTCATTTTTGATTTTTTTAAGCTAATTCCATTTGTCTTAAATACCTTTATAGTTTCAATGATTTGATATTTTTTAAAATAAGATTTTGACATTATTTTATCTATTGTATTTAATATCTGATAATATTCTTCAGGAGATTTAAAAATAAATAAGGCGAATAAAGAAAAATCTCCAATAATGCCATCCAATGTTCTCAATTGGGGTATCTCTAGCAATCTATTGACTAATTCAGGTTCTTTTGGGTTAGTTTTAATTTCAAGCATAACGTATTTCAAATTATTTGGTTGGATATTCGGATTAATGTTAATTGTGAAATTTGTAATTATTTTTTGATCTCTCAAATCATCAAGTTTGTTTTGATATGTTTGCCTTGAGAGGCCTATCGCACGTGAATTTTTTGAAACAATAAATTTGGTTTTTCCACTTAAATTTTTTATAAATCTTTGGATTTCTAGACGATTTTTGATAATACTCATATTAATACAATTTTGCAAATTTTTTAATTGATATTAATTAAATGTTAAAATTTATATATAAATATTTGCACTTAACCAAAAAAAGATTTATTAATTAATTAAAATTAATATTCTTACAAAAAAGAAAGTGATTCGAATGGTAAATTATAAGGTAGCAGATGAAAATTTAGCTGATCAAGGAAAAGAAGCACTTTACATAGCTGAAAGTAAGATGCCTGTTACTGCTAAGGTTATTCGTGAAAGATTTCAAAAGGAAAAACCCTTGAAGGATATTAAAGTTGCAGGTTGTTTGCATGTAACTAAAGAAACAGGTAATTTAGCGCGAACTCTTAAAGCTGGTGGTGCTGAAGTTTATCTCTGTGGTAGTAACCCCTTATCTACCCAAGATGATGTAGCAGCCGCATTAGTACAAGAAGGAATTAACGTTTTTGCTTGGCACGGCAATACTGATGAAGAATTCTATTGGTGTATAAGACAGTGTTTAGATGTAAAACCAAACATATTAATTGATGATGGTGGCGATATGATTGTTACTGCTCACCAAGATTATAAAGATTTTATAAAATCAGGTAATATTCTTGCCTGTCAGGAAGAAACCACCACTGGGGTTAAAAGATTCAAAGCAATGGATAAAAAAGGAGTATTAAAGGTACCATTATTTCCTGTAAATGATGCTCGATGTAAGAATCATTTTGATAATGAATTAGGTACAGGTCAAGGTATAGTTTCTGCAATTTATGGAATGCATGTTCTTTTTGCAGGTAAGAATGTAGTTATTGCTGGATATGGTCATTGCAGTTCTGGAATGGCACTCCGAGCTCGAGGATTAGGTGCGAACGTAACTGTTACAGAAGTTGATCCAATAAAAGCATTACAAGCTGTATTTGCTGGGTTTTCAGTCAAACCTATTGAAGATACTCTAACTTATGCTGACATTATTTTAACAGCTACTGGTTGCAAGCATGTAATCTCTCCTAAAACAGAAATATTTGATAAATTAAAGGATGGAATTATCCTTGGAAATCTTGGACATTTTGACATTGAAATTCCGACTAAAGAATTATATGAATATTCAAAAGAAATTAAACCAATTCGAAAAGATGTAGAAGAATTAATCTTTCCTAGTGGAAAAAAAGTTTATCTATTAGCAAAAGGACGTTTGGCTAATCTAGTTTTGTCAGAAGGACACCCAAGCGAAGTAATGGACATGTCATTTGCTCTCCAATCTTTAATGTCTGAATATATTGTTAAAAATAAAGGTTCCCTAAAACTAGGTATGCTTGAAGTTCCACCTGAAATTGATGATAAAGTTGGATTTCTTAAATTAAAATCAATGGGTATTGAAATCGATAAACTAACTGAAGAGCAATATAATTATATTCACGGTTACGAAGAAGGGACTTAAATATTTTTATTCTTTTATTTAATAAACTTTATTTTTTTACTTAAAATTAAAAAAATGATAATTAGAAAGGATTCTCTTAAATCAATTGATTTTTCAGGATTAAAGATTTATGATTACACTGAGGGAATGGATCTAAGATCGTCCTTCGCAGTGATTCACGTACATCCTAACCAAAACCATGCAAAGTCTTGGTCTACACGCTCTGATAAATTTTATTATGTCATTAATGGACAGGTACAATTTTTTTTAGAGGGAAAGGATTTTATTTTATCTGAAGGAGATTTCTGTGTAGTTTTAAAAGGGCAAAGATTTGCTTATAAAAATATTGATCATATTACAGCAACCCTAATTGTATTTCATACTCCTTCTTTTGACATTAATTTTGAAAAATTTGAATAACATACCTAAGCTCCAATATATTGGTATTGAGATTGATAAACTTACCGATGAACAATATAACTACATCCACGGTTTCTTGAGGGTACTTAAACTTTTTTTTTATATATTTTTTTTTATCTGCGCTATATTTTTCTTCTTGATCAATATTAGTTACCAGATTTTGTGACTTCATTAAAAAATTTTATAGATCAATTTGGATACCATCCAAATTGCTTTCAATCTTCCCGAAGATTGAATTATAAAATCTTTAAAATATAAGTAAAGAGCAATAGATAATTAAAACCACTTATCAATAGTTTCATTTCGTAATGAAATGAATCCTACACACCATTCATGATACCCAAACACCTATGAAAAAAGGGCTAGATTGATCGATTTGAAGCCCTTAATCCTTCTGAAAAGAATTTATTTATTTAAATTATTATTTTTTTGGAACTGAAAATAAGGTCAATAATATTAGACCTAATGGTCAAGAACTCGGGAATTAAATATATTGATTTTTTATTTTTTTATAAGAAGTTTTTTAAAAAAATGATAAATTATGGAGAGAAAAATAAAAAAGAAAATTTTCCAGATCATTATATCCATTTGTCTTGTTTTGAATATTATTTTTCTTAATCTATTCTTTTTAACTTATGAAATATTGCACATTTTTGGGCATATATTAACAGGCATCGGTGCATTTATTTATATTCTCTCCATAATTACATTCCATAGAAATAAGGACAGGGAATCTCTAATTAGTAAGGGAGTATATAGCATAGTTAGGCATCCTTTATTTTTGGGTGTTATAATAATGTTTTTATCTCATATTTTCTTAAGCCAAAACTGGTTTATAATATTAAATACAATAATAGCCATTATTTGTATTTATTTTATATGTTACATAGAAGAAAAAGAAAATATTGAGAAATTCGGGGAGAAATATGAAAAATATATTAAAAAAGTACCAAGATTTAATTTTTTAACAGGAATCTGGAGGTTAATAGAAAAAAAAAAAATTTCGAAGATGAAAAATAGACGTACTTACTATTCAAACACAGATGATTATTCATATAAATATATGTAGATCTTTTTTCTAAAAGGAGGGATATAAAATGAAAGGAAAAAATAGAAAAGGATTAGAAAGAGAAGTACCTTATTCTCAAATTATCCAGACTCTTATTCTAATCCTCTTTACTACTGTCTGGTTTATAGATTCAATCTGGCTTAAAGTTTCAACATTTTTAAATCAATTTATTCCCTTATATCTTCGAATTTCTCTATTTGTTCTTTTTATAATTTTAGCAATAATTTTTGGAATACCCTCACACAAACAATTATTTCCTGAGAAGGAACCTCCAAAAACGCTTATTACTAACAGAATTTTTGGACATGTAAGAAATCCATTATATCTTGCAATACTATTAACCTATACTTCATTTATTTGGTTATCGATCTCTTTTTTAAGTGTCTGTATTTTAATAATCGCTATAATTATATATAATTGGATGGCGAATCGCGAAGAAATAATTTTAGAAGACATTTATGGAGAGAAATATAGAAAATATAAAGAAAAGGTTCCTAAATGGATTCCCAATATAAAAAAATATCAGATTAATTAATTGGAAACAGAATAACAAACAAATTGTTAAATCAAATGTCAAAATGAAATATCAAAGGGTGCCGAATTCGAGACTTTAAAGGAAGGTAAGAGGTATAATGATTTATAATTTAAAAGGTAAATATGGATTTATAGGTTTAATTTGTGTTCATTTGCTTCCTATATATTTGTCGTTTCTATTAGGTATTTTGTGTTCTTTTTTATTTCATCTAGAATTCACTTTTATTAGCTCACTTAATTTTATTTTATTTGGTTTTTCTCAATGGATAACTTTCTTGATAATGTGGCTTTTACTTAGGAAAAAAAATTCGAACTTGAAGGATATCGGCTATCGAGGAAAAATAAATATATTAACAATATTAATAGGAGTTTTATTCTCGATTGCAGCATTAGGTGTGCTTACTTTTTCAAGCATTTTTTTCGATATTATTGGACTTTATTGGACACAAGACCTTGATGTATTTTGGATGGGAGATCCTATACAAATCCTATTAATTGTATTCTTATTGCTTATCACAACTGTTATCTGTGAAGATACTTTCTATAGAGCATATAGTATAACATTTCTCAATAGTTATATCAAAAATAAATGGATTGCTGGTTTAATAGCATG
>Ga0209635_10003620_pt1 | contig 12063 bp, 7 predicted proteins | sample DeeMarSWOR230_32_FD_187463 | JGI IMG/M metagenome (GOLD analysis project Ga0209635, IMG submission 187463) | Marine sediment microbial communities from White Oak River estuary, North Carolina - WOR-2-30_32 (SPAdes) (version 2) | ecosystem: Environmental > Aquatic > Marine > Intertidal zone >...
GACCGAAAGAGGGCTGGCCGCCGGGGCGCCGGCCGAAAGCCTACATTGTCAGCCTGATTGACCTTGAGGCTGAGGCTGAGCGGGGGGTGGGTAGAACCAACGCCCTCTTTGATGTGGGCATGGCAGCGGAGAACATAGTACTGGTTGCCGAGGAGGCGGGGCTGGGCAGCTGTGCCATTACCGGGTTCAGCCCGAACCGGCTGCGGCAGGTGCTTAATGTACCCGATAAATACGAGACCGCCTTGATGCTGGCGCTGGGTTATCCCGATGAGAGCCCGGTCATCGAGGTGGCCACCGATTCTATTGAGCGCTATATGGACGATAAGGGGGTGCGCCATATCCCCAAGCGGGAACTGAAGGACATCCTCCACCGCAACCGCTTCCCCTAAGGACAAGGTTGACCTCGGGCGGGGATGCTGTTACACTCAAATCAATACTATTTTGAGTGGAAACCGATGAAAGTAGTCACTACCGATGAGATGCAGCGGATAGAGCAGGCGTGTGTCCAGGCGGGCATAACCACTGACATGCTCATGGAGAAAGCGGGGCGGGCGGTAGCCGAAGAGGTCAGGCGAATCCTGGGTAAGATTGACAAGCAGCCGGTCCTGTTTCTTATCGGTCCGGGTAATAACGGTGGTGATGGTCTGGTGGCGGCCCGTTATCTGGGCGAGTGGGGAGCCAGAGTTAGCCTTTACCTGCTTAGCAAGCGGGCGGCGGATGACCCGAACCTCAAGCTGGTCCAGGAGCGTGGCCTGAATTGTGTGGACGCCACCAAGAGTCTGGACGGATTAGAGGAATCGCTGGCTTCCGCCGGTGCCGTGGTTGATGCCCTCTTTGGCACCGGTAAGGGCCGACCGCTGGAGGGCCTCTTTCGGGAGGCTCTGGAAAAAGTGAGTCAATTCAAGAAAGAGCACCCGGCGCTGCATATCTTTGCCCTTGATTTGCCTTCCGGGCTTGATGCTGACACCGGTAAGGCTGACCCGGCCTGTCTCTATGCTGACGACACCATTACCCTCGGCTTTCCCAAGCCGGGCCTGTTCAGCGCCTCCGGGGTGGAGAGAGCCGGCAGAATAAAGGTGGTTGATATCGGCATACCGCCCCACCTGGCCGGGCCGGTAAGCCATGAGATGATGACTGACGAGTGGGCTAAATCGGCTTTGCCCCGGCGCCCGCTTGAAGCCAATAAGGGGAGCTTCGGCCGGGTACTGGTGGTGGCTGGTTCCCTGAACTATATCGGCGCTGCCTATCTGGCCTGTAATGGCGCCATGCGGGTGGGGGCGGGGCTGGTCACCCTGGCGATGGCTACCAGCCTGCAGCCCATTTTAGCTTCAAAGCTGACCGAGGTAACCTATTTGCCCCTGCCTGAATCCAGTCCGGGCAGTGTCTCTCCGGAGGCGGTCAGTGTGATACAGCCCGAGCTGGAGCGGTATCAGGTCCTGCTTTTCGGTTGCGGACTGGGGCAGAGCCAGTCCGCCATAGATTTTACTAAATCCCTGCTTTTTGGGAAAAAGGCAGCGCTGCCGGCGCTGATTCTGGATGCTGATGCACTTAATATTCTGGCCGGGATTCCCGACTGGTGGCAGAAGCTGGCTGCCGATGCCGTAATCACCCCCCACCCCGGTGAGATGGCCCGCCTGGCCAAGTCATCAATTGATGAGGTGCAGGCGGATAGAAGCGGGGTGGCTACCCGGAAGGCGGCGGAGTGGCGCAAAACAGTCGTCCTCAAGGGCGCCTATACCGTTGTGGCCACGCCTGAGGGGAGGTCCCGAACCAGCCCCTTTGCCAACCCCGGGCTGGCATCAGCCGGGACTGGCGATGTCCTGGCTGGGGCAATCGCCGGACTGGTGGCGCAGGGGCTGTCTCTCTTTGACGGGGCAGCCCTGGGTGTCTATCTCCACGGCAAAGCCGGCGATATCGTCAAGGCGGTAATGGGCGATACCGGCATGACGGCGGGCGACCTTTTGCCGGTGCTGCCCTTGGCGATTAAACGATTGAAGGGAAGTGCTCAGCCACTTTAGCTTGATATGCTATTAGCGATTGATATTGGCAATACCGAAATCACCCTGGGGGTTTTTGCCGGCGAGGAGCTTCGGGCTACCTGGCATATTGCCACCGTTATCAACCGGCGGGCAGATGAGTATGCCAGTTTGCTGCTCAATCTATTACAGAACCAGGACCTGGACAAGGCAGAGATTAAAGATGCCGCACTGTGCAGTGTGGTTCCGCCCCTGATGACTACTTTCAGTGAGCTATTGCGGCGCTATTTCCGGGTTGAGCCGCTGGTGGTGGGGGCGGGGGTCAAGACCGGGGTACGCATCCGTATGGACAACCCCCGGGAGGTGGGTGCCGACCGTATTGTCAATGCGGCGGCGGCGCATCACCTCTATGGCGGGCCGGTAATCATTATTGACCTGGGTACAGCGACTACCTTTGATGTCGTCTCTAAAGAAGGCGATTATGTTGGTGGCGTTATCGCCCCGGGTATCGCCATGGGGGCGGAGGCATTATCAACACGCACTGCAGTGCTACCCCGGGTGGAGCTGGTCCCGCCCAAGCGGACTATCGGCAGCAACACTATCGCCGCCATACAGTCCGGTCTTGTCTTCGGCTACACCGGGCTTATTGAGGGAGTGGTGGCTCGCATCCAGAAAGAGCTGGGGGAGAAAGCCAGGGTGGTGGCTACCGGCGGTTATGCCGAGCTGATGGCTCAGGAGACCAAAATAATCGGGGCGGTAAACCTTGATTTGACGCTGATTGGCTTGAGGCTCGTCTATCTGATGAACCAGGCCTGAATAATATAAGAAGAGGTAATCATGCTGGCCAAAAAGACGGTAGTTCTGGGTATCACCGGCAGCATTGCTGCCTATAAGGCAGCTGAAATTGCCAGCCGGTTAGTTAAGGCTGGAGCCACGGTTGAGGTAATCATGACCGAGGCCGCCACCAAGTTCGTTACGCCGCTGACCCTGCGCAGCATAACCCACCGCCCGGTGGTCACCGATATGTTTGCCGGAAATGTTGAATATAGCCCGGAGCATATCGCTCTGGCTGAGGCGGCGGATGTGGTGCTGATTGCTCCGGCGACGGCGGATATTATCGCCAAACTGGCGGCGGGCATTGCCGATGACATGCTGGGCTGTACCGTACTGGCGACCAAAGCGCCGGTGGTTTTGGCGCCCGCCATGAACGTTAATATGTTTCAGAATTCGGTTACCCAGCAGAACCTGGCTAAATTAAAAGCCAGGGGCTTTATTATGATTGACCCGGCTTACGGTCGCCTTGCCTCGGGCAAGGTCGGGGTGGGACGTCTGGCTGAGATTGAGCAGATTATAGACACCGTCGAGCAGGTGTTAAGCAGGAGCAAAGCCTTGGCTGGTAAGCGCATTGTGGTTACCGCCGGTGGCACTCAGGAGCCGATTGACCCGGTGCGCCACATCGGTAACCGCTCCTCAGGCAAAATGGGCTATGCTCTGGCGGAATCAGCCCGCGACCGGGGAGCTAGAGTTATCTTAATCAGCGCGCCTACCGCTCTGCCTGAGCCGGCGGGCGTTGATGTTATTAAAGTAAGAACCGCCGCTGAGATGAGGCAAGCGGTGGCTAAGGCGGTAGCCAGGGCTGACGCCCTGGTTATGGCGGCGGCAGTGGCTGACTACCAGCCCAAAGAAGTCGCCAGAGCCAAGATTAAGAAGACCAGCCCCAGCCTGACTCTGGCACTGGTCAGAACCCCAGACATTCTGGCTGAAGTCAAGGGCAATTTTATCAAGATTGGCTTTGCCGCTGAAAGCGAAGATATAGTTGCCAACGCCAGGCAAAAACTTATCAAGAAGCAGCTTGACCTGATGGTGGCTAATGATATTACCGACCCCAAAAGTGGCTTCGGCGTTGATACCAATAAAGTAACTCTGATTGACCGTGATGGCAGGGTAGATAATTTGCCTCTCTTGACCAAGCGAGAGGTGGCTGGAAAAATACTGGACAGGATAGCGAAGCTGCTCTGAGCAGGCCCTAGATTGAAGGAGACCCCCTAATGACACACTCAGCGCAAGTACCGGGCGAAATGCCCAAGGCTTACGAGCCGGCTAATGTGGAACAGAAGTGGTACCGCTTTTGGCTGGAGAAGGGCTATTTTGCGCCCAAGATAGACCCGAAAAAGAAGCCCTTTGTTATCATTATGCCCCCACCCAACGTTACCGGCGAGCTTCACATCGGGCATGCCCTGACCGCCACCCTGGAGGACATCATGACCCGCTGGCACCGGATGAAGGGGGAGCCAGCCCTGTGGCTGCCCGGTGTTGACCATGCCGGCATCGCCACCCAGGTGGTTGTGGAGCAGATGCTGGCTAAAGAGGGGCTGGACCGGCACAAACTGGGTCGGGAAAAAACGCAGCAGAGAATCGAGCAATGGGCAGAGAGCCGGCGCCATACTATTACCGAGCAGCACCAGCGACTGGGGGCTTCCTGTGACTGGAATCGGGAGCACTATACGCTGGATAAGGGGCCGAGTCGGGCAGTGCGTACTGCCTTTGTCCGTCTCTATAACAAGGGACTGGTCTACCGGGGCGAGCGGATTATCAACTGGTGCCCCCGCTGTGCCACCGCTCTATCTGACCTTGAGGTAGGCCACAAGGAGATCGCCGGTAATCTCTACTATGTCCGCTATCCTATGGTGGAGGGGGGTGAGGGTTTTATCACCGTAGCCACCACCCGGCCGGAGACGATACTCGGCGATACCGCGGTGGCGGTTAACCCCAAGGATAAACGGTTCAAGGCGATGGTCGGCAAGAAAGTTATCCTGCCGGCGGTGAAGCGGGTGATACCGGTTGTGGCTGACGAGGCGGTTGATCCTGAGTTTGGCACCGGGGCGGTCAAAATCACCCCGGCCCACGACCCGGTGGACTTTGAGGTTGCGCAGCGCGGCGGGTTAGCGCTGGTGAATATTTTAAATCCCGATGCCACCATGAATGAGAATGCTGGCCCCTATGTCGGGCAGGAGCGCTTTGCCTGCCGCAAGGCGATACTGGCTGATTTAGAAAAAGAGGGGCTGCTGGAGAAGATAGAGCCCTATGTTCATTCGGTGGGGCACTGTGACCGCTGCCAGACTATAATCGAGCCCATCGCCAGTAAGCAGTGGTTTATCCGGATGCCGCCTCTGGCGGAGCCAGCCATTAAGGCGGTGACCGAGGGGCGAATCAAGATTATCCCGGAGCGTTTTACTAAGACCTATCTTAACTGGATGGGGGATATTCGGGACTGGTGCATCAGCCGCCAGCTGTGGTGGGGACACCGCATCCCGGTCTGGTACTGTCGGGGCTGTGGTGAGCTAACTACAGCCGTTGATGAGCCCAAGTCCTGCCTGAAATGCGGCTCGGCTAATATTGAGCCGGACCCCGATGTGCTGGATACCTGGTTCAGCTCGGCGCTGTGGACACACTCCACCCTGGGCTGGCCAGATGACACCGAAGACCTGCGCTACTTCTACCCGACATCGGTAATGGAAACCGGCTATGACATCTTGTTCTTCTGGGTTGCCCGCATGATTATGATGGGCCTGGAGGATACCGGCGATATCCCTTTCGATACGATATACCTCCACGGTTTAATCCGTGATGAGAAGGGGGAGAAGATGAGTAAGGTCAAGGGCAACGTGCTCAACCCGATTGATACCCTGGAGCAGTACGGCACCGATGCCCTGCGCTTCTCTCTATCCACCGGTACCTCAGCGGGAAACGATCTCAAGCTGACTTGCTCCAGACTGGAAGCCGGGCGTAACTTTGCCAATAAGCTGTGGAATGCCACCCGCTTTATTGTCCGCAACCTGCCACCGCCGGAGGAATTCGAGTCATTAGACGCCCCCGGCGCCGAGCGCCCGCGGGAAGACCGCTGGATCCTGAGCCGGCTCAGCCGCACCGTGGCCAATGTTACCATCCTGATGGCCGACTTCCAGTTTGGTGAAGCCCTAAGGCAGGTCTATGAGTTCCTCTGGGGCGAGTTCTGCGACTGGTATATTGAGTTTGCCAAGATCCGCCTCCACCGTGCCGAAGAAGTATCGCCTCTGCCGGTGCTGGTTCATGTTCTGGAGACCTCACTCCGGTTGTTACACCCCTATATGCCCTTTGTCACCGAGGAATTATGGCAGAATCTGAAGAAGCGTCTGCCTTCATCCTGGCAGGCCAGCGAATCTATTATGATATCAGCCTGCCCGGTGGCTGATGAGACCGCTGTTGACCCCGGGGCGGAGGAAATAATGGGGGGTATAATTGACATAATACACTCCATACGCAATGCCCGCGCCCAGTACAAGATAGCCAGCAACCGGTGGCTTGAAGCTGAAATCTACGGTGGTGAGCTTACCCCGGCAATGGCGGCTTACCAGGAGACCATCCAGGCCCTGGCCCGGGCCAAGCCGGCCACTTTTTTTGGTAAAAGACTAGAAGGCCAGCCCGGCGAAGATGCCTTAGCCTTGATACTGAAGCAGGCGGACGTGGTCATACCGATGGCTGGTATTGTTGACCTGGCCGCCGAGAAAAAGCGCTTACAGAAAGAGATAGAACAGATTAAGGCTGAAGTGGCCCGGCTTCAAGCTCTGCTCGGGGACAAGACCTTCCTGGCCAAAGCGCCAGCGGCGGTGGTGGCAAAGGAACGCCAGAAACTGAGTAGCTTAATTGATAAGCTGGCCAGGCTGAAGCAACAGCTGGCTAAGTAGGGGATACCGGCACCACCCACTGCTGGCGCAGTCTTTCTAGGGCTTTCTTGGTATCGCTGGCTACTTTTGCCTTATCACACTGGTTTAGCCGGTACTTAAAACGCCAGTAGGTAAATTCTTTTAGCTCGGTCAGTCCGATGGACTTGCGCTGGGGATAGCCTTTCTCCTGCCGGAACTGCTTGAGCAGATTATCTCTGGTGGCTCCGTATATTCGCTGGTAGACCTCGCTGGTTGTGTCCTGCTCGCCGGTATAACCCGAGGTCAGCTTCTCCTTGCGCACCTCTTCCTGCACCGTCAGGGTTAGTGTCTCCTCAACGGTTACCCCGTAGAAGTAGTTGAGATACTGATGATACTTGCTGCTGCCGATAATCTCCCTTAATCTCTCGCGGGGCAATTCAAGCGGCGGCTTGCCGTGGAAGAGAAGGGCTATCTTGTCGTCAGTGGGTAGCAAGCCATCCACTGCTTCACACAGGCGCTCAGCCAGCAGGAGCCAGTCAAAGGCTTCACCGGCAATGAGATAATGGTAGACGCGCCCGTCAAAGACCTCCTCGTTCTTCGTCCACAGGCCGATAGCCTCAAGCAGGGCGATATACCAGTGCGTGCCACTGGCGATAGCCTGTTTTAAGTGCCTTATCGCTTCATCGTTCTCGGCAGGTGAGCACTGCGAAAGTGTCAGCTCTTTATCCATTGCGTTACGGCTCCCTGGTTCGGATGGCGGGTAATTTCTTTTAGTGCCCCGGTGTTAACGATATCTCTGGCCTGGCACCAGCCCCGCCGGGCCACCCCCACCCCGAAGCGCATGAATCTGAGCTGGTCGGTGGCGTGGGCATCGGTGTTAATCGCCAGCTTTACCCCCAGCTCCCGGGCGCGGTGGGCATGAATATCTTTCAGGTCCAGGCGGCTGGGCATGGCATTGATTTCCAGCATGGTATTGGTCCGGGCGGCGGCTGGAAAGATGGCTTCCATATCAACTGCTACCGGCTCCCGCTCGGCTAACAGACGGCAGGTCGGGTGGGCCAGAATATCGACATTCGGATTTTCCATCGCTTTTATCATTCGGCTGGTCATCTGCTCCTGGCTTTCACCAAAACCAGAGTGCACGGCGGCGATAACAATGTCAAGTTCCTGGAGCAATTCATCGGGTAAATCAAGGCTGCCATCGGCACGGATATCGACTTCAATACCGGTGAACAGGCGGATACCGTCCAACCTTTCATTAATTCGCTTAATCTCCCGCATTTGCTCTATTACCCTCTCGGCACTGAGCCCGTGGGCGATGCCACGCCCGCCGGAGTGGTCGGTAATGCCCAGGTATTGGTAGCCCAGGGCTTTCGCCGCCAGGGCCATGGCTTCAATAGAGTCGTGCCCATCGCTCCAGTCGGTATGCACATGAAAGTCGCCCCTGATATCACCGAGTTCCACCAGCCGGGGCAGGCTGCCCTGCTCGGCCCTCTCTATCTCCTCCCCACCCTCCCTGATTTCAGGAGGGATAAGCGGCAGCCCCAGCCGCTGGTAGAAGGCGGCCTCGGTAGCAAACTTCTCTATTTGGCCGCTTTTCAGGCTGGTGATGCCGTATTCCGACAGGCTCAGCCCCTGCCGGCGCGCCTTCTCCCTGAGGTTGATATTGTGCTGCTTGCTGCCGGTGAAGTACTGCAGCAGCGAGCCGAAGCAGTCATGCTCTACAATGCGCAAATCAGTCTGTAATTCACCGGTAACGACCACACTGGCTTTGGTCGTCCCGCTGACCAAAATATCTTTCACCTGGGGCAGGGTGGTGAAGGCGTCTATCACCGGGCGGGCATCATCGGCGGTGCCCATAAGGTCAATATCGCCGATTGTCTCCCGGAAGCGACGCAGGCTGCCGGCGGGAACCAGATTCTTTACTCTGGTCTTCGCCCTGAGCCCGGTGACAATCTCCTCAACTACCGGTAGCACCTGACCAAGCGGAATGCGCTGGTCTTTTCGTCTCAGGGCCTGAATCTGGTGCAGAATATTCTCGGCGGTCTTATCGCCCAAACGGTATAGCCCGGCTACCTTGCCGCCCACAATCGCCGCCTCCAGCTCGTCCACTGACTTGACCCCCAGCTCGCTGGAGAGTGCCATGGCTGTCTTCGGCCCGATGCCGGGCACATCAAGCAGGGTGCTGATTCCCTCGGGGAACTCGGCCTTGAGCTTCTCATAAAACTCAAGCTTGCCGGTGGTCACCAGTTCAGTAATCTTCTTGGCGATTGCTTCCCCCACCCCGGGCACCTCCCGCAGCTTATCTTCTTTGGCCAGCTTCTCCAGCTCCACCGGCAGGTGCTCAATAGAGCGCACCGCCCTCTGGTAAGCCCTTATCTTGAACGGGTTCTCCCCCTTCAGCTCCAGAAGGTCAGCAATATCCTGAAATACCTTGGCAATCTCGCTGTTTTTCATTTCTTCTAAATCTTATGCCTAATACAATTTATCAGGGCTTGCATAAAAACTCTGGGTTAAGTCCATGGGTCTGGAAAAGTTCAGCAACAACTTTCTGCACGTTGGAGTTTAGCGTTGCCTCTACATGTGGATTAGGGTCGTTCCATATTGGATGGCTTATTAACTTTTTACAAATACCCTCGATTCGATGCCAAGTGTCAGGGGGTACTTGGCGGTAAAACACGGGTTCTTCTGGACGAAGCCACATTATGATTCTCAAAGCATCACTAATTAACTTTGCCCATTCTCTAAAGGAAGCTCGATAGAAAAGTCTCCTTACTTTTTTATATTCAGTATTACCAGGGTTTTCCGGTGTCCATTTCCCTTGTAAGTAATTCCCAGATACGAGGTTAAATAATTGAATTATATTTCCGCGCTCATCTTCTCGTAGGTTTTGATCTGATTCCATAGGTTCACTTACCGGTGGTTTCCTGATTAGCAACTTAATCCACCAAGCAAACATGTCATAATTCATTGGGAGTTTTCCAGGCTTCCTTTCTTTGCTAACAAAATCTGCAAGGTCACAATTGGCGTCATCAATTACGGACTCAGTAATGTATGCTTCAATATCTTTCTCTATTTCTTTCTTACTCTTGCTTAAAACTTGAGGTAGCTCTACTTCGCTTATAAGTTTGCCTGGGTGAGACTCTTGCCACTGCTCGAGTAGCTCTCGATAATTAGCTGCTAGCTTTTTATAAAGCTCTGACGTTTTGAATTCTTGCTGGCGCAGAGGGCCATGTCCTTCAACGACTACTCTACGAACCATCTCAAGCGGGGGGTCTATAAATACTTTACAATCTACATTATCGTTCTGATTGCCTAAGGCTTGTGCGGTGGCTTTATGTTGTCCATCAAATACTTTTATCTGCCCTTCGCTGGTAATAAGGCGGCAAACAGTTGGTGACAATTGGAAATTTCGGCTTAGATTTAAGGCAAGATCTCGCAACCGCTTTGGTTCTAACCCTCTTGGTTGTACTTCTATATCACTTATGAGGTATCTTCGTGGAAGGGGGTGGTAAAAAAACCACAAGTTGGTATTGGAACATTTGTGTAGTTTTGCCTCGCTTTTATCTCCAAATGTAATTTTTCTGCTCCCATAGTCGATATTATATTCCATCTTCTCTTCGGTGGGGTTTAATCTCTTGGATACATCAGTAAACCTTAATAAACTGCCAAACTCTTTATCAAGTCTAAGCTCTTCTTTGTAATCTTCGAGACTCTTAGTTCCCTTACCTCTATGGCATTTCTTGTGAACGCCTGCGAAATTTGTTAATTCGTTGGAACCTCCCGCATCTAAAGATCTAATGTGGTCAAAATTTAACTCCGATATGTTGTCCTCAGACACTGGCTTTTCACAAATAAAACAATAAGGTCTTTGTTGAAGCACCTGTTGCTTTTCATTTGGTGATAATATTTTCCTAGGCATCTCTAACCTCCCTTAATTCTAATTTTCACCTCCCGCAGCAGTGTTTGTATTTTTTGCCCGAGCCGCAGGGGCAGGGGGCGTTGCGGCCTATCTTCTTGCCGCCGGCTTTAACCCGTTTGCTCACCTTCCCGCTGCTGCTGGCTGCTCCGGCGGCTGTCTGGGCGGCGGCCCCGGTGGTAACCGCCGCTGGTTGGATGGTTGGCGGGGGGGTGGGTTGGGGGGCTTCCTGCCGTTTAATGCTGACGCGATATATGGTGTGGGCTACATCGTGCTGGATGGTGTCCAGCAGAGTCTGGAACTGGCGGTAGCCCTGGCTCTTGTAGGCATCGACGGCCCGTACCTGACGCAGAGTCTGCCAGCTTGCCTCCAGCCGCATCTGGTCCATTGCCGTCAGGTGCTCCACCCACAGGCTGTCAATGACGCGCAGCATCACCACTCTTTCCAGTATTCTCATACCCTCGGCGCCGAACTCTTTCTCCCGCTGTTCGTATAGCTCTTCGGCGGCCTGGGTAAGCTTTTCTTCAATCTCTTTCGGTTTCAAAGGAGTGAGAGTGCCGGCATTAAGGGTGGGGGGCAGGGGGAAGATGGTAGCCACATCGGCAATTAGGCCGGCCGCATTCAAGCCATCGCCATGCTCATCACCGATATGGCTGGCGACTATGCCCTGTATCTCTTCTTTGACCATGGACAGGATGTTAGCCTTCAGGTCGGCACCAGTCAATATCTTATGCCTCTCATCATAGATAAGCTCGCGCTGCTTGTTGACCACATCGTCATATTCCACCAGGTGCTTGCGGATATCAAAATGGTAGCCCTCAACTCTGACCTGGGCGTTTTCAATAGCCCGGCTGACCAGTTTATTCTCAATGGGGCTGTCCTCATCCATGCCGGCCCATTCCATAAAGCCCTTGATGCGATCGCCACCGAAACGGCGGACGACATCGTCTTCTAAGGAGACATAGAAACGTGAGCTTCCCGGGTCGCCCTGACGCCCGGCTCTGCCCCGGAGCTGGTTATCAATCCGCCGGGCTTCGTGGCGCTCGGTACCCAGGATGTGAAGCCCACCGAGTTCAATTACCTTATTGTGCCTTGCCTGCCATTCGGCTTCACCCTGTCCGTCAAGGCTGCCGCCGAGGATAATGTCAACGCCCCGCCCGGCCATATTGGTGGCCACGGTTACTGCCCCCGGCTCACCAGCGTGGGCAATAATTTCTGCCTCTTTCGTGTGTTCTTTGGCATTGAGCACCTGGGGGGTGATGCCCTTTTTAGTCAGCATGTCCCTCAGTTTTTCTGATTTCTCGATAGAAACGGTGCCGATTAGCACCGGGCGGCCTTCCCGGTGGAGCTGCTCGATTTCGCGTACCGCCGCCTTGAATTTGGTCTCTTCATCCTTGTAAATCTGGTCAATAGAGTCAATGCGTTTCCAGTAGAGTTCACCCGTTTGCTGGTTTGTGTAAGTGGTGACCTCCACACCGTTGTCCCG
>Ga0209635_10003621_pt1 | contig 12062 bp, 8 predicted proteins | sample DeeMarSWOR230_32_FD_187463 | JGI IMG/M metagenome (GOLD analysis project Ga0209635, IMG submission 187463) | Marine sediment microbial communities from White Oak River estuary, North Carolina - WOR-2-30_32 (SPAdes) (version 2) | ecosystem: Environmental > Aquatic > Marine > Intertidal zone >...
GTAGGAATTTTACTATCAACAGTTGCATTTAGTGGATGTTTCGAATCTTCCCCTAAGACTATTTATGTCGATGATGATGGAACTGCTGATTATACAAAAATATTAGATGCTCTCGGGCAAGCACATGATGGTGATACTATATTTGTTTATGATGGCATTTATTACGAGACACTTTTTCTTAATCATTCAATAAATCTGGTGGGTGAATCAAAAGAAAATACCGTTTTTGATTTCCGTGGATTAATAGATTCACCATATGATAGTGTCATTATTGTAAATGCAGATAATTGCACAATTAGTAACTTACGGATTATAGGAATTGAAGGGACAAGCGATCTAAATGGAATTACCCTGAATTCTTCATATAATAGAATTTCTAATGTAAGTGTTGAGCAGACCTATCAAGGGATTTATTTGGATGAATATTCAACAAATAATTTTATCTTACATTGTAATCTTTCACACAATAAGTATGGGATTTCGACGAGACGAAGTTATAATGATAATATTACATACAACAGTTTCTTTATGAACAGCATCTACGGCGTGTACCTATCAGCTTCAGATAACAATATTGTTGCATCAAATAGTATTACATACAATGATTTAGGTCTGCGTATTAAAAGTTCTGATGAAAATCTTGTTTTCAACAACTTTATCGCATCAAATGATAAAGGTCTTTGGTTCTGTTGTGGAGCTGGAGGCAATAAAGTTTATCATAACTCTTTCATAAACAATTACGAATACAATGGACAAGATGAGGTTGGAAACCAATGGGATGATGGAGAGGTTGGCAACTACTGGGATGATTATTCTTTGAACTATCCAAATGCAACAGAGATCAATGGCATATGGAACATTCCATATGAGATATATAATGGTGGACATACTCAGGTGTACCAAGATCGATACCCATTGGTTAATCCAGTTGATGAATAATAAGTGGGCTCGTTGAGATTCGAACTCAAGACCTCCGCCATGTCAAGGCGACGTCATAACCAGCTAGACCACGAGCCCAAGAGATGTCACAAAGTTCCATCTGATTAATGACATTCAACCTCAGAATTTCTAGTAGTTTTTAAATGTTTCATTAGTATGTTACTGGGTATTCTCCAGGATAAAGATCTAAAATGGTAGGATCTTGATCTCCAAACAACTGTAAAATAAAATCTGCATAATCAAATGCTTCTTCTGCTGAGTTAATACCATCGCCATTTCCTAAAATATCGGCCAATCCCCAAAATCCTTCAATTAATAATTCTGAAAAAAATGATCCATAAGAAAGTTCGTCTTCTCTACAAGACATCAGTACAATTCTACCTTGGGATGCAAGCTCTTCTCCAAGCCCTTGTGTGAATGATTCAACGTTATAATCATGTAGCTTAGCGCCTCTTGGGGGATCATTGAATCCACCGCTATAGCAACTATCTACGATAACACAAACTCCTCTAGATTGCAATCGATTAAGGAAAAAATTCAATAGATCATCCCATACAAATGAGTACCACCTGTCAAATCCATGGTACATAACAAGCATTTCATCTGCTCCATCTGCCTCGTCTTTAGGTGGAAGATCAACTGGATAGCCATTCTGGTTTTTTAATGGTGAGCCATGTGTAGTTAAATAAATGAGGGACATATCATCAGCATCTTCACTTTGAATTAACCATATGAGATCTCTGATCAGATTTTTACCAGTAGCTTGTTCCCCTGTTGTCGTACGTATATGATCCGGTTCCCATTGAGGCGAATCTATAAGCACATCATAAAGAGCGTCAGCCGCCTCAAGCATAGATGGACGATCCATATCAGGATTTTTATAGTAAATGCCCACAGCGAAAAGCAAAGCCCAGTATTCAGTTCCAGAGTTCTCTTGACTATGGTTTACATTTTGCAATTCAACTGTATTGTTTCTTTTTATTGTTTTCAAGTTAAATCCTGCGTTACAAATTGGTGATACAATCAATGCTATACAAATAATTGATATTATTATCATTGTAAATTTTACATTAATGATTTGTTTCATTTAAAGGTCCCCATTATATTAATAATATTGTCTATATAAATTAATTTCGCTGCTTTTTCGAAAGTGAACATTAATATGCAAAAAACTATTTCATGGTCCCACAACATCTATAAGGTAGAAAATTATGGAGGCAATCCTTCTTGCAGGAGGCTTTGGAACTAGACTTAGACCATTTACCTACACTAGGGCAAAATCTCTCCTTCCAATACTCAACAAACCCATGATTTCTTACTTAACTGATTCGTTACCAAATGAAGTTGATAAGGTTATTTTAGCTGTAAACTACAGAAAAGATCAGATTGAGGACTATTTCAATAATTATGATACTGGAAAACAAATAATTGTAAATGACGAACCTAAACCTTTGGGAACTGGTGGAGCTGTTAAATTCGCGGAAAAACATATTACTGATTCATTTCTTGTATTGAACGCTGACGTCATATGTTCTTTGAAACTCGATAAAATGATTGAATTTCATAGAAAAAAGAACGCCTTTACCACAATTTCCCTTTGGCCTGTAGAAAATGTTTCTGAATTTGGTGTTGTAGACATAAGAAAGGATGGAAATGTAACTGGTTTTGTAGAAAAACCGAAACCCGAAGATGCACCGTCAGATCTAATAAATGCAGGCGCCTATTTTTTAAAGCCTGAGGTTTTGGACTATATAGATACAGGTCGTTTAGTTTCGATGGAGAAAGAAATATTTCCTAGAATTATCAGAGATACTGGAAGATTTTACGGCTTTCAATTAGAGGGATATTGGATAGATGTAGGGAGAATAAGGAGCTATATCGATGTTCATAAACTTCTATTGAAAAATCAAAATTTACAGTATTTTAAAGGTAAAAATTGTGAAATTAATGGTGTTTTAAAAAATTCTTGCATCGGGGATAATGTCTTTATTGACAATAAATCACAATTGGATTCTACAATTACTTTTAACAATGTAAAAATTGGCAAAAACGTTTTTTTAAACAATTGCGTTATTGGAGAAAATTGTGAAATTGGAAACAATTCTCAATTAAAAAATACTGTTGTTGGTGATAATGAATTAGTTGAAGAAAAAACTGTTTTAGACAATAAAATGGTATGGAATAAACCTACCCCAAAAGGATACCCAGAAAAACAAATAGGAAACGTAATTGAACAATAGCTATGACAAAATCTTTATTAGTTGTCTAGTTTCGCTAAATTGTTGTGTTGGAGATGACGAAATTATTTGGTACAAATGGTATAAGAGGCGTTGTCAACGAAGATATGAACTGCGAGCTTGCTCTAGGAATAGGTAAAGCATGGGGTACTTATCTTAAAACGACTGTTGCCAGACCTAGGGTCGCCATTGGAACAGATGCAAGACTATCAAATGATATGTTAAAAACAGCAATTACCTCTGGGTTACTTGCTACAGGATGTGATGTTGTTGATATTGACTTAGTTCCAACACCCACTCTCCAGTATACAGTCAAAGAAAAGGATTTTGACTCTGGTGTTATTATTACTGCCTCTCATAATCCGCCACATTTTAACGGTATCAAGGGCGTTGCAAGTGATGGAACAGAATTTTCTAAGGACGTAGAAGAGGAGATAGAGAAAATCTATTTTGAAAAAAGTTACTCACTAGCAGATTGGAAGGATGTCGGCAAATCTTCAACTTGGGATGGATCCATTGATCTATACATAAATGGAATTTTAAAAACCGTTGATGTTAATCTTATAAAAAAACAACATTTTCATATTGTACTTGACTGTGGAAATGGGGCAGGCAGCTTGGTTGCACCTATTCTTTTGGAAAAATTAGGATGCAAAGTTACTGAGCTTTACTGTGAACCAGATGGAACATTCCCAGGACATAATTCAGAGCCACTTCCTGAAAATCTTGTAGATCTCATGAAAACTGTAAAAGACGTTGGTGCATCGTTTGGCACTGCACAAGATGGAGATGCAGATCGAGCTATATTTATTGATGAGAATGGAGAGTATATTTGGGGTGATAAATCACTCTCTCTTGCAGGAAAATATTTAACCGAAGAAAACAAGGGAGGCATATCAGTTACTCCAGTTACCACTTCAACCTGTTTTGAAGATACTATAAAACAGAGTGGTGGAGAAGTAATATACACACGTGTTGGATCACCTATTGTAGCTAGAGTAATGAAAGAAAAAAATGCAGTATTTGGCGGAGAAGAAAATGGCGGCCTCATTTTCCCAGAATTGCAGTATTGTCGGGATTCATCTATGTCACTTGCTATGATGTTAGAAATACTTGCAAAAGAGAAGAGACCGTTATCTGAGCTAATTGCAGAAATACCAAAGTATGACGTCTACAAAACGAAGATGGTATGTCCAAATGATAAAAAGGAGATTGTAATGAATACCTTAGTAAACCATGTTAAGGATGATAGCGAAATCATCAAAATTGATGAAACAGATGGCGTTAAGCTTTATGTCAAGGGTGGATGGATTTTAATGAGACCTTCTGGAACAGAACCTATTTTCCGAGTATACGCTGAATCTAATGAGAAGGATAAGGCAGAGATGTTAGCATCCAACTACAAAAAAAAGGTAGAAGATATAATCCGAAATATGAGTAAATGAATGTCATATAATGACTAATTAAACACCTTTCTTTCTTCTAGGTAAACCTTATAAATAACAAGAGTATACGCTATCAAACTCTTAAAGTAAAAAATATGAAAAAGAATAAATACCAAATTGAAATTTAGTTAAATGGAGGTAAAATTATGGCAGAAAAACCACACATGAATATGGTTATTATCGGTCATGTCGATCATGGAAAATCAACGTTAGTGGGACAAATATTGCTTCAAACTGGGCAGTTTCCAGCACATATGGTAGAGAAATATAAAGAAGAAGCAGCGGCAAAAGGAAAAGGAAGTTTTGCTCTTGCATGGATTTTTGATCAATTGAAAGAGGAGCGAGAGCGAGGACTTACCATTGATGTTGCTCATAAACGATTTGATACTGATAAATACTATATTACGATTATTGATGCTCCTGGTCATCGTGACTTCGTTAAGAACATGATTACTGGTACATCCCAAGCTGATGCCGCAATACTTGTGGTAGCAGCTCCTGAAGGGGTCATGGCACAAACAAAGGAGCATATGTTTCTTGCACGTACTCTTGGTGTTAAACAGATGATTGTGGCAATTAATAAAATGGATGATACAAAGCCACCTTATGATAAAAACAGATATGAGACAGTAAAGTCTGAGGTTGAAAAACTTGCAAAGAGCGTCGGGTACAAAGATGAACAACTCCAGTATGTTCCAGTCTCTGCTTTTGTCGGCGACAACGTTAAAGATAAGAGTAAAATCGATTGGTGGAGTGGAGATAGTATTCTGAAAGCGATAGACAAATTTGTACTTCCTGAAAAGCCAACCCAGTTGCCTTTGAGATGGCCTGTTCAAGATGTTTATACCATTAAAGGTGTAGGCACTGTTCCTGTTGGAAAGGTAGAATGTGGCCTTCTAAAACCTGGAATGCAACTTGTTTTTAAACCGAGTGCCAAACCCGGTGGCGTAACTGGCGAGGTCAAAACCATCGAGATGCATCATGAACAACTGTCTAAGGCAGAACCCGGTGACAACGTCGGTGTTAACGTTCGAGGAATTGATAAGAATGATATCAGAAGAGGCGATGTCGCTGGACCAACAACTGATCCACCTACTGTAGCAAAATCATTTACTGCACAGATTATGGTTCTAAACCATCCATCGGTAATTACTAAAGGTTATACACCGGTATTCCACTGTTATACCGCACAAGTTGCCTGTAGATTTGAAGAGATCCAAAAGAAACTTGACCCGAAAACTGGTACAGTAAAAGAAGAAAACCCTGATTTCATTAAAACTGGCGATGCAGCAGTTGTAAAAATTATCCCAACACGTCCAATGGTCATTGAACCTTCAAAAAAGATTCCGCAACTAGGAAGGTTTGCCATTAGAGACATGGGACAAACGGTCGCTGCTGGTATTTGCTTAGACGTAGAAATAGCAAAATAACCTCTTTCTTTTTCTTTTTAATTATATGGAGCACACAGGATGCCAGCGCAAAAAGCACGGATATCACTCACAAGCACAGAATCAAAAAAACTTGACGACGTTTGTAATCAAATAAAGATGATTGCAGAGCGAACAGGCGTTGCGTTGCGCGGTCCAGTGCCCCTACCAACTAAACATCTCAAAGTTCCATGTAGAAAATCTCCTGATGGCGAGGGAACAGAAACCTGGGACCGCTGGGAAATGAGAATTCATAAACGACTTATCGACTTAGATGCAAGCGATAGAGCGCTCCGACAGCTTATGCGTATACAGGTTCCTGATGGCGTCCATATTGAGATCGTTTTAAAGTCGTAGAAAAACTCTTTTTATTATAATCTTTAATACCCTTTACAGTTAAGGTATAGTATAAATAAGTAATAGCAAATAATGTGCTGAGGTAGCAAAGTTCGGCCTAACGCGCCGGCCTTGAGAGCCGGTTCTCCGTAAGGGGAGCGGGAGTTCAAATCTCCCCCTCAGCGTGGTGGGCGTGTGGCCTAGCCTGGATATGGCACCAGCCTTCTAAGTTGGTGGTCGCGGGTTCGAATCCCGCCACGTCCGTAAACAAAGAATAATCAATTAATGGACTGTAAATTTAGTCCAACTTTCATTAATACCATCCACAGCAGTATATGGCTCATACTTTATTAAAAATTGAATGATTTCCATTTCATTTACAATAACATATTTGTACTCATTTCCTTCGTATTGTATCTGGATTATCCCTTTTTTCATGAGCTTGTTGATGTAGTACGATAGAAGCGACCGTGTCCTCATATTGAAATGAGCAAGGATCTCTCCATGCTTCGCAGAAGGATTGTTTAGGATGAATAATACGATTTTTAAGAGCATTTCTTGCCGAAATACTGAAAAATATACTCTTTCTCTGACCCCAACTTTATTTATCAAAAAATATCTTCTAAATTTCTCCTCTTTCGTACTTGATAATACTTCGTTCTTTTCTAAATATTGAAGATGGTAACGGGCTAGTTCTACACTAATATTAAGCATTTCAGCAACTTTACTGAGAGTCAGACCCGGTTCTTTTAAAACCAATGAATAGATTTGTTTTTGTATCTCCAATTCACTGGTTTGATCGGGCATACGACTATCTCTTTAATGCTGAAAAATATAAGATATTGAGGATTATGACATCAAATATCAAGAGATAATATGTAGTGGTAAAAAAGTGGAAAGGCTCGTAGAATATTCCTATACTGAAAAGAACCCCCCGAATTAAGAAAAACAGGAAGGCAACGAAAATAAAAAGAAGTTTTACATTTTTATATTTTCTATAACTCATCAATGATGTTGCTATAAGAATCAGTGCATTAATTGTTATAGCTGCACCAATAATAATACCCTCGACTTCCATATCACTTCACCCAATCCCTAATCTCTATGTATGAATACAATAGCCACTACTTACGTTTTCTTCCTCTTACAAAGAAAAAAGAAGTGATATAGAAAATCCCAAGAAGTAAAAACACTGAGATATAAAGAATAAATGCATAGATGCCTCCGATTATTTCAATTACTGAAGATATCGTTATACTATGTTGGCTGAAGTGAGGAATGCTGATAAGTAATTGAACTCCATTTGCTCCAACAGTAAAAAGATATTCTGCAGAAGCATCATTTGTTGGATCAAGAACATCAGCAACATCATCCGCCATATTTATAGGTACACCATCGTAGGTGATGAAGATATTTCCGTTAGGGTTAAGAACCGTTGCATCTGCGTCTATCACAATTGTTTTTCCGCTATGTTCTTCACTGCTCACAACAAATGATATAGAGTCTTTTGAGATTTCAACTGTAGAAAGCAAAATGTCTTTGTTATACACAGAAATTTCATGCTGATATGCAGCGGTGGATGTATTTTTCCAGACTGCGAGCGAACCACCTACATGTCCATCTTGTACAGCCCTGATTATAAGGGTTCTATTTCCCGTATAATGAGAAGGGGTGGAAGGATTAAGAGACGGTCGTAAATGAAAATTTTGTTCCTGTAGTTCATCAACTGTTATAAACATCGTCATCATCATCGAATCAAACCCTTCTGCACTTGCTCGCAGATGGTACCACCCTTGTGCAAGATTATTGAAAAGGTATCGCCCATTTTGATCAGTAAAGGTCTGCATCCAATAACCATTCGTCATATTAGGATCGTTGACGCTCATAAGACCTACAGTGGCATATGCAATAGGTGTTCCTTGAGTAGAAACTGAATATATTGGAAGTACAGACCGATTTTCTAATGTAGAGTTTGTTTGTTCTTGGACCTCTGAAATCGGTATTCCATCAACTAAACCGTAGAGTTGCGCTTGTTCAAGTTCGTTTTCCTGATTGGAGACAGTAATATCACCGTCTATACTAGCCATGAAGCCGACACCATTTATGATGCATGAGACTCGCAATGAATATACGCCGTTAGGTATCTTGGTCGTATCCCAACTATAGCTGGTTGAGAAGGTATCAACGATTTTATTCCAGATAGTTCCTGTTGCAGTTTTATATTCAAGAGTAAAGAGAATAACATCAGGATTATCAGGGAAATCGTAGAGATCTGTCCATTCAACATTTACAGTACCGCTACAGTTAGCACCTCCCTGAGGAGAAAGGATCTTGAAGGTAAATTCTTGTTCGTATACGTTAAATAAACCTATAACACTCCAGGTCGGTTTCCAGATCATTGAATAAGTGCCGCTTGGGAAATTTGTAAGGATATCCCCTATTTGTATCTCTGAAGTTGATAAGGTAGCTGATTCGGACATGGTAGCACTGAAATCATGAGCAATATACCAAACTGTGCCATCATCCCTTAAAAAAATTACATTTGCATCAGATACAGAAGTACCAGAGCTATACTGTAATCCAGGAGTTGTCTGGGTAATATATACAAAATGTAATCCTGTGTCGTAATAAAAATAAATTTCTGGTGAATTTTCCCCAGTTGGAACAACAAATGACCCAAGGTTTTGAGAAGTTGGGTACCAATGAACAGTATATACTCCTGGGGTGAATCCAGTGATATAATCTCCAGCTAGAATAGTTTGTGTTGAAAGTGTTCCATTGAACCCAATTGACATATCATTCAATACGTAATAAGTAATCCCGTTTTTCAGAAATACTAACTGTCTACCGTCATCTGAAGAAGTTGTACTATATTGATATCCTGGATCTATAGAAACGATGTAGAACGTATTTGACTGATCAAGGAAGCTAAATTGCATAGATGGTCCCTCTACTTCACTTGAGCTTCCATCTAATGATATTAATGGAAACATGATTGTTACTGTCAAAATAATTGTTAAAATTTTTTTTATCTGATTAGATGTTTTCATATTGTTCATATCCTTTCTAGTACTAATTTTGCTGTCCTATAACTTAAGCCATTTCAAAGAGAGATGAAGAGACACTACATCCATACGGATTTATTTTGTATGCTCAAAACAAATCCGTCATTATTTATTTTCAAATCCTACTTTGTTTTAATATGGTATCAAACCATATAAATATTTTATTTCAAAAACGTTGAACAAAAAAAACAAGAGTTGAAAGAATTAGAAGAAAAAATAAAAAAGGAAGATATAGGCTGTATTGTTGATATCTAGTTATGCATGTATTTTTTTAGATATAAGGTATCATGAGTGGATAATTATCCTGGTTATTTCCACTACCTGGGATAATATACGGTGTGTCTCCTATTCCATCACCATTTGCATCAATACCGGTGTAGTCACTCCAGTAGTTTCCACCAGAGGGGTATCCGTTGTCCCAAAGATTATATCCGCTGGAAAAAGCTGATTGGTCATTATTAATAAAGTTGTTATGGAAGACAGTATTGTTAGTGGTGGAATGAACAAGATGGATGCCAGTAAAACCGCTGTTGCTTACAGAGTTACGAGCAATCATGTTATTGGTTGAATATTCCAGGAGAATGCCCATTTGGGAGCAGTTATAAATCGTGTTTAGTTCAATGATGCAGTTAGAGGCAAATTCCAAAGCGATCCCAAATGTACAATCGTGGATTTTTGTTCCATAGATACTCACAGTAGTGGCATGATCAACCAGGATACCAGCTTTGTAACTTCCACTGTTTTGTATGGTCATATCATCAATCAAAACGTTACTTGCAGTCACGGTGATAACGTTGTCAACATAGTTTCCATTAAGGAAAACGGTCTCCTTCCATTGTCCATCAAGAATCATCTGTTTGTTAATAATGATGGTTTCAACATATGTTCCGCTGTAAACAAAGACAGAACCACCAACAGCAACTGCGTTGATTCCTGCTTGTATTGTATTGAAATGATCATAGCCCCATCCAGAAGTGTTTTGATTGAAATCATCATCAACATAGACAATTGTTGGAATCGGTGGTTGAAGTCTCGACAAGAGAAAGTTGACCTCCACTGCTGTGTTTGCAGGTACAAAAACACCAAGAACAACTGAAGCTACATATCCCTCTTTCTGTGCGCTCACAGTATATTCACCTGTAAGTACTTGAATTGCATATTGTCCTAGATCATTAGTAAAGACACAGTGACTCATATTTTCACCATTACGACGAGCACATACGGTTACATTGTTAATTGGGATTGATGTATTAGCATCACAAACAATTCCATATATCCATCCGAAACCAGAATCAGTGTCGAATACAGTAATTTGAGCAAAACCGGATCTGTACCCTGATTTCAATGCACCTATTTCATAAATGGTTGTGTGATTCACTTCAGGTGCAGTGAGAACGGCGGTCCCATCAGGCCCAGTAAATCCCCCTCCAAAGTAATAATCACCAGATCGGAAACCTACTCGAACGCCTTCAATGGGGTTACCATATTCATCATGAACGTAGGTGACGAAGTTATCGTTTTCATGGACCTCTGAAGGTACAATGAGGATTAATTGTGGAAGTTGGTTGATAATGAGAATTTGTCCAACTGCATCTTGGTATCCTTGTTTTATTGCTCTGATTTCAAAAGATGTATCATGGTCGACCATTGGAGCAGTTAACGTTACTCGTCCAGTTGAATCAGTTATATATGTTCCATTGAGCCAAAATACTATAACATCTGCAATAGGCCCTTGGGAAGTATAGACACCAACGACAAACTCTCTTCCCTCTCCCATCGAGGAAGGAATCGCTAACTGCAACTGCAGTGGCTGAACAAGAGGTTCTTGTTGCATTGGAATCAATGTTGTAGGTTTTATAGCTTGGATTGAGATTAAGGTCGTCGATAGTAGTATGAATGCCAAGGTTATTACCAGCGTCTTTTTTATTGTGTTTTTCACGATCATTTTTTTCACCTTTTTTTTAATTTTAATAATCATGATTTTTATTTTACAGCTTAAATACTTTATTTCAAAAACATTGAACAAAAAAGATAAAGCAAATCATATTTGGATATACCGCCAACGGGAGGAAAAACGCAAATCTGTTCCCTGAAATCCCTCCTGTTGACCTATTCAAATTCCGCCACGTCCGTATACATCGCCGGTATGAATTAATTTCAGAATAATATAAAAGATGATTTTTAGAGAAAATTTTATATAGTCTCATTGACAAATATATATAGTTTGAGATATTAGGGGGAAAGAGAATATGAAGAAAAAAATATTTGGAATATTTTTGTGCATGCTGTTGACCGTGCCAGCTCTATCAGTATTAGCTACCAGCAATTCTGATCCTGAACTTGAAATCACAGATATCCGCGGTGGATTTGGGGTGAAAGCATTCATCGCAGCTAGAAATATTTCAGCAGAAACCCTGCATTGGTCAATTACATTTGGTGGAGGTATCATAATTTTTCCTCTTGGTAGAGTGAAAGAAGGTACAAGCTCGTGTGCTGCAGAGTCAGAAGCATCAACGTTTGTATTGGGATTTGGTATAGTAAATATAACAGTGTTCGCGGAAGCACGCGACGAAGCCAATGATACAAAGTCGGTCACAGGCTTTGTGTTTGGCC